>Ga0326597_10004596_pt1 | contig 19375 bp, 20 predicted proteins | sample RVTome_12_FD_203789 | JGI IMG/M metagenome (GOLD analysis project Ga0326597, IMG submission 203789) | Soil microbial communities from uranium-contaminated site in the Upper Colorado River Basin, Wyoming, United States - RVT100D185 | ecosystem: Environmental > Terrestrial > Soil > Contaminated >... | reverse complement strand
GCCGAGGCTGTATTACTCTGCCTAACCATTCGCTGCAGCGGACGCCGCCACGGCCCGATTTCATGTTCGGACTAGCGATGCGGCGCCGCTGAGCTCAAGTCCGTTAGGCGTCGGAGGAAGTGCGCGTCACGAATCGGTGTAGCCAAACCGAGGTCACACTCAGACGGTTACGGCCCTGCGCGAGGATAGGGGCGCCAACCAGTGAGTCTGTGCTACATTTGCGGTTTCACGTTTCCCATTCGCCCTTCGCACGGTGAGGAGGAGCAAGTATGTTGAAGTGGCTCAAGTCGCTTTTCTCCATACCAGAGCCGGCTGGGCCGCCACAGACGTTTCGAACGTTTTCGGTTAACGAACACACCATTACGCAGGACGGGGTGCGCATTGATGGGGATAGCATGCGCATCGATTCCACCGAAAGCCGAACGGTGAGACTCTTCGATGTGAAAGACCCAGGCGTACAGCAATGCCTAGTGACGTACCGGGCGGAGGTGAAGGCGGAAAAGGTCGAAGGCCGCGCGTTCTTGGAGATGTGGTGTTCCTTCCCTGGCCGTGGCGAATTCTTCTCGAAGGGCCTGCACCAAACGGCCTCAGGCACTGCAGACTGGGCCCGCTACGAAATCCCCTTCTATCTCAAGAGGGGCCAGACTCCTGAACTCATCAAGCTCAATCTGGTTGTAGAAGGGCGAGGCGTCGTATGGCTCAAGAATATCGAGTTACTGAAAACCCCGCTGACATCGTGAACCCGATGCATAACCGCCCATAGCCGCACGACTGCCGGCCTGCCCGGGCGAGCCACCAGATGACACTGAACATCACCATTGTGGCACCATGGGGCACCTGGCAATGCTCCGACCAGCCTCCGCCTAACCCCTCGCCGGAGCGGACGCCGCCACGGGGCGATTTCATGGTCGCAATTGCTCAGCGGCGCCGCTCAGCTCGAGGCCGTTAGGCGGCGGATCGCCCGCGAGGCGCTCTGACGTTCCTCCCGCCCAACGCTTTCCAGCCTTGCACCCCGTGGACCTTGCATTGCCCACAACCCTGGTCTTCCCGCATCGCGGCGATGACGGCATAGGAGCGCAATGGGCCGGATCTGCACGACGCGCTCACATGGACAGAAACACTCCGCCATGTTAGAAACCATTCTCCCCGTATCCGCGCGGTCCCGCCGCCCCAATTGTGGAGGGCAATATGGCCAACAATCAGGGCCACCGAGAACTCTGGCAGATGATTCGCTCCAAGATCCAGTACACGGGGTCATGGATCCAGCAGCGCGTCTCCTGGCATCTTGCTAGTACCGCGTTTCTCTTCTCCGCGTACGTCATTCTTGTCTCCTCCACCGAATCTCGCCGGGATGATGTGCCCTTTCTAACTTCCATTCTGCTTGTACTGATTCCCGTCGTGGGCGCCATCTTCTCTATCTTGGTCTATCTTGGTATCCTCGTCGCGGAGCAGGACATCAAGCTAGCCCTTCACGAGTGGCGTACCCTAGGCCCAGGGGCCGCGGCGCGCAAGAAGCTCCCGGCCATCGAGCTGCCCCCATCTTCACGAAGGCTGGCGTATCTTGCTAACTCCGGGGTTTCGTTTACCGCCATTGCGTTGTGGCTGATCCTCATTGCTCTATCCGTCGCCATGAGAGGGGGAATCCTTTTCGAGTAGAAGTCCGCCGCCTATCAACTCGCTGGAGCCGACCTTCCTAGCTGGCGAAACGTGTCACTTGTTCTGCCCTTCACAATGCCGTTTCGCGTTGGATGAGTTGCCTGGGCCGTCAGGCCGCTCAGCTCGAGGCCGTTAGCTGGCCTGAATGGATATAGTGGATGAAACAAGACAACGATAGTTCACCCGTCGATCCATATCAGTTCTATTCCGAGTTTCTGCGAAAGTCGACACCCGTCTTCATTTATGTCGCAGTTGTCGTAGTTTCCGTTCTTGTACTTGCACTGGATTTGCCCTTTGAAATCCTCTTTGCAGGGATGTTTTTCGCGATGATTGCTATGGGCGTTTCTTATGCTCGCTTTGTGAGATCAAAAGGGATTACCTCTGCAAGGAGCCAGGAGGGAACTACGTATCAGATGGGAGATCAAAAGTGGTTGGAGCCCAGAGCGTACTTTTTGCGCGTCGCTATTTTCTTAGTGGCATCGATAGCAGCAATTTTGGCGACATTTCTGGTCACGCATGATGCCGGCGTAGTTGGAGTACTTATTGCGATAGTGGCAATCGTCTGGGCTCTTCTGATAAGAAAAGGAACAAGAAGAGCCTGAAACATCGAGTGACAGTCCAGCTAACCCCTCGCTGGAGCGGACGCCGCCACGGCGCGGATTCATGATCAGGGTAGCTCAGCGGCGCCGCTCAGCTCGCGACCGTTAGGCAGCGCGTAGCCGACCCGGGGCACTCACTGCGGATTGTAGGCGACCCGAGATGCAATACCTCCGAGATCTTGATAGACTCGCGTTTGCTAACTGGAACCGAAGGTTCATCCTAGCGACTGCTACAATCGCGGCTGCTGTCGTATTGACGCTCGTTGCTTTCGCACGGTTGTTCCGCAGTCCGGTCGACCTTCTCTACTCTCTGGGCTTGATCTTCCTATTTCCATTCGGGCTTTACACATCTCTCTCTCCTTATGTCGACTGGGCTGCAAGCGGACTGGTGAACTTGCTAACAGGTTCTCGCTCGAGAGACCTGTCCGAAGCTCTCATACGCTGGACGCTTTGGTCCCTCTATCCAGTTCTCGTGCTCGCCATCACTCTCATTCGCACCACTAAGATCGCCCGGCTCCTGTACGTTGCGCTCCTGGCTCTCCTGATCCTCAATGTCGCCGGCTGCATTCGCGCCATCGACTCAATGAAGGCAACCCCTTAGAGGTTTCACGGGGGCTCCCTAAGCACTTCTCCATGGAGAAACTGCAGCAGTGGGCAGCGGCGGGCTGCCTAACCACTCGCTGGAGGCGACCGGGGATGCGGCGCGAATCGCTATCGAAGATGTATGATGGGGATGCTGGGCGAGCAGGTGTTGGGGCGATCCCCGGCGCCTCAGCTCGAGGCCGTTAGGCGGGCCCGCCAGAGCGAGATCACTCTTGGGGGAATCTGCTGTGAAGGGCGAAAGACGACTCGACAAGGATCAGCTCGCACGGTATGCCGACGACCATCTTGCTCGTGAAGTGGAGATGCTGCGATGGACAGGGTCATTCCTGGCTGCTTTCAGCACACTATCCCTCTCATCGAGAAGCATTGAAGGAGACATCGCTCAGGCCTTTCGGGAATCTTCCCTTGAGTCCTTCGCAATCCACTCCCGCAACCTGATCGACTTCCTCTATCTCCAAAACTACTACCGCCGGGCTAGGCCAACTGACATTATCCTTGAGGACTATGTCGCCGCCAGTGTGATCAAAGATAAGCTCATCCCGATTACTGCCCTCCTCAAGGATGCCAGGATCAAGGCGGACAAGCTCGTGGCCCATCTTTCCTTGGAAAGGGAGACTTTCGGCTTCTACCAGAAAGCATGGATGTTCAACCTCATCGCCGTCGATCTACTGGAAGCCCTCCGCAGTGTTGTAGATAACATTCCAGCGGGTTTCCATTGCGCCCGATTTCGACGTTCGGTCTCGCGGTCTCTTCCGTTGTTCACCGACATAGCCTTGCGCCAGTATTCGGAGGATGACGAACGCGGCCCCGGCTTGGCCATGGAATTCGGCATGTGGCATCGACCAAACGACTACGGGCCCGCCTAACCCCTCGCTGGAACCGATCTGGCCAGCCCAGCTGTTGAGGTCGGCCCGATACTAGCCTTGTCACTGCCGATGACGGGGGCTGCGAGTGTCAGCAGCGGGCCCGGGCTTGCGTGACTACGTGCTCCCGAAGCTCTAAGCGACTACGCGCGCCTGCTTCCTTACAAGAATGCGATTAAGATGCAGACAGGGACTCTACCCGCAAATCACCAGCCATATTGGGCTTCCTCAAGTATTCCTGATAACTCCTCGCCGACTTCAACAGATAACTCCGTCCGTCAACCACGAAACCATCCAATCTGTGCTTTACGGCATATGCCGAAAGATCAACTATCTGGTTTATGAATCCTCGGTCTTTGAAATTGAGGGAGGTATTGCACAAGACGCCGTATCCGGTGCGAGCCTTGAATGCGATAAGCAGTTCGTACAAGTTTCGATTGGTCACGGCAGACACTGTCTGAATGCGAGCAGTCCCGTTCACGTGGGTAACAGCAGCCAGCGCGTCCGTCTTTACTCGATATGTGTATAGCATGAATGGGCTCGCGTCATCGCACCCAAACCACCGCGCAGCTTCCTCTTCTAAGCAAACGGGAGCAATCGGGCGAAATTGCTCGCGCTGCTTGATCTCATTTAGCCGCACTCTGGTGCGATCTTGAAACGGCGCAGCGAGAATCGAACGGTTCCCCAACGCACGCGGGCCAATTTCGTATTTACCGCTCACCCATCCGAGAATCAGGTCGCTCGCCAACATGTCTGCAATCATCTCATAGTTCATCTCGTACAGATCGTACTGCGACAAAGCGAAAGACCCGGTCCTGATGAAGCGTTGCCCCGAGTACACGCTCCAATCGATCTTTGGATTGCCAGTAACATGGAACTGGGCGTCGATCGCTGTCCCAATAGCCGACCCGGAATCGTTGGCAACAGGCGGCACGAAGACCTGGGGGAAAAGCCTGGTCTCCGTCCACTTGGTGTTCCAGTCGCAATTCAGGCCGCATCCACCTGCGATGAGTAGAGGCATCTTCTTCCTCATATTCGATCTCGCGAATTGATAAAACGTGTCAAAGATCTTGTCGCTAAAGATGCCTGCCAAGTTTCGAAATTCCGGATCATCCAAACCCACATTGTAGTATCGAGAACCCCTGAGGTCCTCCCACGCGCCCAGTTCCAAATGCGGACAGTCCTGCAGTAGGAAATCGATCAGCCTTTGCTCTTCATCGGAAGGTGTGCTGCGACGTGAATACGAGGCCAAGGCCATTAGTTTTCCTGCGTCCGAGAACCGAGAGAAGCCCGCATTCTTGGGAAAGGTTGGATCGGCCAACCCGTAAAGCAGGCTATAGCGATGTCCAGGCTCATTCAGAACATCGGCAAGCAGTGTTATGTTGAGCTCGGCATCGATCTCGTAGAAAGCGCCGATCGCCCCTTCCCATACCAACGCATAGCAGGGCGTGCCTTTGGGAAAAGTTGACATCCCGAAAGCACACAGAAGGTGTGATCGCTCGTGAGAAGACGAGAAATACTGTACTGGCCTTCCCAAGAAGCGCCGTTGGCCAATGATCCCGTCACTCTGTAACACGCCGCGGTAGCCGGCAACGGCGCGCGACCCAGGTAGGTTCTCTTCGGGCCACCAGCCGCCTATACATAGAACGTCGGGAATTTCATCGAGTTCGCCAAGAACGTCGAACACGTCATGACTAGATATCGGTGAGTATCGGTAATGCGAGTTCTTCTCTGCCTCTATCGAGAACAGCAAATGAGCATCCCTCACACACGCGATCGCGCCGTCGTGGCTAGGGTTATACGAGAGAATATTCACTTCGCCGTGACCTCCGCTCGACCCCTTGATCAACTCTGGTCGACCAACTCTTCTCTCCGGCAATCACCTTGCGATAGTTGAAGGGCCGATAAGTATAATTCCCTGATAGGCTATGGCGAGTTTCGAAGAGATGGCGGACACTCCAGAGCACCATCGACAACGCTCGGAATACATCCGAAGGCTGGTCCAACGATCCGGTCAGCTGCCACTCAAAGATCGCTACAAGCAAGGTCCACCCAGAACTATCGTTCAGTTTTGGCACGACCTGCGAGAGCTTCCGGAGGACGTCCAAGATTGTGTCGCTTCGTGGGCCCGCTGGACGAGTAGCGGTTTCACGCATCGCCTGTTCGACGAGCGCAGCGCCAAAGCCTTCATCGCTGGCTCGTTGGACGCGCGCCACGCGCGCGCCTTTGAACGTTGCTACCACCCCGCCATGGAGGCCGACTATTTCCGATTGTGCTACCTGTTTGTCGAAGGCGGCTTCTATGTCGACGCAGACGATGTCTGCGTTGGTACACAAATCGGCTGCCTATTCGACGACGGTCGGCTGAAAGTCCAGCCACTCTGCTACGACATCGCTTCTGGAACAATGGTTAACCAATCCGCGTTCCTTCATATTGATGCATACAACCCTAGCTGGATTTTCTACTTCAACAATGATCCACTGATTGCAGACCGGGGGCACCCGATCATCGAACGTGCGCTCCGACAGGCGACCGATCTTCTTGAACTCGCTGGCGAGGATGTGTTGCCTGAGATTCAGACGACGACCGGCCCAGGAAATCTCTCGAAATCGATTTTTGAGCTTGGCACTACGTGGGCAGATGAGGAAAGCGATCTAGTGGTACTTCGAGACTGGGATTCTTTTGCCGTTTCAAGATGGCCCTTAAGCCACCGTGGTGATACCAGAAACTGGCGACTTTCCAATCAACAAAGGTTCCGGCGTAACGATGAGTGATCCGGAATGAACCTTTCGAAACGACTCCGCGCTGCACCCCGCTTTCTGTGTGCGTTGTTGATGCAGTGGCGAACGCACCTCCCGCGCCAACAGTGTCTTGCTTTCGTGCCACCTTCCTATCATCAGCCATCGGGCATCGGTCCGATCTACGTCATCAACTTGGACAAGCGACCGGACCGCTGGACTGATGTGCTTTGCGAGCTCGCCCGCATCCTGGATGCTTCCGGCAAGCCGCTGTCGGAGCGTGCCGTTCGGCACTCCGCGTGCGACGCGCAGACCGATGTGCAACAATTGCTCGATGGCGGTGACATCGAGCCGTACTATACGCTGGGCGACCAGCTGTTTGTCGAACCGCAACCTCATGCATTACCTGATGCGTTTGATCTGGCGCGCCCGATCAGGATGAGTCTAGCAGAAGTGGCCGTAGCGCGCTCGCATGTCGGTGTCTGGAAAACCATCGCACAGTCCGCTGCAGCATATGCACTTGTGCTTGAGGACGACGTCTGGTTCGAGCGCGGCTTTGGGCGAATCATCGATCAGGCTTGGCGTGAAATGGAACACGCTGATCAAACCCGTCCTGCCTTTGACATCTTGTACGCGTCCTATAGGGAAGTGCGCTACGGTGCTCCAAAGGAACTGGTTTCGAAGAACGTGTTTCGCCCGGAACGCGGGCTTTGGTTCATGTCCGGGTATGTGCTGTCGAATAAGGGAGCTCAAGCGCTCCTTCGACTTCTTCCGTGTCGCGGCCCGATCGACCTTTGGATGAATCACAAGTTTCGAGAGATGGATGTTCGAGCTCTGCGCCGCTCGGTTATCAACCAACGTCTCGATACCCCTTCAACAAACTCGTACTCGATCCTTCCGGCGATGAACCGGATTGGCGTCCTCGATGACTGCGACGCGGCGCTTTTTCATCAGCGGCCGACCCTCTCTCCCGTATTCGCCTTTGGAGCCCCGGGCTCCGGACTAACATCCCTCGCCATGGCCCTCTCGATGCTTGGTTATCGTTGTTGCGGTGATCTGGACCGCATTCCCGAGTATGAGTTTGAAGGAGTGATCGCCGGCCGCACCCATCGCGTTTTCAACGCCTACGTCAACATAGGTTCACTTAGGCCGCATGTGCGCGTGCTCAAGTTGCGCTATCCGCGCGCCAAGTTCATCGTGATCGACGACGCAGAAGGGACGGTTGATTACTACCGTGACGGAACGCTGGAGTCCTTGGAAGGGGCCGACGTGCTTCGTTTGCATGGTGAAAACGCGACCACTTGGCGTGCGCTCTGCGAGCACGTGAGGCTTCCGCCGCCCGCAGCGCCGTACCCGGCTATTCCGGATATCGGACAGCGAAGGCATCGGAGGGCTGCGATCGATGCGCCACAGTCCCACCCAGCAAAGCAACTACGGCACGATCGGTCACCGTGGGTCGTGGAGCCGAACGCGCGCTGGACAGGAGTCAGCGCGACCGTATCGGAGCGGCCGGGGCCGTTAGCCTCGCGGGTAAGCTTCGAAGACGACCTCGCCAATGTTCAATCGGGGCGGTGGCTGTTGCGAAACGATACATTCGCCGGAAACCTGGGACTATTCCGCCCGGCCAACGTTACCGCGCAATTGGGCGGCGGTCTCTCGCTCGCAGTCATTCAGGAGCCGCTTGGCGTTCGGGATCTTAGCGCTGCCGCGATTTCCAGCCGAGCGAGCTACCTGTGCGGGCGGTTCGAAGCTACCCTGCAAGTGACGAGCGTTTCAGGTCTAGTGACCGGATTCTTCCTTCACCGCGATTCGCCCCGGCAGGAGATCGATATTGAGATCACGGGAAATCGTCCAGCCCGGCTCTTGGTCAACGTGTTCTATAACCCTGGCGCTGCGGGCGCGAAGTTCGACTACGGCTATCTGGGAACACCCGCAGCCATTCCGTTGGGGTTCGACGCGTCAAGAGCCTCGCATAGGTTTGCGATCGAATGGGACCCATGCGAGATCCGGTGGTTCGTCGATGGAAGACTGGTTCACCGTCGCGCCGAATGGAACCCGACTCCTATTCCGCACCTCCCCATGACGCTACACGTCAATACATGGCCGACCCGCTCGCGCAAGCTAGCCGGCCGACTGGCACTTCGCGCACTACCCGCGTCAGCGATCGTGCGCAGCATCGCTGTTGATGCGTTAGAAGCGGGCGCGTAGGCCGCGCTTGGTCGACGATGCACTCTAACCCTAGTTCGAGCGGGCACCATTCGGTGCGTCGCACCTCATGGCGTCGCCCAACAATCCGATAGGCGGCCTGCTTGAAGGGAATAGATACGTGGAAAGAACTAATCGAATCGCCCTGATCAAGAAGTGAGTTCATTGGCGCAACAACCCCATTCTCAGCACTCTCGTACATGAGCCAGAGTGAAACGGGCCCGCCTAACATCTATGAAAGCACTGCGCCTGTCAAGGACGGATCCAGTTAACTGAAGTCCTCCTCCCTTGGGGAGGGCTTCTGTCTTCTTCGATTCACCTTCGGCGTTTCAAAGTCGAGCCGGTCTCGCCGGAAACATCTATTCGCCCTCAACGGGGCATGATTACGTTCGCCAGGGGCGGCACAATCAATACCATCCTGGCACAGGGCTCGCGGATCTCTCTGGACCCATGTTAGGCGCGTGCCTGCCCCTGGCTGAGCGAGACAGGGGAATTCATCCCTGCGGGAGCCCAGTGTGGGGGCTCCCGGTAGGGCTCACTCTTCTTGAGAACCCAGTAAGTCGACTCCGCTAGATAACGAGCGACGGCACCGACGGCGACGGAATGGCCCTTGCGCCGGCGGATGCGCTCGTAGAGGTGGACCACGTACTTGCCCCGCCAGTTGGGGGCATTGCGGTGGGCGACGATTACGTTGGCTGCCTCGATGAAGGCCCACTTTAGGTAGGTGTTGCACTGCTTGACCATGCGACCATAGTGGGCCCGGCCGGCACTGGCGCTGAGCTTGGGGACCAGGCCGCAGTAGCTGGCGAAGTGGTGAGGGGAGGGGAAGCGATCGATCGAGCCCAGCTCACGATCGATGACGATGGCCAACACTTTGGCCGGCCCCGGGACCGTCTGGACGAGCTGGATAGTTGGGGTGGTCTGGATGCGATCGACAATTCGATCTTCCAGCTGCTGGATGTGGTCGTTGAGGGCGTCCAGGAGTTGCAGTTGCTGACGGACGCAGCGCTCGGTTTCTGCGGGGAGTTTCTGCAGGACTGCCTCAGCTCGGGCCGCCACTTGGGGACAAAGATGTCGCTGGCGGTGTCGAGTGAGAGGGCGTACTTGGCAAGGGTAGAGCGGATCCGGTTTTTCACCATCGTCCGGTGCTTGGCAAAGGTCATCCTGGTGCGCAGCAGCTCTCGCTCGTCACGGAGGTCCGCCGGCGGGATCCAGACGAGGGGAGCTTGCCGAGGTAGAGCAGGGTGGCCAGGCCTTGGGCGTCGAGCTTGTCGGTCTTGTGGATGTTGCCCATCATGACCTTGGCCTTGGCGGCGTGAGCCAAAAGCGGGATGCAGCCAGCTTCTTCGATTTCATCGACGATCCAGTACCAGTTGCCCACGGTTTCCAGGGCAACAGGGGTGCCTTCCGGGTACTGGGAGAGGAAGGCACCGATGGCGCCCGGGACATGCCCAACCCGAGTCCGCTCGACCGGGTCCCCTTTCCGATCGAGGACTGCGAAGAGCGAGAAGTGCTTGTGGGCATCACAACCGATCGTATAATCCGAAGGGAACATCCTGCACCTCCTGTGCACTGACTAGGACTTCGACAATCCCAGTGTAGCGGGAGGTGCAGTGCTTTCATACAATCAACTCGATGGAGCCGACCCGGCCAGCTCCGGCGAATCGGGTTTAGGATGGTATCGAAGAGCTGGCCGGGCGGCTCATCTCGAGGCCGTTGGGCGGCGGGCGCGAAGGCGCGGTTAGACAAATCAAACCCTGTTTAGTTCCGGCTCGTCCCAGTTAGGAGGACCGCAGCTATGAAAACAAACCTAACGGTTGCTTTGCTTGTAGTTGTGTTTTTATCAGCTGCTTGTCAATCAGCAACACCAACATCCGCCAAAGTGCCGACCGGACTTGTCGAAACTCAAGCCGCCGCTACGGTTTCCGCCGGTCAAACTTCAGCAGCCGCAATTGAGCAAGCAGTCAAGTTGACGCTCACAGCGGCAATCCCTTCGCCAACGAATCCACTCCCGCCCTCACCAACACCTGAGCCAACGACAGCAATTCCGGCAATCGAGACATCCTCGCCTACGGCAGGCCCGCCGCCTACCGAAGCACCAGCCCCGGCAGGGATGGTCTTTGTTCCCGCCGGGCCATTCGAGATGGGGATCGACTTCGGCGATAATAGCGAGAGACCGATGCATACCGTGACGCTCGATGCGTTTTGGATTGGCGGCACGGAAGTGACGAACGCGACTTACGAGATGTGCGTGAACGCCGGCGCGTGCACGTCGCCGGGTTACATTGGGTCGTATGATCGCTCCAGTTACTACGGCAACTCACTGTTTGCGGACTACCCAGTCATCTTCGTCAGTTGGTATGACGCGAAAGCTTACTGCGAGTGGGCGGGGAAACGATTGCCGACTGAGGCTGAGTGGGAGAAGGCGGCCCGGGGAACGGATGGGAGAACGTTTCCGTGGGGCAATGCCCCACCGGACGCGAATCTATTGAACTTCGACATGACCGTCGGCGATACGACCGAAGTGGGCGAATACCCCGGCGGCGCGAGTCCTTACGGCGCGCTGGACATGGCGGGCAATGTGTGGGAATGGGTGAGTGATTGGTACGGAGAGACCTACTACAGCAGTTCACCTTCGGAGAATCCGCCAGGGCCTTCTTCGGGGAGTTTGCGCGTACTGCGGGGAGGCTCGTTTAACCTCCCCGGTAACGATGCCCTGGCGGCGAATCGCGTCAGGTTCGGGCCCACCGACTCCGACAGCATTGTTGGTTTTCGTTGCGCCCGCTCGCCTTGATCTTCCGTATTCTGGATTACTGATCTCCTAAATCGTTTGTCGAGATTGGGCGATTTGACTTCCAGCGGAGAGCAAACGGAAAAGCAGATGCGGGCGCGAGGACCGCCCGACCAAGCGGGCGCACCACAAAGCTTCTCATCCCATAACGCTTTGTCCGCTTGCGCCCGCTTCGTGCTTCCCAACTCGCGCCACAGGGCAACTCGCTAGCAGGCGGGGTTTATTCGCGTTGCACATCGCAGTAGAATCTCGGCTGCAGCAACTTCATGATCATGTCGCGGTGAGGTTGAGCAACAGCATGTGGTTGGGGCTTCTGCGGAGGTTCGTGTTCAACCCAGGCCCGCCCAACCAGCGGTTGCAGCCGACGTTGCTCCGCTGCGCTCCGCAACGCGGCTGAACCGCGCCGTTAGCCAGCATGCACCATTTCGTAGACGTAGTGTTTCTTTCAGCCAGTCCGAGATGAAAGCTAACGCGACGCTTGAGTTCGTTGTGAATCTTGTGGGAGTTGGAGGATTTCTGCTCTCCCTCCTTGCGCTCTATTTCACCAGGCTTGACAAGAGGCCAAGGCTGAGTGTCTCGGTATCCGTCCTAGAAGTTGAGGACGAGATCATGGACGAGAGGGGTCAAATGGTGCTCGGTCCGCCTGAAAAGCATTTCTTTGTGGACATCTCGAACCCGGGCGAGAAGAGGGTGAAAGTCAATTCGGTCCTGTTGCGATTCGATGGAGAGAATCATCATTTCCCCCATTTTCAGGCTGACGGCAGAAAACTAGACCGAGCTATCTACCTTCCACCTGGAGACAATGTTGTATACCACGCGTTCTATGATGAACTCACCGACTGGCTGGAAGCACAGCGGCAATCAGGGAAGGTGAAACTCCGCGCTGTCGCAATAGATGGAATCGGAAAGCAATATAAGAGCAGTGTCTTTAGGCTGCAATCAAGTAACAGCCCGTAGTTCGCATGCTGGCTAACCACTCGCTGCAGCGGACCCGGACAGGGCGCGGTTTCCGTCGATAATAGTCTTGCCGGGCCGCTGAGCTCGAGGCCGTTATGCGGCGTGAAGCTCCGGTTTCTGAACTGCGCCATGAGAAGAGGCGAGGCTATCGCAAGCCACTAAGGAATGCCCATTCTGTGCGGAAACGATTAAGGCTGAGGCTATCATCTGCAGATACTGTCGAAGAGATTTGGAGGAGCCAATGGACCTCAAAGAACCCGAGGCGATGACAAGGAAGCAATCTCCATCGCGTATGGCCCTGTGGCTAATCCTAGCCATCATTGCCATCCCTGCTCTAGTCTGCATATTCTCCTCGCGTTCCGGCTCTTCGGGATCTGGCACTAGTAGCGGCTCCTCAGGACAGGCAAGTTGGAGTTGCTTCGAGTATGACCCTCCATACGACGTTGTGTTCATCGACGGAGAAGCAGACGTATACGGGGGAGTTGATGAACCATCAGCCTCCGTAAAAGGAAAGGTTACGGGCGGGGCCGGAGGAATCGAGGCCCGCTGTTCAAGATCAGGAGACACCTTCTACCGTCTCAGGGGTGTAGATTGGTGGGGCTGGGTCCGAACCAGCGATACCTACCAGTAGCAAGAGTTGATCTGCGGGCCGCGCCTCAACACGATGATATATTCACGTTCAAGCTCAGATAACCCGCCGCATAACCCCTCGCTGGAGCGGACGCCGCCACGGGGAGAATTCATGTTCGCGGTAGGCAAGCGGCGCCGCTCAGCTCGAGGCCGTTAGGCGGCATACAAGTTATTCTCGGGGATAGGAATCAGTAGAAGTATCGCAGTCATCCTGCTGGTTGCCATAGTTGCGCTGGTCGCAGCAGCCCTGGCTATCCTCCTCATACCGAACTTTGCTATCTACAACGTGGATGACCCCGGCGAGCTAATCTCTCTGGCTCAATTCCTCGTAGAACTAGCCGCGGTGGGAGCAATTGGGCTCGCTGCGCTTGAGTTCTTCCAAGGCCAGCGACGCCCGAGGTTGGGCCTCTTGTTGCTTGAAATAGGCGAGCATTCCCCTTCAAAGCACTTGATAGTTGATGCCCAGCTATCAGCAGACGAGCGCGCTGGGGTTGAATTCTCTCTCATGCTCGACAATAGTGGTGTCGACGCCGCTCGATGGATAAAGGTGAAGATCACAGCGCTCGACGTCGAAGGAATGGCTTCAAGAGTCATCGCGTTCGAGTTCTCGGGATCGAGCGACGCCGGGTCGTGGTCGCGCGGGCCTTCGGGCATGACGTACAACTTCACTGGGGATGACAGCTTCATTTCGTACTCGCGCCCGAAGGAGGCAGGATACCTGCCGGACTGGCTCGATCACCTAGGCGATTTCCGAGTGATCGTCCAGGCGATTGCCGGCTCGGGAGGTCCAGTAGCCCGATTTGCCTGCTCGATGTGGGCCGATAGTGTCCGGCGGCAAGATGAGACGTTGACTTTGGCTCTAGGTTGATTTGTTAGCCAAATACGATGTCCCACTTGAGCGGACCCGCGCTTTGGCCAGCGGCCCTGAAGCCGTGCCGCCTAACCCCTCGCTGCAGCCGACCCGGCCAGCGCGCGATTTCGGGTCGATAATAGCGTTGCTGGGCGGCTGAGCTCGAGGCCGTTAGCGGGCTCGTCCACGGGTCCGGTTCTGATCATATGTCTCGCTTTGTTTCCTGGTTGGCGCGAACTTGGTTTGGCAGGCTCATGCTGCATTGGACGTTCGCTCACATGTCGTCGTTGATCCCCTCTGAGCGCCTCCGCGAGACCGCCACATTGATTGCCTTCGAGCATCCAACGCCCAGCCACCCCGTTCATATCCTCATTGTCCCAAAGGCAAGATATCGGACCGTCCTTGAGTTGCCGGCCGGCGCAAGCAGCTTCCTTTCGGATCTCTTCGATGCTGTAAAGAGCCTGGTCGAGGAGTTGAGACTCGAAGAAGGGGGTTATCGTCTGGTCATGAATGGCGGCTCGAATCAGGAAGTCAAGCATCTGCACTTCCATCTGTTGTCGGATCGGCCAAATCCTGTTGAGAAGGATCGGTAGGCCCGCTAACCACTCGCTGCAGCCGACCCGGCCAGCGCGCCATTTCGGGTCGATAATAGCGTTGCCGGGCGGCTGAGCTCGAGGCCGTTAGATGGCCTTGTAGCGCAGTACACATCCGAAATCGATTGATAGGTGGGCTGATGATAGACAATCGCGATTCCAGGGGATCTGTTCCCGAGAGTAGGAATATCGTCATTAAGGTCGAACCAGCGACAGTAAACATCAGCCCGCTAGGATTTCATCGGTATAGCTCGGAGTTTTACGATGCTGCAAAATCGCTCGAGACCACGGAAAGCTACTCACCAGTACCCTATTACCTGTATTGCCACTCGCTTGAGCTCGCGCTCAAAGCATATCTGTTGGCAAAGGGAGCTTCAAAGGGGAGCCTCAAGAACAAGTACGGGCACGATCTCGAAAAGAGTCTGCACCAGGCCGAGAGCTTCGGACTTGGTAATGAATTTCCTCTCTCGTCTGAGGAACGCGCACATATCGCATTAGCAAACGCCCACTACAAGAAAAAGGGCTTCGAATACTTCGACGTGTCGGCCCTGGTAAGTGGCCTGAAGGGGCAACGCAAACTACCCGACCTGGAAGTATTGGATTCGCTCATAGAATCCCTCTTGAACGGGATCAAGCAGACCTGCCTTGAGGCCTAGTAGGAAGTCGGTGCCATTTGGCCATCTAACCACTCGCTGGAGCCGACCCTCCTAGCTGGCGAAAACGCGGTGGCCCGTTGCCTGCCAGGGTGCGCGAGAATGGGGCGGCGTGAGCCTGAGCCGTCGGGCGGCTCAGCTCGGGGCCGTTAGATTGCCCGTAGAGGCATGGTCAATGGATGAAGTGACCGCGCTGTCGATCGCCACACTCCTTGTCTCGTTGTTGGCGGTGTTCATTTCTGCCATCGCCCTCTACAGAGCTTCATTCCACAGGGGCCGCGTTCGCATGACACAGCCCACCCCCGTGCTTCTCAGCAGGGACCCTCGCGGACTTCCCAAGGTGTCAATGATGACAATGCTCTTCACTACAGGGACCCAAGGTCATGTGGTCGAGTCAATGTACTCGGTAATCCACCGAGGCAGTACCGTCCTCGCCTTCCCGCAATGGTCTTACTCGGGCGGTAACAGACCTGGATCAGCCGGGCTCTACGTGCCCTCCGGTGGTATTCCTCTCCAACACGAGTTTGTCGGCGCACCCGACAGTTCAGACTTTCAGTTCACGCCAGGCGACTACCTCCTAGAGACGTTCGCATTGCCTCTCACCGCCAAACGCGGGCCTCTCCGCCTCGACCGCGCCGCCCTTACCATTCCCGCGGGCATACCAGTTCAAAATACCGTCGGCGTCATGTTCACGTGGCTCCCCTCCGAGAAAAGGTACGCCGCGGAGTCATCCTCATCGTCCCAGATGGCTGCGTGAAGCTGGGCAATCTAACCCCTCGCTGGAGCGGACCCGGCCAGCGCGCAGTTTCAGGTTGATAATAGTCTTGCCGGGCCGCTCAGCTCGCAGCCGTTAGCCAGCTCAAGTAGAAAGCAACTCTTGCAAAGGGAGCTACGCCATCCGGTCCGCATGATCCTGTTACTAGCGATCGCATCATGCGCAAGGCCGGCATCGGGGTCTCAGGAAGCGGATCAGGGTATTACTCCAATGCCTATCCCAACCGACGCTCCGATTGGCAGGATAGCCTTCTCCTCCTACCGAGACGGCTTGGCTCAGATCTACTTGATAAACACGGATGGATCAGAGTTGAAAAGGATGACGGAGTTAGAAATGGGTGTCACATATGCAGATTGGTCCCCGGATGGTGCCCGGATTGCAGTTGTCCTTCGCGTCGAAGCGTGGAATTTCGATATCGCTCTGCTTGCGGCAGATGGTGCCTTTCTCACCTTCGTAACCGACAGTCCCAATGTTCTGGACATCGAGCCGGACTGGTCACCCGATAGCACATTGATAGCATTTGCATCGGATGAGGATCGATTCCGGGACGCTCGCGCTGGAATAGATGTCTATACAACATCGCCCGATGGTTCACATCGAACGAGGCTCACTGATAGCCTTGCGTGGGGACTAGAGAATGTCGTGACATTTCTCGAGCAGCGGCAGTGGAGCACGTCGCCTGATTGGCACCCGGATGGACGATTATTGGCATTCCGCACCAATAGGGACGGGAACAATGAAATATATGTGATGGCCCCAGATGGATCAGGACCCATGAACCTCACCAATCATCCGGCGAGCGACACAGATCCGGCGTGGTCGCCGGATGGCTCCCAGATCGCGTTCGTGTCGGACCGTACGGGGGATGAGGAGATATATGTCATGTCAGCCGACGGATCCAATCCCAACCGGCTTACACAAAACGAGGGGAAGGATACATATCCAGTTTGGTCGCCTGACGGGGAGAGGATTGCCTATTACTCTGAGATTCCGGGCAGAAAGAATCTGGATATTTACGTTATGCGGGCCGATGGTTCTGAGCGAAGCCGACTGACCACGCATCCTGACTTTGATGGATATCCTGCGTGGGAGCCTTATCCGTAATCTTTCGTGGCCTTCAATGCGAATCACGATCCGTGTCGAGCGTGATGCGCAGGTTCAGCTGGCTAACCACTCGCTGCAGCCGACCCGGCCAGCGCGCGATTTCGGGTCGATAATAGCTTTGCCGGGCGGCTGAGCTCGAGGCCGTTAGCCAGCCAATGAATCATGCTTCTTCTTCGCTCGAGACGGAAACCCATCGGTGATCGACCAGACCGGAACTGGATATGTCTCCGTCATCGGCTTTAGCTACCTCTACCCACTGATAGACCTCCTGGACAAGCTCCTCCGGCTAGAGGGGTCTCCCAATGAAGTTCAGGCCTCGTCTCAGGAGAATGGTTATGCGTCAGCAATCATCGTCTTGTCTGTCTTGATGGTTGAATCCGCTATCGCTCGCGCGAAGTGCGACATGAAGATTGAGAAGCCCAAATCCGCCCTTCAGTTCATGAGGTCCAGGTTCTCGCAGTATCCCGGCCTTCCGATCCTCGAGGAGCTCTTTGTCATACGCGATGCCATCGTTCACAACCATCTCTGGCAAGCCAGGATCACATGGACCCAGAACTGGGATATGAAGCTTCAATCCGCCGAGAAGTGGGAAGGCTCTTGGGATTCGAAGCTGTCATTAGTGCTAGATCCCGAGACCCGAAAGACCAAGATCCTCGGTCTCAACCTATTTCCGACGCGTATTGCGAAAGATGATGCAATTCTGGTCATAAAGAGAGCCGCCGAAATCCTGCAGTTCATCGAGGCCAATGGTTCGCCCCTAGTAGATGTCAGTGATCAAGATGTGGAATTCCGTGGCCATCTTGTCAGTTTCGTTGACCTTGTGTCATCGCTCTAGTCTGTCACCCTGCACTAGCGAGTGGCTGGCTAACAATTCGCTGCAGCGGACGCAGCCTCAGCGCGAGAATAGGATGGAGTAGGTTTGCTGCGCCGCTCAGCTCAATGCCGTTGGGCTGCCCTGGGGACCTGGCGTGCAACACAATCCGCTCACTAACCTCACGCGAACTCTCACACCCATTGCCGCATTCGCGACGGCTGTCCTTTGCTGCATCTTTGTCTTTTCCTCCGCTGAATTCCTGGCTCGGCATGAGCTCGCCTTCCCCTTCGCGGGCAACATGTTCGGTCCCCAACCGTCCCCCTCCACCCTTCCACGCCCCCGCTTGATCCGAGGCGGTCTGCCAATTTCCACAAGCTCCCTCCTATGGTCAGAAGATGGGACTGCGATAGCGATCCTCGGGGGCTATTATCAGCCAGAACTCTCCCTGCAAGTCGTAGATACTAGCACAGCGGAGCTCCTCAAGAGCGAGTACATCGCCGACGCCTCCGGTGATCTGACTATCCACTCCCCCGGACTCAGCTTCCCGCACCTTGATCCGAACGGTTACCCCTTGACAACCTGCCCCGCGCGGGGCCTGAAGGCTACCACCCGCGAGCTTCCCGATAACGCCTGGGAACTCACCATATGGGAATCACAGACCGCAATCGACTCGTATCGGGTCTACTCACCTCAATGGGCAAAGGCGAGACTCCCGCCACATCTCGGCAATCTCACCTTTTCCCCTTCTTGTCAGTACCTCGCTTTCACTCTGCGCGGATGGGTCTACTACGAAGGGGAGGGCCAGGAAGAGCTCTGGCTCCTCGATCTCCCAGACCACGACCTCGGCTTGGCGCTTAGGGGGAGATGGGCAGCCATCCGCATCTGGGACTACCCAGTTCAGAACGTTGCCCCAAGTTGGTCCCCCGATGGTAGTTCCGTCGCCTTCGGTGATCCACAGTTCGGTCTCGAGGTATTCAACGTCCAAACTGATGAACGCACATGGCTCTCTCCGCCAACAGCGTCGGGCTATCGGCCCAAATGGTCAACGTCCGGTCGATGGATTGCTAGCTATCGTGAATGGTCAACCGAGACTTCAGTCATACTGACTTCCGCCGATGGCAAGTTCATAGATAGCGTGGGCAACTGCTACTTTCCCCTGGACGTGGCCTGGTCACCCACTAACGATGAGCTGGCTTTCCTCTGTGGGGATCACCCATCTTCCTCAGTCGATCTCTGGCTCTGGTCTCTCACTGACCATCCTTAGACCTCGTGCTTCCCCCAAGTGACAGCGGCCCACGTCCACAGAACACACCCTCTTCTTCGGAGAGCTTCTCTTCTGCTCCCAACAAGACGTACCCCCACCTCTGCTCCTGTCACTCCCAGTCGCAAGGTCGCGGGCAGCCCAACAACTCGATGGAGCCGACCCGGCCAGCTGCGGCAAATCGGGTCTATGATTGGTTCTAAGAGCTGGCCGGGCGGCTCAGCTCGAGGCCGTTAGGCAGAGTATTCACCTTCTGCCAATACAGACGACCGCTTTGACGCCC
>Ga0326597_10004595_pt1 | contig 19380 bp, 13 predicted proteins | sample RVTome_12_FD_203789 | JGI IMG/M metagenome (GOLD analysis project Ga0326597, IMG submission 203789) | Soil microbial communities from uranium-contaminated site in the Upper Colorado River Basin, Wyoming, United States - RVT100D185 | ecosystem: Environmental > Terrestrial > Soil > Contaminated >... | reverse complement strand
AAGATCAGGTGCTGTTCGAAGAACGGCGGCACCTGTTCCACGGTCTTGTCGAATTGCCGCATGTTCTCCAGCGTGTACCCCTCGCCCATCAGGACCACGTCGATGCGGTTCCGATTGGGGCCGTTGCGGACGACCGGCTCCCAGCAGAGGAACGCATTCGGCAGGGTGCGGGTGGCCGCCTTCATGCCGGTCGGCGTCTTGGGATACTGCTTGTAGACCTTGGCGTACTTCTTGATCGCCTGCGGGTAGCGGCCCTTGAGCGCGTCGCTTCGCGCCTGCGCGAACAGCTTCTCGGCGGCGAGCTGGTCCTTGGCCTTGGAGTACGGTTCGGCGTTGAACAGCGTGTGGCGGTAGGCCGCGATGGTCAGCGGGTGGACGCCGGCCTTGTCGGTCAGCCAGCCCGCGAGTCCGCCCTCGTGAGCGTCCCAGATGTCGAACACCGCCTCGAGCCCGAACTGCGGCGGCGTGCGGCGATCGTAGATCAGGAAGTCATCCAGGATCGCGTCGCGGGGCACCTCCGCCAGCTCGAGCAGCGCCGCGACCAGCAGGCCGACCCGGTCGACGCCGATCTGGCCCTGGAGGATCAGCGGTTGATTGGCCGGGTCGGCCAGGAGCTGGATCAACTCGCGAATGACGTGCGGGTTCTCGTTCCAGAGTCGGGGGTACAGCTCGGTCGGGTTGCGGGTGTACTGCTCGACGTCCATCCGCATTCGCACCAGATACGGCTTGGCGCCAAACGGCCGGGGCGCCACGCCGTCGCGTTCGATCTCCTCCCAGGTGCGAATGTCGACGACCTTCTTCAGGCCGTAGGCATGCAGGTCAAGGACGGCGCCCGGACCCATCTCGGCCAGCGTGCCGCTGCGGACCAGCACCCCGGGCCGGACCGCCTGTCCCTGGCCGTTCAACATGCCGCTCACCTCGCGGACGTTCTCGACGCCGCCGAGTTCGCCGGGCCAGGGCCGGTGCTCCTCCTCCTGGGGAAACGCACTCTCCGGCAAGAGCGCCAGCGCCAGAAAAATTGGTGTCCATCGCACGCGCGTGTGTTGCATCTCGATCGTCCGTTCGAATGGCTACCTGGCAAATCAAACCGGGTATGGTTTGCCACGTTCGCGGAGCGCCTACGTTAACAGAGCAGGTGGCAACCGGGTACGGTTTGCCATGTTGGTCAGACTTCGCGGGTGGCGGGGAGGACCTGGAAGCGAATGGCGGGCAGGCAGCCGAGGGGGTTGCGCCGGTTGCGGGCCGGCTTCTTCGCCGGCGTCTGTTGGTTCCGTTCGATGAAGAGGTCCAGGATCAGATTGCCTTCCAACCCGGGTTTGGCCTGTTCGGCGTCGGCGTGCAGGATCAACGTCAGGCGGCCCTGATCCTCGCGAACTTCCTGCAAGCGGATCCCTTCCGGCGGATCGTTGAGTTCGAGCTGTACTCGATCGAGCGGAAGTTTCGGAGCCGCCGGCAGGGAGAGTTCCACCGTTCCACCCGGTGTCAGCGTCACCACGCTCCCTGCCACGCGGCGGGTGGGGAGTCTCGGACCCTTGGTGGAGTTGACCGAAACGAGCAGCTCCTCGGCCGGCACCAGATGGCGATAGAGGAAGGCCTGCATCAGGTCATCCGCCGCCACCGCCGCGTGCACGAGTTTTTCCTTCCCGATCCGGGCGCGTCCGCGCAGCGTCACACGGAACGGCTCATCGGAGGGCGCGAACGGCGCGGTCAGGGTCACCCGGATCTGCTCCTGGCCCGCCGGCACCCGGGCGCCCGACAGCAGGAAGCCGTCCGGTGCGCCGTCGAGCTCGAGCTGGATCGGTCCCGCGAAACCGTCCCGGCGCAGGGCGTAGATCGTGAGCGGCACGGTGCCGCCCGCCCGCACGTTGATCGAAGACGGCACCACCCGCAGGGCGAAATCGGGACGGGGTGGTCCGACCCGCAGGCGGTACGCGTACTCCGGCCCTCCTTTGGCCTGGGCGTCCCGCACGGTCAGGAAGTAGGCGCCGCCATTTTCCAGCGTGGCGGTGAGCAGCGAGTCGGCTTGATGCGTGATCAACCCGGCCCCGCGGTCGTCGTGGTCGTCGTTCACGGCGATCTCCACCCCCTGGCCGTCGGTCAGGCGGAGCACCGAGTCGAGCGGCGACCCGAGCCTGCGCGCCGTCACCTCGGCGACCAGCAGGGCGCCCGGGCGCGCCTCGATCCGGAACACGTCCTGATCTCCCGGCTCGTCGATGCGCCCGTTGACGATCCGGGACAGTGCCAACGGCTGCGCGCTTTCGGGGTCCGGGTTCGGCTCCTGTTCCCGGACCTCCTCCAGAGTGCTGAACTCGAACGGCACCGCGCCGGAGATCGTGGAGTCGAGATCGCCTCCGGGCTCGCCGCCCTTGGCCAGCCGGTCCCGCGGGAGGTTCCAACCCTCGAGCGACACTTCGGTGGTCTCTCCCGCCGGCCCGCCCAGCGGGAAGCTGCTGGTGACGAACGGCAGTTCGCCGAGCGCGATGCGGTAGACGAAATCCTCCCGGCCGCGGTAGATCGAGTCGCGAATCTCCAGCTCGTACTCGCCGTCCGCCGGGACCTCGAAGAACAGCACCGGGTCGGGATGGAACTGATAGTCGTCGGTGTAGGCCAGTTGCATTCCCTCGGCGTCGAAAAGCGCGAGCGTGGCCTGGAACCAGCCCGGCACCGCGTCGGCCAGGTACGGAATCAACGCGCGGGCGGAGGTCCTGGCCACCAGCCGCTGGCCGGCCCGGGCCGAGAACCGGAAGCGGTCGACGTCGCCGGGGAGGATCTGGCCATTCAGGACCACCGGCAGGGAAACCGCCGCGCCGGCCTCGGCCGAGTGGTTGTTCGGTTCCTGCTCGAACCGCTCCGGCAGGTGATCGACCTGGAAACGCAGGGGGTTCGAGAGCCCGGCTGGGGTCTTCAGTCGCAGTTCGCGGTCGGATACGGGCGCTCCGTCTTCGATCTCCACCCGTAAACGCACGGTCTCGGCGAGCGAATTGTTGCGCTGCTTCTTCTTGTTGGAGATCTGCTTTCGAAGGTCGGCCAGCTCCGCCCGGCTCATCTCCGACAGGTTCATGCCCCGCCACATGATCGGATCGCCGTCGGCCTCGCCGGCCTTCTTGCGGTCGCGCCCCTTCAGTTGGCGGAGTTGTTCGCGCAGCTCGTTCTGCTGCTTTCGGGAGAGCGGTTTGGTGTATTCGAGCACTTCGATATGCACGCCCGTGCCGGAAAGCTGCGCTCCGGTGACACCGCTGAGACGCTGCCCGCCGATGAGGACCTCGAAGATCTCACCGCGCTGCCCGCCGGCGGGAAAGACGTAGCCGATCTGCGGATCGACCGACTGGGCCCGGCCAGCGCTTGCCGCGCCGAGCAGCACGGCGACGCACGCCACCGTGCGCATGGGCAGGCGCCTGTTCATACGCCCACCCCCTTCATGATCTCCCGCAGCCGTCCACCCGATGCGGCGACCTCGCCTTGCGCCGGCAGTACGCGCAGCTGCTTCCCCTGGGGATGGGGCAGCGGCCCGTCCGGATCGATGCCCAGCAATTCGTACAGGCTGCCGAGCAGATCCCAGGGATAGACCGGACGGTCGGCGACCTCTTCGCCGCGGGCGTCCGTCGCCCCGATCACCTGCCCGCCCTCGAACCCGCCGCCGGCCACCACCGAACAGAAGGCCTGGCCGAAATGGCCGCGGCCACCGTTCCAGGGCGGCTCCCAGCGCACCTTCGGGGACCGGCCGAACTCGCCGCTCCACCAGACGATCGTGCTGTCGAGCAGTCCGCGATCCGAGAGATCCGCCAGCAAGGTGGCCATCCCGTCGTCGAGCTCGGGCAGCTTGCGCCGCATGATCTGGAAGTGCTGCTTGTGCGTGTCCCAGCCGGTGTAGTTGATCGTGACGTACGGCACGCCCTGCTCGACCAGCCGGCGGGCCATCAGGCAGGATTGGCCGAAGGTGTTCCGGCCGTAGCGGTCGCGCAGGTCCTCCGGCTCCTCGTTGAGATCGAAGACCTTGCCGGCATCACCCAGGATCAGTTCGTAGGCCCGCTCCTCCGTCCTGGAAAGCGCCTCGAGACGCGGATCGCCCTCGAGCGCTCGCCCCAACGAGTCGAGTTCGTGCAGGAGCTTGCGGCGCGCCTCCTGCCGGGCGTCCGACACGCCGTCGGCGACCACGCCTTCCACCGCGAAGCGTTTCTGGGCGGGATTCCCGCCGGTCGCGAACGGCTTGTAGCGCGAGCCCAGGAAGCCGGCCTCCGAGAAGCGTCCCTGCGGCTTGGTCAGCACGATGTAGGGCGGAATCAGTCCCTGGAATCCGGCGTCGTATCCCTTGAACAGCGAGACCACCGAACCGGCGCAGGGGTAGACCAATCCGTCGCCTTCGGGCCGGCCGGTCTGCACCATGTAGGAAGCGGTCTCGTGGGCGTTCACGCCGTGGGTCATGCCGCGGATGATCGAGTACTTGTCGGCGCACTGCGCCAGTCGAGGCAGCAATTCGCCGATCCGGATCCCGTCCACGTTGGTGGCGATCGGCTGCTTGAGCGGCCCGGTGTAGTCCTCTCCCGCCTGTGGCTTCGGATCGAAGGTGTCCAGGTGGCAGGGCCCGCCCCACATCCAGATCTGGATCACTGACTTCGCCCGGGCGGGCCGCGGCGAGAAGGCCGAGCCGAGGCCCAGCCGTTCGAGACCGAGCAGTGAAGCCCCGCCCGCCCCGGCCGCCAGCAGTTCGCGCCGGGTGAGCCGCGGGCCGGTTCGCCGTGCGTTCGATTCGTTTTCAGTGGTCATGCTCGGACTCCACATCTCAATGCCGATGGAGGAACTCGGTGCTGTTCATCAAGGCCCAGACCAGGTCGACGCCGCTCTCGCCGCGGCTGCCTGCACCGGAATCGACGTACGCCTGGATTTTCTTCAACTCCGCCGGCGTGGGGAAGCGGGACAGCACCAGCAGATAGAGCTGGTTCGCCATCTGCCGCGGCCGCTTCGTCCGGCGCAGCAGCCGTTTCAGCTTGCGGCTCTGCTCGATCTTCTTCATCACGTGGCTCGAATTCAGCAGGTGCAGCCGCTGGCCGACGGTGGGTTGCGCATTGCGCTCAGACTCGAGTCCGGTGTCCCGCGCAGGCCGACCGAACAGTTCCAGGAAGGGGCTGGTGATGCTCCCGTCGGCCAGTTCCACCGCGCGCGCCTCCTCCGGGATGAAGGTGAACGGTTCCGGGATGGCGCTCTGGTACTCCTCGGTCGTGCCGGTGATCTGGCAGAGCACGTCGATCAGCACCTCCGCCTCGAGCGGCCGCAGCGAATAGAACGCGAAGTGGGCGGCCGCTTCCTCGCGCCGGCTCGCGGGCAGACTCTCGGCCGGCACCGCGGAAAGCTGGTAGGTGTTCGAGTTCACGATCGACCGGATGACCTGCCTCAGGTCGTAGTCGGCCGCTACCAGCTCCTGTTCGAGGTGGGCGAGCAGCTCGGGGTTCACCGCCGGGTTGTCGGCCCGGATGTCGTCCGGCTCGTGGACGATGCCGCGCCCGAGCAGCCAGGACCAGAGGCGGTTGCAGATGCAGCGCGCGAACCACGGATTCTCCGGAGTGATCAACCAGTCGGCGAAGACCTGGCGCGGATCCTGCGCGGCGTCCAGGGCGACCGGGCGTCCGCCGGGAAAGGCCGCGTCGGACGGCACCGGCGTGGAAGCGTCGAACAGGACGATCTGCTCCTTCCACTCCGAGGTCGCCTTGTAGCCGACCCGCGAGAAGAACGCCGAGAGGCCTTGCCGCCGCTCGGGCGGCCAGTGCTCGAGGCGCGCTCCCATGAAAGTCTGCGCGACCGCGGCGGCGAGGCCCTCGGGCTCCCGGTTCTGCACCGCGCGGTAGAAGTTGACCGGCGGCACCCGGAAGCAGCTTCCGCTGGAAGTCAAGAGCTCCCGGCAGAAGCGGTCATATGGGAGGTTCGATCGGATCGAGGCGCGGATCCACTGGTGGTACGCCTGGACCGCGTTGGGCCAGAGGTTGATCGGGAACTCGGCCTTGACCCGCAGCACGTCGCTCCACTTCATGGCGAAGTAGTCGGCGAACTCCTCGCGCTGGAGCAACTCCTCGATCAGCGCGGCGCGCTTGCCGGGCGCGTCGTCCTCCAGGAACGCGCGCACGGCTTCCGGCTCGGGCAGCATCCCGATCAGGTCGAGATATACCCGGCGCACGAAGACAGCGTCGGAGCAGAGCCGCGCCGGGGGCAGGTCGAGTTGAGCGAGGCGCGCGAAGACCAGCCGGTCGATCTCGGTCCGCGGTTCGACCGGGTCACCGGCCTCGAACGGTCGCGTCTGCGCGAACGCCGTGACGCAAAGGAGCGCAAGCGTCATGCAGCCAGCCATGCCAATGCACGATCTCGTCATCTGCGAACCCCGGCTTGGGCCGCGCCGCGTACCGGCCCGGCCGCCCATCCGATCCTACCGCATCTCCGCCCGCGCCGGCCACGGAGGGCGAGCCGACCCAGCTCAAACCGCCGAATCCGGCCCTCGTTGCGTGCCTTTCCGCGTTGTGCGGTCAGGTTTGGCTCGGACTCGTCGACCTCCCGGTGGACCAGGGCCCCTGATCCAGGTCGTTCCAGGAGAGTACTCGCAGGCCAGAACGTCTCTCGCCGGCGTAGCCGGCAGATGTACTAGTAGAATAGGAGAATAGCCGGCGTGGCCGCTTCCACTGGACGAGCTGAAGGTGAACGCAGAAGCGTCAACCTGTGGATGGGAGCGGTCGTGGAGCCCGGATGCGGCTCAGGCGGAATCCCGCTGCTGGTCGGCGATCGCTTCGGGCAGCCGGCGCGCGGCCGGTTCCCGGGCGGGATTCAGGTTGTGCACCTGGGCCACCAGGCGGGTCAGCTCCGCGGGGCGGATGCCCTGTTCGCGGTCGCACTGGATGCGTTCGCGGCAGGTCGATTCGCCGATCGTCTCGATGATCAGGCCCGCCGCGCCGGCGGCGATCGCGCCCAGGCTGACCGGCGTCACGTAGCGGGCGTCGCCGGTGGCGTGGCTCGGGTCGACGATCAACGGCAGGAAGGTCCGCTCGCGGAGCGCCGGGATCACGTTCACGTCGAACGTGTTGCGGGTGTACTCGTCGATCGTGAAGGTGCGGATGCCCCGTTCGCAGAGAATGATGTCGAGGTTCCCCTGCAGCGCCACGTACTCCGCCGAACCGAGCCACTCTTCCACCGTGGAGCAGAAGCCGCGCTTCAAGAGCACCGGCTTGCCGGCCCGGCCGGCCTCGATCAAGAGCGGGTAGTTCTGCATGCTGCGCGATCCGATCTGGAGCACGTCGGCGTACTGCGCCACCAGTCCGACCAGGCGCGGGTCCATGACCTCGGTCACCACCGGCAGGCCGGTGACCTCGCGGGCCTCGGCCAGGATCTCGAGGCCCTTCTCGCCCAACCCCTGAAACGAATACGGGTTCGTGCGCGGCTTGAACGCGCCGCCCCGCAGCAGATCGGCGCCGGCGTCTTTCGCTTGCTGCGCGATCTCCAGCGTCTGTTCGCGCGATTCCACCGCGCACGGTCCGGCGATGATCACCGGCCGGCCGGCGCCCACGCGGACCGACCCGACCTGAACCGGCCGCGTTTCCAGGCAGTCCTGCCACTCCGCCTGGCCCTGGCGTTCGACCAGCAATGATTTCGGTGTTCTACTCATGGTGACTGGCCCTCCTCGAGGGGCGTCCCGTTCTTCGGGTCAGATGTCGGGTACTGCGGGTTCCGGTCGGCCGTCCGATCGATCGCTTGCCGATCGGACGGAATGAAACTGTTCAGTGCGCTGCGATTCCCGGTTCCGTCGAAGGCGATCTCACCGGTGAGTCCTCGCTCATGGCGGCTTCCGGCCAGCCACTCGCGGATCGACGAACGATCCGGACCGGCGTTCAGGATGGCGCGGACCAGGAGCTGCGTTGCGTCGTAGGCGCAGGCCGCGGCCTCGTCCGGTTCCATTCCGTACGCCTGCCGATAGGCCTTCTGGAAGGCGTCCGTTCCGGCGGACGCCGGGTCGAACAGCCGGATGGTATGAAGCGCGATCCCGGGAGCGGGCTGGATTTCGAAAGTGTCATCAAGCCGGTCGCAAGGCACCAGCACGGGCCCCTGGAAGCCGGAGCGGTTCAGCCGTGAAAGCACCGCGCGGAGGCTCGGCGGATCGAGGAACAGGAGCACCGGCCCCTGCGCCAGGCCGGCCACGTTGGCCGCGTCCGGATGCGCCGGGTCGACCTCGATCAACGGTCGGAACGAGATGGAGCCGTCCCGCGCCAGCGTTTCCAGGTCCTGGCGCACGGTGCGTCCCGCCCGGCCGGCGGGAATCAGGGTCGTGACCGAACCGCCCCGCGGCAGTGCGATCGAGGCCAGGAGCGCCTCGATCTGCTGGCGGGCGTCCGGCACCATCCGGAACAGCCAGGGCACCGGCACGCGGGTCAGCGTGGAGGTCTCAGACAGGCAGATCACCGGCACGTGGCAGCGGGCGGCCAGCTGGACGATCAGATGGGACGTGTCTCCGTCCGAAGGCGAGATCAGCGCCAGGCACTCGGACTGGAAGAGGAGGTCCCGGGCCTTTCCCGCGGCCGTCTGCCACGGGCCATCGATACCGGCCGTGATCAGCGCGAACTCAACGTCGGCGGCCTGCCGCTCCCGATTGGCTTGATCGATGGCGAGGCGAGCCCCGTTCAGGCGGCTCGTTTGGTACTCATCCGCCTCCACGCTGATCAGACCGATCGGCAGACGCTGTGTGCTGGAAATCGGGACCGGATGGGGGGAGTGGAACTGGTGCAGCGGGTCGGTCAGTCGCACCCCATCCCGATCCGGTCCGAAGTCGAATGCCACCTGGGACGTCGCGATGCAAGGCAGCCAGCAGACCGCCAGCACGAAGCCGGCGGCCCGAACGCCCGGCCGCTGCCGGTGGAGACTAGGGACCGGCAATCTTGACATGGCGGCCGCCTCGCACCTCGACGATGTGGATCTGTCCCAGGTTGTTGTGCGTGGGGTCGAATCGCAGCTCTCCAGCGACCCCGTGATATTCGGTTCTCTTGGCCAGCTCGTCGCGGACCCGGGCCCGATTCAAACCGACCTGTTCGATGACGTCGATCAGCAGGCGCGCGCCGTCATAGGAGAAGGCCGCGAAGAATCCGGGCGGCCTCGAGAAGCGCGCCTGGTAACGCTCCGAAAACTCGAGCCAGGCCGGGTCCTGGCGATCCGGCTCCAGGGGAGTCGGCGCGATCACGCCCTCCGCGTCGCCGCCCGCTTCCTCGAGGAACGACGGCGAGACCAGCCGCTCCGATCCGTAGAGGGCCTGCCCCATGCCGGCGGCCCGGACCGCCCGGATGATGTGCGCGCCGTCCTCTGCGTTGCTCCAGAGCACCAGCGCTTCGACCTTCGCCTTGCGGATCACCTCGAGCTGGTCCGAGAAATCGGTCGCCCCCGGCGCGTAGCGTTGCTCCACCACCACCGGCCGGCCGAGGCGCCTGGCCGCGTCGGTGAACTCGCCGATCCCCATGCGGCCGTACTTGTCGTTCGAGCGCAAGACCGCCACGCGCTGGTGACCGCGCTCCTCGAACAGGAAGCGCGCCAGCCGGTAGCCGTACTGGCGGTCGTCCGGATAGGTGCGCAGGAGCCAGGGAATCCCGGTCTCGGTCAAGGTCGGATCGGAGCAGGCGGTGTTGACGATCGGCACCTCCGCCTTGAGCGTGGCGCGCAGCGCCACGTGCGTGCTGGTCGCGTCCACCGAACCGATCACCGCCACGACCTGTTCCTGGTAGGCCAGTTCGACCATCGTGTTGCTGCTGGCGCCCCACAGGCCGGCATCCTGGCGTTCGATCACCTCGTAGGGCGTCTGCTGGCGAAAGCCCCCTCGCGCGTTGGCTTCCTCGAAGGCCAGCCGGACGCCGCGCTGCAGCTCGAGGCCGATCTCCCGATCGGGACCCTCGCCGGTGGGGGCGATCAATCCGATCCGGGGCAAGGCGCACTGGTGCGGCGCGACCTCCTTGCGCGGTCCCCGAAACGGGGTCGCCTCGGTGAAGTACTGCCAGTACGAACCACCCAGCCCTCGATAGGGACGCAACGCCTCGGGCGTTTCGGCGTAGACCGGCTCGCTGGGCGGATCCTGGGCAGCCGCTGGGCCGGCGAGCAAGCCGAACAGGAACAAGACGCGCGGGAAGGGTCGCATGATCAGGCCGGCTTTCCGCTCTCGACGATGGCGATCGCCTCGATCTCGACCAGCAGGTCCTCGCGGCACAGCCGCGCCTGGATGCCGGTGCTGGCCGGCAGCGGCGAGAGCCCCTGGGAATGGAAGAACTGGGTGCGCACCTCGTTGAAGTCGTCGTAGTCGCGTTCGATGTCCCGCAGGTAGCAGGTCGTGCGCACGATGTCCTGCCAGTTGGCGCCTTCCGCGCGGAGCAGCTCGGTGATGTTCCGGAAGGTGCGCCAGCACTGCGCCCGGAAGTCGCCCTTGTAGAGCGTCTCGCCGTCATCGCCGATGCTGGCCGTGCCCGAGATGTACAGGAAGGTGGTGCCGCTCCTCAGGTTGATGCGCAGTCCCCGGGAGAAGGAGGAGGGTTTGTCGTAGTCGAAGGCCTCGTTCAGCACGCCCTCGTTCGAGATCTGCCGGCGGCTGACCGAGTGGGCGCTGCGGCCGGGGCTGCCGCCTTCGGGGATGGCGAGGAGCTGGCCGTCCTCGTCGAGCAGGCCGAGCAGCTTCAGCTCCTCGAGTTCGCCATCCGAGAGCGGCTTCCTGGTACGGGTCGTCAGGCGGTTGTTCTCAAGCGTCATGTCAGTCTCCAAGAGTCCATTGCTTCAGTGCTTCAATGCTTCAGTGCTTCGTTGCTTCAGCGTTTTCAGTGCTTCCCGTGATCCGAGCGAAAGTCCCGCGGAGGTCGCCACCCAGACCCGGTCCTCGAGCGGATGGGCGCCCAGCACGAAATTGTGGGCCAGCGAACCGGACGTGGGCAGTTGCCGGCTCTCCGCGTTCTGCTCGATGAGGCGCACGCTGCCTTTGGAAGGGTCGCCGTCGTTTCGATACACGATCCAACGGTCGCCGTCGAAGGCCGCCAGCCCGTCGTCGGTCGACAGCCAGGCAAAGCGCCCGCGCGCGCGGACCGCGTTGATGAAGTTGCTCGGCAGGCCGGTGTCATGCTCGAGGTAGCCCTTCCAGGATCGTCCATCGTAGCGGCTGAGCCCGAAGTAGGTGGACACCCACAGCACTCCCTCGGCCTGGCTGACGCCCGAGGTCACGTCGTGAATCAGGCCGTCGTCCCGGTACAGGTCGAGCTCCATCTCGTGGTCCGGATCGCGATAGGCCTTCCAGGAGTGGCGCTCCCGGTCGTATTCGACCACGCCGCCGCCCCACACGGCGACGTACGCCTTGCCGGGCGCCTCGGTGACGCCGTAGCACCACGGTTCGTGCATGACCGTGTTCTCGTGATCGAACTGCTGCCAGTCCTTGCGCTCGGGGTCGTAGAGGCTGACCCCGGAAGCGGTCGCCGCCCAGACCACGCCGTCGATCACCTCGACCGCATAGACCACGTCGTTGATCAGACCCGAATTCAATTGATTGAAGTTGTCGAACCGCCCGGCGCTGAAGCGGCTCAGGCCTCCGAGCGTGCCGATCCAGAGATCGCCGGTGCGTTCGCAGAGGGTCAAGCTGGAGATCACCGGATAGACCAGCCCGTCGCTCCGGGTGAAGGTTGAAAACGCGCCGTCTCGGAGCAGCGCCAGTCCCCGTTCGGTGCCGACCCAGACGTCTCCCCGCTGTTCATCGACCAGGACGCAGGTCGTCTTCTGGGCCGGAAGCCCGTCCTCGACGCCGAAGCTCTGCCAGTGGGTGAACACCGGAGCGCCCCCGCTCTCCGTGGTCTCTTCCGCCGGGCGGGTGAACCCCAGGGGAGTCAGGAGCAGCAGCAGGATTCCGGCGGTCTTCGAAAAGCACATGAGTTCAGAGACTCCTCAGGAATTGCACCAGGTCGTTGAGCTGCGTCTTGGAGAGATCGTCGGTCTGCCCATGGCTGTTGTTCTTGCCGTAGACGGTCCAGATTTCCTCGAGGGTCCGGGCCCGGCCGTCGTGCAGGTAGGGCGCCGAGGCGCCGATGCCGAGCAGGTGGGGCGTATCGAATTCCTCGACCGTGTCGGTGGGCGCCAGGCTCGCCACCCGCGTGGGCAGCCGGTTGGTGTAGAGCGGCGGCGCGTGGCAGGTGACGCAGCGGCTGCCCGCCGGGATTTCCGCGCCGTCCGCGCCGACCTGGCGCTCGAAGATCTGCCGCCCGCGCCGCTGCGCCTCGGTCAGCCGGCCGTCCGGCCCGCGCAGTCCCGGCGGCGGCGGCAGCGAGCGGATGAAAGCCACCAGGTCGTCCAGGTCCGCCTCCGGAATCGGATCGGCCATCGTCAGCACCTTGGCGAAGCGCGGCCCGCACTGATCGTGAAGCGTCTCGTTCTGTCCGTTCCACTTGAAGGGCGCGGTGCCGTCCAGACCCTGCAGGCTGCGGTTGTCCAGGATGTTCCGGCCCAGGCCGTCGATCGCGAAGTCGTAGGTCAATCCGTCGACGTGCCCGTCGGGATGACACGACCGGCAGGAGAACTGTCCCTGGAAGGTGATCGAGGCGTCGTGGAAGACGATCTCGCCCCGGCGCTGCGCGCTCAACACACCCGGCCCGCCGAGCGAAATGCGCTCGATCAGCTCGTAGCTCGAGGTGTCGAAGACGGCCACCGCGTCGCCCAGCCGTTCGGCCACGAACAGCCGGGCGCCGTCCGCGGAAAGCAGCAGTGCGCGTGGATTCGGCCCCGTTTCCAGACGTGCCAACACATACTCGGAGGAGATTCCGAGGTGGTCGGCAAAACGCCCCGGCGAGGGCTGGTCGTCCTCCTGCGCGAGCTGCTCGAGCCGGGCCAGATCGACCACGCTGACCGTGTTGCCGCCGCCCGAGGCGACGTAGGCGCGGCGGCTGCGCTCGTCCAGGACCACGGCCGAGGGGTCGGCGAAGAACCGGTTGACCTCGTCCAGCGGGAACTGGCGCAGGCTGCCGTCCGAAGGGCGCAAAAACCCCAGTCCGGAGGTCATCACCCAGCCGCGGGCCACCTGCGTGATCGGAAGCAGGTTGCGCACCCGGGACAGCGAGACGAGCGCGAGCCCTGCCTGCGCGGAAGCCGCCACGCCCTCGCTCAGATGCGCCGACTGGAGCGGCAACCGCCGCTCGATCCGGCGCTGCTCGAGCTGGACCACGGTCAACTCGGCCTCGGGCGCATCCGGCGGGGCGTGCACGCGCGCCAGCCGATTGGCGACGTACGCCAGCCGCCCGTCCGGACGGATCGTGACCGCGATCGGCTCCCGGCCCGCGGCCAGCCGGACCGTCTCGACGCGCCGTGGCGCGTCGATCAACGAGATGTCGTCCGAGGCGGAATTGGCGACCACCAGGGAACGCCCGTCGGGGCTGAGCGCCAGACCGCAGGGCGCGCTGCCGACCGGGATCGAATCCTGCTCCGCGCCCGTCTCGAGTTCGAGCACGGCCACGCGGTCCTCCCCCCGCAGCGCGACGAAGAGCGCTTCTCCGTCTCGATCGAGCGCCAGCCCGTGCGGTTTCGCGCCGGTCGAGAGCCGCCTCAGGATCCGGCCCTGGCGGGTGTCGATCTCGACGACCTCGTCGGTCCCTTCGCAGCTCACGTACAGCCGCTCCTCGAGCGGACCGAGCGCCAGCGCCACCGGACCGGGGAAGCGCGGGCCATGGTCGTAGAAGCGCTGCCCTCCGCCGCCCAGATGGCAGCGCGTGCAAAGCAGCGCCCGCGTCAGGTGGCCCCGGCCGACGACTTCAAGGTGGTGATCGACCCACCAGTTCGCGGAGAGGCCCAGACCGGCGAGCAGCGCCAGTGCGGCCAGGGTGAGGATCCGAAGGCGCGGCCGGCGGCGGCTCATCGGGCGGCCCTCCCGCCTTCAGCCAGCGCACCGCTGCGCCCGAGCGAGATCTCGAGCGCATCGGGCGCCCGGTTGGGGGGCGCCTGTTCGCGGTCTTCATGGCAGCCGATGCACGCGCGCCGCTCATTCGGCCGCACCCAGACCCAACCCTTCGAGTCGAGAATCACCTGGTTGCTTTCATCGAGCGTCTCGAACCGGAGCGGCGTATCGGCCGGCGCGTCCATCAGGAACGAACCGTCGGCTTCGAGCGCGATCGTGCCGAGCAGCGTCGAGGGCACATCCAAGGGAAACTCCGAATCCAAACCACGGTTGGAACCTACCGGCGGAAGCGGCGTGCCGCGATAAATCCGGACCCTGACCGGATCCGGCCGTTCGCCCGACTCGAGCCGATCGGTCATGCGGGCATCCAGACAGAGAAGTTCGCCGGTCGCCGCTTGCTCATCGACCAGCGAGAGGTGGCCTTTCGGGCGTCGTCCGGGCCGGGCCGAGACGGCGTCCAGCTCGTCCACTTCCGGATCGTCCAGCAGCAAGCGCGGCGGTTCGCCGGAAGGATCCGTGGAGAGGAGGTAGAGGCCGAAACTGTTGGGCGCCTGGCCGTCGCCGGCGAGCGGCCGGCAGCTGACCAGCAGCCGGTCTTCGTCGAACGCCGCGGCCGAACGCGCTGAACACCAGGGACGATCGATGCCGGGAGCGAGGCTCGCGAGCGAATGGAGCGGCCGGCGCAGTGCGACCGTGTGCAGGACCGGTTCGGCCGCGCCCGCCGAGAAGACGACGTCGCGCCCGAGCTGGCGGGGGTGTCGCTTGTCGCCCAGCCGATCATGGCTTCCGGAGAACGCGGCCACTCCGGTGCCGTCGTCGGCCACGGTCAGGAGCGTGAAGGCGCCGTCCGGGCGGTCGCTGCCCGGCGGCTGCCAGGCGGCGTACAGGATCCGCCCGTCGTCGAGCACGGCCGGCTCGATATCGGATGCGGGATTGAACGTGATGCGAGAGCGTTCGGAGCCGTCGGGTTGGCTCGTGTAGAGCGAATAGGCCGGCCCGCCGTCCCGTGGATCGCGGGTTCGCTCCAGATCGGAAGCGAACACCACGCGGCCGTCCGGGAGATACGCGGCGCTGGTGGCGTTGGCGTCGCCGGGACTGACCGGGCGGGGCCGGCCGCCGGCAATCGCAACCTCATAGATGCGCCAGGTGGAATCGGGCTGTTCGCGGCCGGTGAAGAGCACGCGGGTGCCCTGGCTGTTGACCGCCGGCGCGCCCGCGGCAAGGAAGCCCTCGCTGAGGCAGCGCGTGGGTTCATCCGGACGGGCCGCGTTCCAGACCACTACCTGGCTGCCGGAGACGCACGGTTCGCGGAAAGAGCTGGATTCGGGCGTGCCGGGGGCCTTTCGGGGCGCCGTGACGAACACGATCGGCTGCCCGTCGAGCGGTTGATCTCCGCCGGGCCGGCCGCAGGCGGCGAGCGCCAGCAGACTCAGGCCAGCCGCGAGATCCGTCGCCCGGAGGATCATGTGCGCTCCCGGGCGAGGGTCAGCAGTTGATTGACCGGCAGATCGGTCAAGACCTGGCGTTCGCCATCGGGCCAGACGACCTCCAGTCGATCGATGCGTTCGCTTCGGCCCAGCCCGAAGTGCAGGCGCGGGTCGCCTGAACAAAGGTAGAGGCTCGGGCAGCGCACGGTCGCGACCTGGACGCGCCCTGCATGAGTGATCTTGACCTGCGTCCCCAGGGCGGCGCGGTTCGTGCCCCGATCCGAGAGCGCCAGCGTGAACCAGGCGTTGTCGCCCGGCGCGTCGTTGCGCAGGAGCACCGGCCGATCCATCAGGTTCGTGATCAGCAGATCGAGATCGCCGTCATTGTCGATGTCGGCGGTCAGCCCGCCGCGGCCCATCAACTTCTGGCCGAAGTAGGCGCCGGCGTTCGTCGAGTCGACGTACCGGCCCTCGCCGGTGTTCTCGAGCAGCAGATCCTCCCAGCCGAGGACGTGGTGCAGGTCGCCGTTCACGATCAGGAGGTCGAGGTCGGCGTCGTTGTCGAAGTCGAGGAAGCCGCCGCCCCAGGAAACGTACTGGCCGGAGAGCGGCGCCACGCCCGACGGACCGATCTGATCCATGAACCAGCCCGGTTCGGCCTGGCGGTAGAGCGAGCCATACGACATGTCGGTGACCATCAGGTCGAAACGGCCGTCGCAGTCGTAGTCGCCCAGATCGGCGGTCATGGCCGCGGTGGCGTCGCCGTTCTCGCCGTAGGCCACGCCGGATTCCACCGCCACTTCCTGGAAGCGTCCTTTGCCCAGGTTGCGCCAGAGGAAGTTCGCGCTCGCGTCGTTGGTGACGAAGATGTCCACCCGGCCGTCCCCGTCGATGTCGGCCGCGACCACCGACATCCCCCGGCCGGCGACGCTGTCGATTCCGCTCGCCGCGCTCACGTCCTCGAAGGTCCCATCGCCGCGGTTCCGAAACAAGGCGTCGGTCTGGGCCTCGTAAGCGAGCGGCGGAGGAAACCCGTCCGGCGCGTAGTGGTAGTCGTACTCCGGGTCGAACTCCAGGTAGTTGGCGACATAGAGATCGAGCAGCGAATCGCCGTCGTAATCGAGAAAGGCCGCCGCCACCGACAGCCGCGGATCGCCCACGCCGGCCCGTTCGGTGACATCCTCGAAGGTCCCGTCACCGCGGTTTCGATACAGGCGATTGGCGCCCATGTTGCAGACGTACAGATCCGTGTGGCCGTCGCCGTCATAGTCCCCGGCGATCGCGGCGAGACCGAATCCGGTGTCGCCCGTGCCGGAGGCGGCGGTCACGTCCTCGAACGTTCCATCCCCGCGGTTCCGATAGAGCCGGTTGTCGGGAAGCCGCTCCGGTCGAGCGCCTTCGACCACGCCCTCGTACCAGCCGCTTTGCACGAAATAGAGGTCCAGCCAGCCGTCGCCGTCGACATCGAGCACGGCGGCACCCGAACCCAGCGACTCGACGATGTTGCTCATCTCCCCGTCCAGCAGCCGGTGGGAGAAGTCGAGGCCGGCTTCCCGAGTGGCATCGATGTAGCGATCGCCCGCGCGCGGCGGGAGGATCGGGGTGACCTCGCGGTCAAGCCGGCGCATGGTCTCGGCCCGCAATCCGGAATCTTGCGGTGAGTCGCAGCCGGTCGAGGGGAGCCAGCAGCCGAAAAGCAGCAGGGCGATTCCCGGGCCGCTCTCCTTCCTGGACGAACCGCGAACTCGGTGCATGGCACAGACTCTCCAAGGAGCACGTCGTGCTCCCCAAATCAAGCCCGATGGCTGTTCAAATCTCGGTTGGCGGAAACAGGCTGAACACAGTGATTGAATATGTGCGTTCAAGCTATTCCCTGATCGAAGACCTGTCAAGTCAGGAAGCGATTCCCGGCGCTGGGGAAACTCTCCCTGTGGACGCTAAAGGACTTGGATCAAAGGGGTTGAAGTCGAATCCTGGCGGATCGCGGCCGGTGGTCAGTTCTGTGGAGTCGTTGTGGGCCGTTTGGGGAATCCGGGAGGTCCGGCGACCCCGAACATCTTGTCCGCCAGGGACTCGGCGGTTTCCGAGGCGAGGAAGTCATGGAACGAACGCTGAGCCTGGCCGATGATGGCGTTGACCCCACAGGTGCTGCGATTCGAGCATTCTCCCATGGAGAGCAGGCAGCAGGTTTCGACCGGAGCACCATCGGTCGCCGAGACGATGTCGATCACCCGCACCTTGTCCGGCGAACGCGCCAGGGAGTAGCCGCCGTGTCGCCCCACGGTCGACTGGACGATGCCGGCGCGCGCCAGATCCTGGAAGACGCGGGCGATATACCCGGGCGAGAGCGTGAGCTTGTTCGAGTATGCCCGCAGGTACCGCAGGATCTCCTTGAAGGAGAGCGGCTCGTCTCCGTGGTAGTAGGCCAGGAAGCCCACCCCATGCAGCGCGTATCGAGCTCGTTTGGAGATCATCAGCCGGTTCTCCGAGGAGTGTGCCAGGAGTGCGCCGGGGCGGCACGGGGAATGAGAAAGCGAAGACGCATACTAGCCCACCCGCTCCAGTATGGCCAACTGCGTCTGGTTCGGGCCGGGGCGATCCTGGCTCAGCGGCAGGCGCGAAGCCGCCGCATCAGCCGTGAATAGAGCGAGGACCCTGGGAATCTCCGCAGAGCCTGCTCGAGCTGCGGTCCGAGCGCCTGCGCGCCGGCCAGGGACTCCGCGAAGGCCAGTTCGTGCTCGGCACGGCGCAGCTCCTCGGCCATCGCCTGGGCGCTCGGGAAGCGATCCTTTGGCAGCCGGGCGGTGGCGCGGCGCACGATCCGGTCCAGCGTCGCGCTCACCGATCCGTTCAACGCGCGCGGAAAGCGCGACAGCCCGGCCGTCACCGAGCGCAACAGCGTGTTCAGGTCGTCCCCGGGAAACGCGGGCGCCAGCGTGAGCATCTCGAAGAGCATCAGACCCAGCGAGTAGAGATCGGATCGCGGATCGACCTGATCCGCGCCGCCGTCCAGGTACTCGGGCGGCATGTAGCGCAGCGTTCCGGTCGAGATCGCGTCGCACGCCAGGAGCCCCGACGCAGGGGCGCAGGCGATGCCGAAATCGACCAGATAAGGGCGGCCCTTGGAGTCGATCACCACGTTGGCCGGCTTGACATCTCGATGGACGATTCCGGCCTGGTGGATTTCATCCAGCGCTTCCGCCACGGTCCGGGCGACCCGGGCCGAGGCCAGATTGGCGAGCGGCTCACGACCCGCCTTGCGGGAGAACAGCCGCGCGAAGCGGTCTCCACGGCCCTGCAGGGCCGCCGTCAAGATCTCCCGGAGCGAGGTTCCGTCCACGTAGGCCATGACCATGTACTCGCCGCAGTCCGCCTCGCCGAAGGCGTGGATCGGGACGATATTGGGGTGCACGATGCGCGCCAGTGCCCGCGCCTCGCGAGCAAAGCGCCGCCTCGCCTCGGGATCGCCGGTGACCCGCTGCGGGAGCAACTTCAGCGCCACCTGGCGGTCGAGCGTCTGATCCCTGGCCAGGAAGACCGTGCCCATGCCGCCGTGGCCCAGCGGCCGTTCGATCACGTATCCCTCGATCTCCGGCGCGGGGTCCGTGCGCGCGGCGGAGGGGAGACCCACCGAGGTGGAGGTTTCTTCGGGAATGGGGTCCAGGCTCACGATCCGGTTCCTTGTCGGCGGAGGACCATTCTACGTTCGAATCCAGTTTCCCAGAAGACCGTCCGTCGTCTGGATCCTCCGAGACTCCCGGGTGCCCCCGGCCGCTCCGAGCTATTCAGGTGGGCTGGATGACCAGGGGGCAGGCCGCTATGCTCGCTGGTGTCTCGCCAGCGCAGAACCAGCACCGCTGACCCCCAACCGCCAACCCAGAAGGAGGACCCTTGCTGATCGCCAAAGACGCTGTTGCACTGCTCGAATACACCCTCAAGAACGACTCCGGTGAGCTGCTGGATGCCTCCGCAGAAGGGCAGCCGCTGGCCTACATCCATGGCCGCGGCAACCTGATTCCCGGGCTCGAGCAGGAGCTC
>Ga0326597_10004594_pt1 | contig 19380 bp, 18 predicted proteins | sample RVTome_12_FD_203789 | JGI IMG/M metagenome (GOLD analysis project Ga0326597, IMG submission 203789) | Soil microbial communities from uranium-contaminated site in the Upper Colorado River Basin, Wyoming, United States - RVT100D185 | ecosystem: Environmental > Terrestrial > Soil > Contaminated >... | reverse complement strand
ATCGGGGAGATCCTCTGTTCTGGGTTAGTCTTTGTCAGCACAAGAATTTTCCCAGATTCAGAGCCCCGATGCACCTCTAGTTTGAGAAATCCGGGCTAGATGCAAGGCTTGTGGCGGTGTGGCGGATTGGAGCGGCGAGGCCGCGGATGTAGATGCGCGCGGATCGACAACGTCAACCTGCTAACAGGCAATGACAGGTTGCCACGCCGCTCGACCGGGAGGGCAGGGCCGCCGTTGAGGTCTGCGGGCGACAGCCGTCGCGCGCAAGCTTCGATAACGGGCCCGAATAGGGCTCCTCGGAGTTTTTGCGGCCCAATGCGCGCGCACGCGCGCGCGAGGCGGCGGGCACCCACATGATCGTCGCCATCAACGATGACTGGCGCATCTCGACCGACGAGCATCAGTTCGTCTTGCAGCGACGCAAAGCGGCCAAGCAGTCCGGTAAGCGTTCCGGCGAGTGGACCAACGTCGGCTACTTTGGCGACTTGTCGGACCTGTTGCTGGTGATGACGCACAGGTGAATCTTTGCCATTGAGGGCGAGTTTCCAGCCGAGGCGCTGAAACTGATAGCCGAGGCGCTGATGGAGATCCAAGAGGACGTGCGAAGGGTCCTCGGCGAGGTCGGGCGGCGGGGTCCTGGCGTGTTGACAGACGTTGACCTGCGGGCTGCCGAATGATGCCGTCTGCCGGCGGCGGAGAGCGGCGGAGAGGCGACAGGGGGCCATTGCTGCTACGTGGGCACCTCAGAGAGTGAATCAACGCTCTCCGCCGGCCTCCACGTCTTGTGGACATGTATCCTTGGACGGACCGCAATGGAGAAAATGCGGCGATGAGCAATGCGATGCGAGGCAGGCAGTTCGTGAAGGGCCGGTCCGGCAATCCGGCCGGTCGGCCAAAGGGGGCCAAGAACAGACAGCGCGAGACGACGCTGGAACAGGAGATCGAGGCGCTACAGGCACGGGCCATCGAGCACGTCGCCCTTGGCCGCCTCAATGAGGCTCGCTTGGCCCTTATCAAGTCGTTCGCGCTGGTCTGGTGTGATCCGTCGGCCGCGGTTATGCGCCGCAACGTCACCCAGTTGATCGCGGTGGTACAGACCGAGATCGAGAAGGATCAGCGCCTCAGTCTCGTGCGCGGCCTTTACGATGACGAAGCTGCCGACGGCGACGGCTCGTTCTTCGAGCATGTCGGCCTGCCGCCCGATGTCAGTTGGGAGGAGTTCCGGGAGCACTACGCGGTCGGGGACGATGACATCGACGCGGAGCGCGCTTGCGGCGACCTGGCGACCTATCCTCCTATCGCGGCGCGGATCACCGAGCTGAGAGCGGCGGGATTCGCTGACAACAGCGGAAGAACAGCGTCCAACGACCAAGTTGCCAAATGATTTCGATAAAGCCTGAGGCGAACTGATGGGCGGGTACGGCAGCGGCTATTGGCGCGATCGCGGCGCGGGACGCTGCGAAAGCCGCTATTCGATCGACCTCGCCTATCTGAAGCGCCGTCGGATGCTGACGCCCGGCAAGACCGGCAGCCTCACCTGGAGCCGTCTCGGCGAGCAAACCGGCTCGATCTCATTCAGCGTTGGCGACGACAGGCTGGTTCTGATCTACCGGACGAGACCTTGGGAGGGCGAGTGGGAGGACGTGCGGGACGAGATACCCTTCACCTGGACGCCCATGCACCTTGGGGGGCGACGCCGGTGGTTCGTCTGCCCCTCCTGCGGCCGACGCTGCCGCGTGATCTACGGCGGGGCCCGCTTCCGCTGTCGGCGCTGCCACGGGCTGACCTACGAAAGCCAATATGAGAGAGCGCACGGGCGCGCGTTGTTGCAGGCCCAAAAAATTCGCCAACGCCTCGGCGGGTCCATGAGCATGGCCGACCCCTTTCCAGACAAGCCCAAGGGCATGCACTGGCGGACCTACTGGCGCCTCTATGAGCGGCACGAGCAGCTTAAGGCAGGTTGGGCCGTGTCGGTCATGGCGTGGCTGAATTCAGCTTCGCCGGCGACACGATAGCCGTGGTCGGCGCCGAACCTGCACTAGATCCTATCCCGCGACCCAATCGCGCGGCACCACTGAGGTCAGTCAATCGACACTCTCGATAGCGGAATCGAGACATAGCGGAACATAGCGGACCGACGGCTGTACACCCGATGCGCATCCTCTACTGCCGAGTTGGCAACAGATTTCGTAAACCCTCGACCCCAGCCACCGCCACGCACCGGCAGACCCGCAATGTCGCTGCATTCCGCGGCCGGAGCCGCAGTCACGTTTTCCCTACGGCCCATCGGAAGAGCGGCAAATCGGCGAGCGGGTGACCTCGATCAGCGGTGTCCGATGGCGTGCCGTCCAATAGGCCCGGCACGACGCTTTCGGGGCCGAACGTGAGGAGTTTCAGTCGCCTGTGCCAATAGTCACCGATCAGAAGCACCGCGTCCGATGCCAATAGAAGCTCGACGGCGTCATCGTCGTGGCATTCCAGCGCCCGCTTCATGAGGTAGAGATCGACGGTGGCGCCCGTGGGCGGCCAGTTGCCCTGTGCCGGTACATGGGCGGTCACCGCACCCCGCTCCTCGACCGCCGCCAACTGCCTCCTCGTTGAGTCGTAGCGCAGCCAGATCGGTACGACCGAGCGGAAGCGCCGGCGCCGCGTTACGCCAAGCGTCACCAACGCTTGCAGCAGCTCGGCGCGGCGAAGTCGCAGTCCTGTGGATTTCATGGCGCGGTCAAGCGAGAGCTTGGGCGATCAAACCCTTCGATACACACCACGCTCGTGCCTGGCATGGCCAAGCAGCTCGAAGATGCCGCCGATGGTGGTGAAGTTGCAGCCGCCTTCCTTGGCGCAGGCCGGCAAGGAGCGCTCGAACCATGACCGACTCATCTCGCCATTTGCAATCAGACAATCGAACGCCCGCTGCCACTCCGAGACGGTAATGCCCTTCTGATACGGTCGGGTCGGCGTCTTATGGTTCGGGATCGTGTAGATGAGAGCACGCTCGCCGCGCCGCGTGCCCCATCCCTTGACCACGAAATCGCCGCGCGCCTCCGGCTTGGGGATGACCGTTCCTCCTGCAACCGCGGCTTCAATCTTGCCCAGAATGTCCTGCATGTCGCCCTTCCCTCCCGTGGCTGGCTCGGCACCAACGCCGATCGTACCACGTCGAGCGGTTGGTCGACGATCGACAGCCGGCCTGGCGTCCGTCGCGCGACTCCACGGCGCCCGGTCGATTCGTGTCGATTGCCTGGCGGACCGATATCGCCGATTTCCAGTTACCGACGATGCGTGGAGGTGCCTTGACGTCGGCTCGCTCTATACCCATTCTATATTCCGATAATGGAACCATATCGGAACCTAGGCGGGGAAAACGATACATGGGCGGTCTCACCACAGTCACAGGTCAGTCTCACTCAGATGTACTCGTCGACGTGACGGAGCGGGCGCGGTCCTACTTCGAGGCGCGGCAGGCGGTGAACACGCGGCGCGCCTATGCGGCCGACTTGCGGCACTTTGAAGACTGGTGCGCCAGGCAGGGGCTGGAGGCACTGCCGGCGGCGCCGCAGACGGTCGCGCTCTATCTCACCGATCATGCCGGCCGGCTCAGCGTCGCCACCCTGCAACGGCGGCTGTCCGCCATTGCCGGCGCGCACAAGCTCAAGGGCCTGGAGAGCCCGACCCGCCATGCCGCGGTGGCCACCGTGTGGAGCGGCATCAAGCGGACGCACGGCACGGCGCATGCGCGCGTGGCGCCGATCCTGGGCGCCGACCTCCGCGCCATGCTGGCGGCGCTGCGGGATAGCCTGACGGGCGTCCGCGACCGCGCCCTGTTGCTGCTCGGCTTCGCCGGCGCCTTCCGGCGCTCGGAGCTGGTGGCGCTCGACTGGTCGGACATCGAGGAGACGGCGGAGGGGCTGGTCGTCACCTTGAAGCGGTCCAAGACCGACCAGGAAGGCGAGGGCGCCAAGGTCGGCATCCCGAGGGGGCGGACGGCCGAGACCTGCCCCGACGCGGCTCTCCGCGCCTGGAAAGCGGCATCCGCCGGCGAGGGGCCGGTGTTCCGCAACCTCACCCGGCACGGCCGGATCGGCGGGCGGCTCTCCGACAAGGGCGTGGCGCTGGTGGTGAAGCGCGCGGCCGAGGCCGCCGGGCTCGATCCCGCCCGCTTCTCCGGCCACTCGCTCCGCGCCGGGCTCGCCACCGCCGCGGCGGCGGCCGGCGCCTCAGAGCGCGCGATCGGCAACCAGACCCGCCACAAGAGCCTCAAGGTGCTGCGCGGCTACATCCGCGAGGGCAGCCTGTTCCGCGAGAACGCGGCGGCAACGGTGTTGTAAGCCGGCGCAGGAACGAGACCATGACGGGTGCGGATGAGGCGAAGCCGAGACTGTTTCTCTCGTCGGTCTTCAAAGACACATTTGAAGATGACTGGAAGTACGTACCTCTCCGAAAGCGGATAATCGAGAGCATCGACGCCCTGCCGGTGTCTCTGTGGGCTTACGACCACTTTTGGCCTGAGGGCACCGAGATCCCTGAGCCTGATGCGGATACGGTTATCGACCGTTGCTTCGCTGGCATCAGAGATTGCGATCTTTTTGTGTTTATTCTGACGGGACGACATGGGAGCGGTGTCCGCTACCGCCAAGATCCGACCTTTGCGAGCTATCTAGAGCTGGAGCTGTTCGCCGCATCGATGCTCAGGAAGCCAGTCTTGGTACTTCACCTTCGCGGGCATGAGCCTGAAGATGCCTTGCGCGATACAATGATTCTCCTGAAGCGGACGTTCTCGGCAAGTGAATACGTAATCGACGATGAGGACGATCTCTACGCTCACTTTCGTGATGTCTGTAACCACTTTGCGGCGGGCAAATGGAAGCCCGGTCAAAACAGAGCATGGGCGCAACTTCCTGACTGGCTGTCCACTAATCGAACTAGGACCGATCTAGAATTGGATTTGGCCGATCCTCAACTCCGATTTCTTGATGGCCGACTGCTCTCCCATCGTCATCCGGACCCCGACAAAGCAAAGCTGCTTATTGACGAAGTGATGTCCGGAATGCGAGGCAACGACGCTGCGCGGCGGCTGATGCCACATGGCGCGGCACTGTTTCGACTTTGGGCCGCCATGCGTGAATTGATGAACGACACGGGAGAAACCCTCTCAGATCCATTCACCGCAGTCTTGTGGGACAAGGCATTGGGGTTATGGGCAGGGAAGGCCTCATGGTTCGGACTTCATGGGCACGTGTGGATGGGTCCGCTGGCGGCAGTCAACTCGCAGACCCACTTGCGTAGCGGGTTTGCTTCTCATCCAGACTTCAAGCATGCGGAAGATGTCCGTGAGCCACTCGGAGCGCGCGCCAGTGCGATTTACTCCATTGCCCAACGCATGCAATCACGGCGGCGGAAAATTTACCACTACAAGCAATGTATACAGTTGACGACGCAGGCGATCGAGCGTGACCACGATGCCCGACAGGGCACGCTCTCCATTAGGGGCCACGCGTTGATGCAAATGGCCCAGCTTGGCCAGTTCTGGAAGCTTTGGGATGCTGCCAGGGACTTCGGCGAATCGCTGAAACTGCGAGAACGATCGGGCGCCCCACCTGCAAGTATCGGTGAGTCTAAGGCCGATCTCGGTTTCTGTTCAGTGTTCATTGGGCGACCAAGAGTAGGCCTCGATCTGCTTCAGGAGGGCGTAAGGCTGATGCGAAGCGATGAATCCGCCAACGGTAAGACATTTCTCGCCCGTGGCCTCCGTAAGCTGGAACGGGCGGCGCGAATGCTTGGCCGAAGGGAGATTGCCGAGGCGGCACTCAACGAGCGACTGCGGATAGCAGCAGAAGTCGAGGCGTTGGATCAATCTAGGTCAGCCTGAGTAGTAGATCAGCTTGCGGCCGTCGCACCGTCGAGGCGCGCCATACAATGGCCGTAGTCAGCTGGGTCACGGCCGGCAGTTATGCGTGCCGTAATTCGCAGTTTGCCCCGTGAGAACGCGGCCGCCTCTCGGTGCTTTGAAGGGCTACGACCGCCGACCCAGCCGTCGCGCCAGCACGACGGTGTATTCATTCGTTCTCATCTCGGCGGCGTCGAGCTGCGCCATGAGGCGCTCATAGGTACGCCAGTGCATGCCCTTGGGCTTCTCCGGCGGGAAGTCGTCGATGCACAAGCTGCCGCCCAGGCGCTCGCGGATCTTCTGCGCTTTGCGCAGGGCCCGAAAGCCCCAGTTCTCGCGCTGGTTCTCGTAAGCGAGGTCGTAACAGTAACGGCAGGCGAAGAGCTTGCCGTGGCCGTAGAGCTTGGCCACTCGCCGGCCGCAGTAGACGCCGCTACGATAAACGGCGCAGCGGAACCAGGGCCGCGAGCCGCCAAAATGGCACGGCGTCCAGACCAGCGGGACGCGCTGCTCCACGTTTTGCCAGTCCTCGCCGTAGCCGCAGTGCCGGTAGCTCAGGATGATGGCGCCCTCGACGGCGCGGGTGCCGATGGAGGCCACCTCCACATCGTTGCGCAGCCAGCGCATGGTCGACGAGCGGCCGGGTGCCAGCAGGCCGTGTCGGCGCAGGTAGAAGACATCGAGGGCTCGACCGTCCTCAACCATGTCGCGCCCGAGCCCCGGATACCGCCCCATCAGGAATTCCCGAAATCAATAGGTAAAATCTAGATAGCTTGACTCTACGCGTACTGGCATCGGCCTGAGTACGGTCCAGACAACGTCGCGAGGGCCTTTCTGTCAAGAATATCGTCAGGTCGCGATCGTCGGCAGAATTGGGATATTCGCACCAGACTCCCAACTCTTTTGACTGACATGTGCACGGAAATACGGATAAGTAGCAAATCGGGCCACCCGGCGCAGGAAGCGACCCGCTGCATCCGAGTCACAATCAGTCAGGCCGTCGTATATGACGAGATAGACAGCCTCCACGGACAACGTCTTTCGTCTGCCAGTCCTCGCTGACACGGACCATGACCACTCACAAGATGCAACGCCTCTCTCGGAGTCAAATACAATTTTATCAATAGAAGAAGAGTAACTAAGATTCGATACTCTTTCCTCCGATCCCCGGTCTACAACAAATTCCGGCAGCACAAAAAAACGAGAACTCTCTAACATGATGAGTTGTAGCTGCGCCGACCTGGCAACTTTGTTGTACGCCTCGGACGCAAACGCTGCCCGCGCCCCAGCCTTGTCATCCGCTGGAACAAGAGCCTGGGGCGAGGGAGCGGACTTTTTCGGTCTACGCGGCAATGAGTTCTTCCCCGATGGCATTGTCGTTGGCCTCAAGCTCGAACACGTCGCGAGCGCGCACCTCCTCATGGAGCCGTGCCATCATCATATCAGTTTTTCCCGCCATGAAAGGAGGCGTACGTCCCTGAGACCTGCGTATTTTCACCCTCTTAACCGGAATGACTCGTTGCAGCCCGGGAGAAGTGATCTGTGCTTCCTCGCCGAGCGCATGGAAAATCCGCGCAATAGTCTTAAGGGTAAAGTTTCTCGGATCGTGATGAAAGAAATTACTGACACGCGCTTCCGAAACACCCAGCTTGCGAGCAAGCTCTCGTCGAGACATGCCCTTAAACTCCAACAAATTGTGGAGCGCAAACTGCACATCAGCGATCAAGTTGTCTTCGGCGATGATCGCGTTTGCATGAGTTACCTTTTCCATCGTTTCGCTCCTCGTTCTGCAACTAGCTAATCATGGTACGGACGGAAGCTTTGTGCTACATGACGTAACAGCTTCTGGTCAGCTCGATTTGTCTTCTTGTCAGTTACAATTCTCAAACCAATGAAAGTTTGTATACCTTGAATCCCGCCAATAATACCGTAAAGTCGATGCTGATATGCCTTAAATACGAATATTTGGACGTTTCTAGAATGAGCGCCACCCGTAGCGAACCGCCCTTCTGAGTTGAAGTGCTCTTGTGGCATTCTCGCAGCTTGGACACCAAAATGTTCAAATCGTCGTTCCAGCATTTTACGCCACCGCGGTTCAAGACCCCGAAAGACCCCGTGGACGGACCGAAGTAGGCCCACATGGCGATAGCCCGTCTGTTGGACCAGCACGAGCTCCTTCAGAAGCCTGTCATGACCCATGCCCATCGCTTCGCTACTTAATCTATATGTTAAGTCCCGGCAAGATGCAATTGCCCCTTTTCTCACGCCCCGCCTGCCGGCGCGATCCATTCCAGGGATACAAAATGTAGTATATTCTCGGGAGGATTACAACGAACTGGCGCGGTTCAAACCACTATGAACTGGAGATGATCTTCGTCGCTGCAAATCCCGACGCACTTTCGAGCCAAGGTCCTCGGTGAGGCAAGGCCGGATTGGGCGGGTCTCTACGTGGAGCGATACCATCATATATGTTCGCTTCCAGTTTGTGGTACTGTCTGGCCGCCGCCGCAACTGGGCGCTGTCGCGTGCGTGTTGGGTTGCGGGGGTGCAGCGGGGGTTCGTGAAGCACGGAAAACAGAATTCGACTCAGGCAGGGAGCCGGGCGTTCCAGCCGTTCCCGGCATGGGCTGCCGAACTCATGTCAGCCGGTCGAAAGCGCTAGTGATGCGGGTCCGCTGGATCAAGCCGCTCGACGGGCTGGGCGGGCAGTCGGTCATCGCCGCGCCTTGGCGCATGCGCCGCGCCATGCACACCATGGCGGAGGAGATCGGCGGAAGCGAAGAGCTCGTCGCCGTTTACCTCACAAGCAAGTGCGACGACCCGGACCGCCGTAAGCGCATCGCCGGATTCGTCCGGGTGGAGCCACTGGCGCCGGATGAAGAGCTGCAAAAGAACAGTCCGAATTATGCCTGGAATCGACCGGAGCAATGGGCCGCCGGCGTGCGCGTCGGGCGGCCCTGGAAGGGCGTACCAAGGCACCTATTGCCGGTCCTCGATGCCGGCGTCGTCGCCGCGCTCGGTCCGGACTTTTGGCTGGCCCTCCGTCATTCCTTCCGCTCCGGCGCGCCGCAACGGCTCGACGCGGGCAATTACCAAGCTCTCGGTCCGTTCCTGACGGCCTTTGTAGCGAAGCATTGGGCGGCTCTAGAGGATGTGGCCGATGCTGGAGATCACGGGACCACGCCGGGGCAGCACTGGCGGAAGCGACACTAGGGAGAAGGAGCCGCCGACGAGTCCGCTCGCTTGTCGAAGCGAGAAACGCGACCGAGGGAGATGGATGGCAGATCAGGCGCAGAAGGATCAGTTCGTCGAGGCATTGAGGGCCGCGGGCGGCTCGGCCGGCAACAAGAAGCTCAGGGACCGCCTCGGCTGGGGCGAGCGGGTCTACGACGAGGTCAAGGCGGAGCTGCTGGCCGACGGGATCATCGTGGCGGGGCGAGGCCGCGGTGGCTCCGTGACGCTGGCCAGCGTCACTCGGGAGCGCGAGCAAGCCGTCGCGGAGGCCTTCGCTGACGGCGAGCTTGAGAGGATGATCGTTGATTCAGGCTTGCCGGCAGCGGAATCGAGGGAGGCACCAGCGCGGGCCGCGCGGCGCAAGGCGGCCAAGGGCAACGGCAATGGCGCCACCCTCGGCTTCGAGGCGCAGCTCTGGGCGATGGCCGACGCGCTGCGCGGCAGCATGGACGCTGCCGAGTACAAGCACGTCGTCCTCGGACTGATTTTCCTCAAATACATCTCCGACGCCTTCGAGGCGCGGCACGCCCGGCTGGAAGCCGAGCGCGAGCAGGGCGCCGATCCCGAGGACCCCGACGAGTACCGCGCCCAGAGCATCTTCTGGGTGCCGAAGGAGGCGCGCTGGACGCACCTGAAGGGGCAGGCCAGGCAGCCGACGATCGGCCAGTTCGTCGACGACGCCATGGCCGGCGTCGAGCGCGACAACCCGGCGCTCAAGGGAGTGCTGCCAAAAGACTACGGACACCAACGCCTTGACAAGCAGCGGCTGGGGCAGCTCATCGACCTCATCAGCAACATCAGGGTTGGCGACGAGGAGGCCCGCGCCAAGGACGTGCTCGGCCGCATCTACGAGTACTTCCTGTCCCAGTTCGCCGGCGCCGAGGGCAAGAAGGGCGGCGAGTTCTACACGCCGCGCTGCGTCGTCAAGCTGCTGGTGGAGATGCTCGAGCCGTACAAGGGCCGGGTCTACGACCCATGCTGCGGCTCCTCGGGCATGTTCGTGCAGTCCATCGAGTTCATTCGGGCCCACGCCACCGGCAACGGCAATGGCGGTCGGGCCAGGGCCGATATCTCCATCTACGGCCAGGAGTCCAACTACACCACTTGGCGGTTGGCGAAGATGAACCTCGCCATCCGCGGCATCGACGGCCAGATCGCGCACGGCGACAGCTTCCACAACGACCAGCACCCGGACCTGAAGGCCGACTTCGTGCTGGCCAACCCGCCATTCAACAGCAGCGACTGGCGCGGCGACCTGGTTCGCGACGACAAGCGCTGGGCCTACGGCGTGCCGCCGGTCGGCAACGCCAACTTCGCCTGGGTCCAGCACTTCATCCACCACCTGTCGCCGACCGGGCTCGCCGGCTTCGTGCTGGCCAACGGCTCGATGTCGTCGAACCAGTCGGGCGAGGGCGAAATCAGGCGGGCCATCGTCGAGGCCGACCTGGTGGACTGCATGGTGGCGCTGCCGGGCCAGCTCTTCTACTCGACGCAGATCCCGGCTTGCCTCTGGTTCCTAGCCCGCGACCGGCACAACGGGAGGTTCCGGGACCGCCGCGGGCGGACGCTGTTCATCGACGCGCGCAAGCTCGGCTCGATGGTGGACCGCACCCACCGCGAGCTGACCGATGAGGAGATCGACAAGATCGCCGGCACCTACCACGCCTGGCGCGGGGACCGGGACGCCGGCGAATATGCTGACGTTGCTGGCTACAGCAAGGATGCTTCGCTCGACGATATCCGCAAGCACGGCCACGTGCTGACGCCCGGCCGCTACGTCGGCGCGGCAGCGATTGAGGACGACGGCGAGCCGTTCGAGGAGAAGATGAAGCGGCTCGTCGCGCAATTGCGCGAGCAGCAGGCCGAGGGTGCGAAGTTGGACGCCGCCATCGCCGCCAGCCTAAGGGAGCTTGGGTATGGCGGGTGAGTGGCACCAAACTACGCTCGGCAGCGTCACCGAGTTTTTGTCAGGCGGCACGCCATCAAAGGACCAAGCGGAGTATTGGGGCGGCTCAATTCCCTGGGTGTCAGCGAAGGATATGAAACGGCTTCGGTTGGACGACACCGAGGATCACGTCACGGAGAAAGGAGTCGCAAACGGCACGAGGCTTGTTCCCGCGGGCACTGTATTGCTCCTCACTCGGGGCATGACATTACTTAACGACCTGCCAATTTGTGTTGTAAGTCGACCGATGACCTTTAACCAGGATGTTAAGGCACTTCGATCGAAGTCGCACATCCGCGAGGACTTTTTGCCGTATCTTTTACTCGGCAACAAAGATCGCCTACTCTCACTTGTTGATTTGGCTGGTCATGGAACCGGCCGGCTGAACAGCGAAGAGCTCAAGGCACTCGACGTTTTGCTCCCCCCAGTTAATGAGCAAGGTGCCATCGCCCACATCCTCGGCGCGCTGGATGACAGGATCGAGCTGAACCGGCGGATGAGCGAGACGCTAGAGGCGATCGCGCGGGCACTGTTCAAGTCGTGGTTCGTCGACTTCGACCCCGTCCGCGCCAAGGCCGAGAGCCGCGACCCCGGCCTGCCTCAGCCACTCGTGAGCCTCTTCCCCGACGCCTTCGAGGATTCAGAGTTGGGTGACATTCCAAGGGGGTGGGAGGTGAAAGGCCTCGATGAGATCGCACGGTTTCTTAATGGCCTCGCGTTGCAGAAATACCCGGCAATTGATGGACGATCTCTTCCAGTCATCAAGATTGCTCAACTTCGTGCAGGTCACACTGGCGGCGCCGATCGTGCAAGCGCTGATCTCGAATCTAACTACGTTGTCGAGAATGGAGACATCCTGTTCTCCTGGTCAGGCTCACTGGAGTGTGTGTTGTGGGCTGGGGGACCGGGAGCCCTAAATCAGCATTTGTTCAAGGTTACCTCAACCGACTATCCAGTATGGTTGGTCTATCTTGGAATTCACCAACACCTCGATGATTTCCGGCACATCGCTGCCGGCAAGGCAACGACGATGGGCCACATCCAGAGGCACCACCTTTCAGCGGCCAAACTACCGATACCTCCGTCGGAGTTGCTGCGTGCGATGGATTCCGTCATCCGGCCGAACCTGGAGAGCACTTGGCGGCGCCGGGTGCAATCGCGAACCCTCGCCGCATTGCGCGACACTCTGCTTCCCAAGCTCATTTCCGGCGAAATCCGCGTGCGCGAGGCGGAGAAAGCCGTGGAGGCTGTAGCGTGACAGCATGGCGGGACGAGGTGGCGGGAGCGCTCGACGATTTCCGTGCCGTGACTGAGCTGGCCGGCGCCCCGATCTCGAAGACCGATCTTGCGATTGAATATCTGGATGCGCCGCATCGACCGCCCTCGTCCCTTCCCGGTGGCCGGATGGCGGTTTACGGCTTCTGGCACGATGGCGATTGGCTGAAGATTGGCCAAGCGGGGCCGAACTCTCAAGCCCGATACACCAGCCAGCACTACAATCCCAACAGCGCGCCGAGCACCCTCGCCGCCTCTCTGACGAAGGACCCGAGAATGGCGGCCACTGCCGGTTTCGAGCTTGCGCGGCCCGGCGACTGGATCAAAGCGCGATGTTGCCGGGTGAACGTTCTGCTGCCCGCGCGCCACGGCAAGGCCGTTCTCGCGCTGCTCGAAGCCTTTCTTCACGTCCGCTTCCAGCCCCGCTACGAGAGATAGCACGACATGGGGCGTGCCAAAGGATCCGTCGTCTCGACGCCGAAGGAAGGTAAGCCCGGCTCGGGCGATCTCTGGTGCGTCCGCGCTGAGTTCGGCCGGTACACTCGGCACTTTGTTGAGGGTGGTTACATTGGCATCGGTTGGCTTTCGCAGACCGATCTCTCTGACGTTACGGCTCGCGATGAGTTGTACCCGCTCTATCGGGCCGGGCATCCGGACGACACCAGCAACATCGTCGTCGGCCAGCAGGTCGGGCAGATCGCGCGCTTCCGGCTGGACATGCGGGCCGGCGACCATGTGATCACGCCCGCCGCCGACACCGAATGGTTGCACCACGGCAAGTTGGCGCCCGAGCCGTCGTACTACTTCGCGGGCGAAGACGACGGCTGCCCCTATCGGCACAGGCGGCGCGTCGACTGGGCCAAGGACCGGCTGCGCCGCGCCGACATGTCGGTGCCCTTCCAGAACACCATCCGCTCCTCGCTGACGGTCTTTGCCGTCTCGCAGCGCGACGAGTTCCTGGTGGCGATCGGCGAGGCCGACGCCGCCATCCTGCAAGAGGCCGCGGCCTACGATCCCTACGGCGCCGTGCTGGACCAGGTGCTGGAGCTGGACGACAAGGAGTTCGAGATTCTGGTCGGCCACCTGTTGACGGCGCTCGGCTTCGAGGGCTCGGAGGTGACGGGAAAGACCGGTGACGGCGGCGTGGACGCGACCGGCGAGCTGAACGTCGCCAACCTCGCCAAGGTGAAGGTCTTCGTCCAGGCCAAGCGTTACCGGCAGGGTTCTCGAGTCACGGCCAACACGGTGAAACAGCTGCGCCAGGCGATCCCCTTCGGCGGTCAGGGCGCCTTCATCACCACGGCCGACTTCCGGCGCGCGGCGCACGAAGTGGCGCTGGAGCCGGGTTTCCCGCGCATCGGTCTGGTCAACGGCCGCCAGCTCGTCGACCTCATGGTGGCGCACTGGGACGCCATCCCGCTGGAGTTCAAGGAACGGCTCGGCCTGAGGCCGGGCTTGGTGCGGGCATGATGGACCTGAACGACAGGAAGGAGCGTTTCTCTCTGGCGTACATTGCGGCTGTCGCTGCCCATGCCGGCTATCAGGTAATGGAGCCGCAGGTCGACAAGGACAGCGTCGACGGCGTTCTACTCGCCGATGAGGGGCGACGACCCCATATCGACTTTCAGGCAAAGGCAACGGCCCGAGACGTGGTCAAGGACGATCACGTCGCCTATCCTTTGTCACGAAAGAACTACGACGATCTGAGAGCCGACGTGATCATACCTCGCATTCTGATCGTCGTCGTGCTGCCCGACGATGAGGCGGACTGGCTAGCCCACAGCGAGGAAGAGCTTCGCTTGCGGCGCTGCGGCTATTGGCTCTCTTTGGCGGGGCGGCCCGAGTCCACGACCACCACGTCGGTCACGGTGCACGTGCCACGTCGGAACGTCTTTGATACGTCCCAGCTTCGGGCGCTGATGGCACGAGCGAACAATGGAGAGCCGTTATGAGGACCAAAATCACCGACGAAGATGCCTTGCGGGCACTTTCTTGGGTGGACCTCAAGGCCTATCTCGATAGCCAGGGTTGGCGTGCGGCAGGCACCTATGCCGGCAAGGCGGCGATCTACGCGTCGCCGAGCGACAACGGCGGGACGGCCGAAATTCTGGTGCCGCTCAACGATGATGTCGCCGACTACGCGGCGCGCATGGCAGATGCAGTCGCCGCGCTGGCGCGGATCGAAGACCGCGACGAACAGGCGATCTTCTCCGATCTGAGCGAGGCGGGCTCGGACGTGATCCGGCTACGCGCGTCAGAGGCCGACGACGAGGGCACGATTTCGCTGGCCGACGGCGTGGCGCTGCATCGCGAGGCCGAAAACCTGATGCTCGCGGCGGCCTGCGCAGCGGTGGAGCCTCGGCGCAGCTATCACGCGCGGAAGATTGCAGAAGTCCGCGACTATCTCGACGAGTTGCGTCTCGGCCAGACCGAACGGGGCAGTTACGTCATGACCATCCGCTCGCCGATCTCGCCAGCATTGCGATCGTCTCGTCTTGAGCTGTTCGACGCAATGGCCGCATTGCTTGACGACGACGGGGGAGAGCCGTTCTCCCGACGCGTCACCCTAAAACTGGCTAGAGCGCTCGCCTCAACGAAAGACGCGGTGAGCAAGGCCATCGCCGACGATGGCTTCGACGCGTTCGACGCTGCCGTCGACCACGGAGTCAGCGCCAACCTTTGCGATGCTATTGCCAGCCTCGCTCAGCATGGGGCCGGCTTGGATATTGGTATTTCTTGGGCGCGCGTCCGTCCCGTCACCGGTGCGAACCCACACTTTCGTTTCTCTCGCGACATGGCGCGTGTGCTGCAAGAGGCTGCGGTCGAATTTCGCCGCAACGAGCCACGGCTGGACGAACGGGTCGAGGGTTTTGTGATTCATCTCGACCGCCCGCCGGAGCAATTCGACGGGCATGCTACGCTACGGACGCTGATCGATGGAAAGCAGCGACGAATACAGGTCACATTCGATCAGGGCGAATACAATCTTGTCATCAGGGCACATCGAGACCAAGTTGCCGTGTCGCTCGACGGCGATCTCTATCCACGTGGGCAGCGCTGGGAATTGCGGAACCCACGGAACTTGCGCCTCCTTACTGAGGCAGAAGACGATCTATTGGGCAATGCCCAACGGACACCGTAGTGTTTCTAAGCACCGTCAAGTCGGCGTTGTGCGAGCGGCTGAAGATCGCAGTGGAGCACGTCGCGTTTTGAGTCTCATCCCTGCGCAACAAACCGATTTGTGGATCATGAATGGCGGTGTCATGAGACACAAAGGGGATAGCGGTCCACAGATGAGCTATAACCGCGGAGCTGCCTGACTTGCCTGACAAATTTGCGGAGTCCGTCGTCGAACAGGCCGCGCTCGCCTGGCTGGAGGCGCTGGGTTACGCCGTTCTGCACGGCCCCGACATCGGCCCCGACGAGCCCGGCGCCGAGCGGAACAGCTTCGGCCAGGTCGTTCTGGAAGGGCGGTTGCGGGATGCCCTCGCCAGCCTGAATCCCAAGCTGCCGGCGGAAGCGCTGGAAGACGCCTTCCGGCGGCTGACGCGGGTCGAGGCCGCCACCCTGGTCGGCCGCAATCATGCCCTGCACAGCATGGTGATCGAGGGCGTCAACGTGCAATATCGGCGGCCGGACGGCTCGATCGCCGGCGCGCAGGCCCAGGTGGTCGACTTCGAGGAGCCAACCGCGAACGATTGGCTCGCCGTCAACCAGTTCAGTGTCGCCGAGGGGCAGCACAACCGCCGGCCCGACATCGTGCTGTTCGTCAACGGCCTGCCGCTCGCCGTGATCGAGCTGAAGAACGCCGCCGACGAGGACGCCACGGTCTGGCATGCCTTCAAGCAGCTCCAGACCTACAAGCAGGAAATTCCGACACTCTTCGCCTACAACGCGGCGCTGGTCATCTCCGACGGCATACAGGCCCGCATCGGCACTCTGACGGCGAACGAGGAGCGCTTCGCGCCTTGGCGCACGATCGGCGGGCAGGCCGTGGCACCGCCAAGCCTGCCGGAGCTGCAAGTCGTCCTGGAGGGCGCGTTCGAGAAGCGCCGCTTCCTCGACCTCGCGCGGCACTTCGTCGTCTTCGAGGACGAGGGCGGCGGGGCGCTGGTCAAGAAAATGGCCGGCTACCACCAGTTCCATGCCGTCAACGTGGCGCTGGACGAAACCTTGAGGGCCATTGGCAAGGAAGCGCAATCGCCGACCTCGGACCTCGGTGAGGAAGGCGGGCGCTATGAAGCAGGCCTCCGGCATGGCGGCGAGGTTGGCGACAAGCGCGTTGGCGTGGTCTGGCACACCCAAGGCTCGGGCAAGAGCCTGACGATGGCGTTCTATGCCGGCCGGGTGATCCTGCACCCAGAGATGGACAACCCGACCATCGTCGTTCTGACGGACCGCAACGACCTCGACGACCAGCTTTTCGGCACCTTCGCACGCTGCCACGAGCTGTTGCGGCAGCCGCCGGTGCAGGCGGAGTCACGGGCCGACCTTCGTCGGAAGCTCAGGGTCGATGCCGGCGGCGTCGTCTTCACCACCATCCAGAAGTTCCTGCCAGAGGCGCGGGGCGACACGCACCCGACCCTCTCGACTCGCAACAACGTCGTCGTCATCGCCGACGAGGCGCACCGGAGCCAGTACGACTTCATCGACGGCTACGCGCGGCACATCCGCGATGCGCTGCCAAATGCTTCGTTCATCGGCTTCACCGGCACGCCGATCGAGCTGGCGGACGCCAATACGCGCGCCGTCTTTGGCGACCACATCTCGATCTACGACATCGAGCGCGCGGTCGAGGATAAGGCCACCGTGCCGATCTACTACGAGAGCCGGCTCGCCAAGCTGGCGCTCGACGCCGAGGAGCGGCCCCGGATCGATCCCAACTTCGAGGAGGCCACCGAAGGCGAAGAGGTCGTCCACAAGGAGAAGCTCAAGACCAAGTGGGCGCAGCTGGAGGCCATCGTCGGCGCCGACAGGCGTCTTCGCCTGATCGCCGAAGACCTGGTGGCGCATTTCGAGCGGCGCTTCGAAGCCATGGACGGCAAGGCCATGGTGGTGTGCATGAGCCGGCGCATCTGCGTCGAGCTGTACCGGGCAATCGTCGCCCTACGGCCGGGCTGGCACGGTGACGAGGACGGCAGGGGCATCATCAAGGTGGTGATGACCGGCTCGGGCGAGGACCCGCCCGATTGGCAGCCGCACATCCGCAATAAGGCGCGTCGCGAGACTCTCGCGCAGCGCTTCCGCGACCCGGCCGATCCTTTCCGTATCGTGCTGGTGCGCGACATGTGGTTGACCGGCTTCGACGCCCCGAGCCTGCACACGATGTACGTCGACAAGCCCATGCGTGGGCATGGGCTCATGCAGGCGATCGCGCGCGTCAATCGGGTGTTTCGCGACAAGCCGGGCGGCCTGGTGGTCGACTATCTCGGCCTCGCGGACGAACTGCGCCGCGCCCTTGCGACGTACACCGAAAGCGGCGGCAAGGGTAGCACCACCATCAGCCAGAGCGAGGCGGTCGCCCTGCTTCTCGAGAAATACGAGGTCTGCCGCGGGCTCTTCCATGGCTTCGACTGGTCGCGCTGGATCGGCGGCACGCCCGAGGAGCGGTTGTCCCTTCTTCCGGCGGCGCAGGAACACATCCTGGCGCAGAGGGACGGCAAGGAGCGGCTCTTGCAGGCGGTACTGGAGCTGTCGCGGGCCTTCGCCCTGGCCGTGCCGCACGAGGACGCGCTCCGCATCCGGGACGACGTCGGCTTCTTCCAGGCGGTGCGCGCCGTGCTCGCCAAGGGCTCCGCGGACGAGCAGCGAAGCGACGAGGAGCTGAATCTCGCCATCCGGCAGATCGTCTCCAAGGCCATCGCCTCCGAGGAGGTCGTCGACATCTTCGCCGCGGCGGGCCTGAAGAAGCCTGACATCTCGATCCTGTCGGACGAGTTCCTGGCCGAGGTGCGCGGCATGCCACAGCGGAACGTCGCCGTCGAGCTGTTGGAGAAGCTGCTCCGTGGCGAGATCCGCCAGCGGCGGCGCCGCAACGTCGTACAGGCGCGCTCGTTCGCCGAAATGCTGGAGCAGGCGCTCCGGCGCTACCAGAACCGGGCGATCGAGACGGCGCAGGTGATCGAGGAGCTGATCGCGCTCGCCAAGGACATGCGCGGCGCGGCGGCTCGCGGCGAGGAGCTGGGCCTGAACGACGATGAGCTGGCGTTTTACGACGCCCTCGAAACCAACGACAGCGCGGTCCAGGTGCTCGGCGACGAGACCCTGCGCACGATCGCCCGCGAGCTGGTCGTCGCAGTCCGCAACAACGTCACGATCGACTGGACCATTCGCGAGAACGTCCGCGCCCACCTTCGCGTGATCGTCAAGCGGATTCTCCGTCGTTACGGCTACCCGCCCGACAAGCAGGAGAAGGCGACCCGCACCGTGCTGGAACAGGCCGAAGTGCTATCCGAGGCTTGGGCTGCGTGAGTCTGCCGAGTGCAAATGGCTACGTGCGCGGCAATATCTTTCGCGTCCTTCGCTGTGAAGCAGGGCTGTGATGCCGACCGGCCTGTCGAGTTTCATGGCTGCGTCGGTATCAGGGGCTCTTGTCGTTCGCCCGCCTTTCGAGTTCCTTACGCGCGTGCTCCAAGAAGTCGCGAGCGTCCAGGATTCCCTTGGCGGTGTATACAGACCGGAGACGCTCGAAGTCGATGTCCTCGGAGAATACAGGGCCAAGCAGCCGGCGTATGTCGGCCTCGGCCTTCTTCGACATGCGATCCGGCAGTTGAAACCGGATGTCCGAAAATTCCTTTACCCACTGGGACTCGGCTCCGAACGCCTTGGAGAGAGCGGCTATCGCCGCCTGGCGCCAGTCTTCGACCGCCTCGGGCGTCGCAGAGCCGCGTTGTAGTTCATCCGCTCGCCGGACTAAGCAGACTCCATCAGCTTGACCAACGAATCTTCGGCATGATTCCATCGTCGCACTGATTCGCGAGGGCGGCGGGACATGGCGGGGAAATCTCCTGTGACGGCGAGCGGGGAGCAGCGCGAGGCG
>Ga0326597_10004593_pt1 | contig 19381 bp, 23 predicted proteins | sample RVTome_12_FD_203789 | JGI IMG/M metagenome (GOLD analysis project Ga0326597, IMG submission 203789) | Soil microbial communities from uranium-contaminated site in the Upper Colorado River Basin, Wyoming, United States - RVT100D185 | ecosystem: Environmental > Terrestrial > Soil > Contaminated >... | reverse complement strand
TGCGCCGGGCGGCGGATTATCTCGAGCTCGCCAAGCCGCGCGTCGTTCTAATGGTGTTGATTACCGCGTTCGTCGGCTTTTATCTGGGCTCGGCGGATGTGCCGAACTATCTCCGGTTGCTGCAAATGCTCTTCGGCACGGCGCTCACCGCGGGCGGCACGCTGGCGCTTAACCAATATCTCGAACGCGAAACCGACGCACTGATGGAGCGCACGCGGCGCCGGCCGCTACCGGACGGACGCGTGCAACCGCGCGAAGCGCTCTGGTTCGGCGTGGCGATTGTGCTCGCCGGACTCATCTATCTCGCGCTCGCGGTCAATTTTCTCAGCGCGTTGGTGACGGCGTTCATCACGCTCAGCTATTTAGTCCTTTATACGCCGATGAAACCGCGCAGCTCGCTCTGTATGCTGGTCGGCGCGGTGCCGGGCGCATTGCCGCCGGTGATCGGTTGGGTGGCGGCGCGCGGCAGCTTGGATATTACCGCGTGGGTTTTGTTTGCGATCATGTTTCTCTGGCAGGTGCCGCACACGCTGGCAATCGCCCGGCTCTACTGCGCCGACTACGCCAAGGCGGGGATTCAGTTTCTGCCGGTGATCGAGCCGGACGGCGAGAGCACCAATCGGCAGATCGTCAGCCACTCGGCGGCGCTCCTTGCCGTCAGTTTGTTGCCGACGCTGCTCGGCGCGGCGGGCGCGGTTTACTTCGCCGTTGCCTTTCTGCTCGGCGTCGCGTTCTTGGTTTTCGGCGTTCGCTTAGTTATGCAGTCGACGCTCAAGCGGGCGCGCCAGTTACTGTTCGCGTCGCTGATTTATCTTCCGGTGCTGCTGCTCGTGATGGCGCTGGATCGGATCCCTTTATGAATCGAATCATGACCGAACCAAGTTTTCCATCGAGGAGAAAAATTAATCGCGTCGGTCTTTTATTGGCAGCGGCGGTGCTCGCTTACATCGCCGCGGTGATCGTTTTCATAGTCGCTTATTGATCGCATCAGCTGGGATTGTATTTCATGGCGAAAAGCTCAACCGCGCGAAAGTTGGATGAGATCGCGGCGCCGCCGCGACTACGACGCGCGGGTTTCGGCGGTGGGCCGCCGCCGGTGCGGCCGAATCTGCCGATCCTCAACAACGCCCGGCTAGCGGTCGTCATGTTGCTCGCCGCGGAGCTGATGTTTTTTGCCGGCCTGGTCGGCGCGTTCCTAGTTTTTCGTCTGAGTGCGACGGTGTGGCCGCCGCCGTTTCAGCCACGCTTGCCGGTGGGCGTGACCGGTGTGAACAGCGTGATACTGCTTTTTAGTGCACTGACCATGCATTGGGCGGTCATGGCCGCCCGCGCCGACGTTGCGTCGAGATTGGTGCGCCATTTGTCGATTACGGCTCTATTGGGCGCGCTCTTTTTGCTCATTCAAGGTTATGAATGGGTGCGTTTGGTCCAATTCGGTTTGACGACCTCGAGCAGTGTTTACGGCGGCTTATTCTACACGCTGATTGGCGCCCATGGCGCGCATGTATTTGGCGGATTGATCTGGTTGTTCGTCGTCTCCTGGCAAGCGCGGTGCCGACGATTTACCGCAAAGAATTTTGTCGGCGTGCAAACTGCACGGATGTATTGGACCTTTGTGGTCGCGCTTTGGCCGGTGCTCTACGGCCTAGTCTACCTATACTAGCGCGGTTTAACAGGTTTAGTTGACAGCGGAGAACCGTTAAGATACTTTTTTGGCTGTTTATGTTGATGAAATCAACAAATTTACTCTCGGTTGCGCTTGGCGCGATAACGACGCCGGCTGTCGCTCGGGCCTGCTCTGTCTGTTTTGCCGGTGACGACGACGCGGTTACGCATGCGTTTAATTGGAGCGTGGGGTTTTTGCTGGCGGCGCCCTATATCATCGCCGGTTCCATCGCTATATGTTTGGTCATCGCCTACCGCAGAGCCGTGGCAGCGCGAGCAGCTTTGGATGAAAAAGAGGCTATCGGTCGGCTGATTTGGACCGAGGAGGAAGGCGTAAAATGAGTGAAGCGGTAGCGGTGCATGGCGGCGCGGAGCCTGCGGAGACGCCCTTAACCCCGGAGAGCTGGGGCAAACTTGGCATGTGGTTGTTTCTCGCCGGCGACGCCATGTCGTTCGGCGGGCTGATCGTTGGCTACGGCATTCTCCGTCATGCGAGCAAGACTTGGCCGGTGCCCGCCGCGGTGCTCGGCATAAACTTGACGGCGTTGATGACTTTTTTGCTGATCGTTAGCAGCGTCACGATGGTCTTGGGTTTAGCCGCGCTCCAGGACGGCGATAAAGCCAAGTTTAACAAGTTTATGGGCGCTACCATTCTCGGCGGCGCGACATTTCTGGGCTTGCAGGCTTACGAGTGGACGCACTTGATCGGCCACACCCTGCCGCATTACAATTTGTCCTTCTCCAAGGATCTGTTCGCGACGACGTTCTTTGTTCTCACCGGCTTTCACGGCATGCACGTCACCGGCGGGGTGATCTACAATACTTGCGTGCTGGCGGCGGTCAATCGTGGCCGCTACCAGGCCAAACATGTCGAGATCGCCGGGCTCTATTGGCACTTCGTCGATCTCGTGTGGATCTTGATTTTTACTTTCGTTTATCTGCTGTAGCAAAACTATAAGGATACGACATGTCAACGACAGCTCATGCGCATCATAATTATATTAAGATTTTCGTCATCCTTTCGGTGCTGACGGTCATCGAGGTCGGCCTGACCTTTTTGGGATTGCCCAAAATGCTGCTTGCCGCCATGCTGATTATTCTCGCGGTTTGGAAAGCGGCGTTGGTGGCGATGCATTTCATGCATCTCAAATTGGAGAAATTGACGCTGTCGATCGTCGCGATCATTCCGTTCATACTCTGCGTGTTTCTGATACTCATGCTGTTGCCGGACATCTATCCTCGTTGATTTCCACTGCCCCATTGATTTCCACCGCACAACTTCCGACTCTTAACGCGGCGCTGAATTGTCTCAGCGCCGTTTTTCTTTTTGCCGGCTATCTGTTGATTCGCGCCAAAAACCGCGACGCCCATCGTGCCTGCATGCTGGCGGCGTTCGCTTGCTCGATGCTATTTCTCATCTCCTACCTGGTGTACCACTTCCAAGTCGGTTCGGTGGGGTTTAAGGGCCAAGGCTGGATTCGTCCGGTTTATTTCACCATCCTCATCACTCACACCATCCTCGCCACCGCCGTCGTGCCGCTCGCGTTAATCACGCTGGTGCGTGCACTGAGAGAAAAATTCGACGCGCACCGGCGCATTGCCCGCTGGACTTTGCCGATCTGGCTGTATGTCTCGGTGACCGGCGTAGTGGTTTATCTGATGCTGTACCGATTCTAACCGCCCGCGTTCGTTGACACTGGAAACGGCTTCAAGCTAGATAGACTCAGAATTTACGGTTTTTTGGAAGGATGACGGGCGCGAGATGGCGATCAAATCCATTGGTATCGTCGGTTGCGGGGCGATTGGGAAGGCGCTCATAAAAGCAGTCGAAGACCGCAAGCTTGCGGTGCGTGTCGCCGGGGTGACGAGCCGGACCGAGCAAAGCGCGCGGGAGTTTTTGGACGCATTCAAAAATCCGCCGCCGTATTTGCCCTTGGATGAATTGGTACGGGCATCGGATCTGATTGTCGAGGCAGCGGGCGGAGCTATCGTCGCCGAATTGGCAAAAAGAGTTTTCGCGGCGGGCAAAGATTTGATGGTGATCAGTGTTGGTGCGCTGGTGGAACATCCGGAAGTGATGGCGGAGTCGCGCCGTACGGGTTGCCATTTATATGTTCCGTCGGGAGCGATCGCGGGATTGGACGGCATCAAGTCCGCCTGTGTCGGCGCGATCACCCATGTGACGCACACCACGCGCAAGCCGCCGCTCGGCCTCGAAGGCGCGCCCTATTTGGTCGAACGCGGCATCTCGCTGGCTGGTTTGCGGCAAGAGACCGAGGTGTTTTCCGGCTCGGCGCGCGAGGCGTGCCGCGGATTTCCGGCGAATGTAAATGTCACGGGTGCGGTGAGCTTGGCCGGCATTGGCCCGGACAAGACTCGGGTCAGGATTCTCGCCGTGCCAGGATTACTGCGCAACTGCCATGACATCGATATCGAAGGCGAGTTTGGCAAGCTGCACGTGCATATCGAAAACGTGCCGAGCGAGAATCCTAAAACGGGGAAATTGACGGCGCTGTCGATCATTCGCGCCGTGCAGGATGTCATCGACCCGGTGCGGATTGGCAATTGAATAAAACCGGGTGGTTGAAAACAATTACTCCCGCAAAGGCGCCAAGTTCGGAAGGGAAAGATATATAATCTTGCAATTGATATTCACCGTGTTTCTCCGACCTTTGCGGCCTTTGCGTCTTTGCCGGAGATATTCTGACTATCGGTTGCGTTGTTGCCACGTTAAGTTCTTCGTGGTGTGTGAGACGATCAACTCATGAATAACAGCGATCTCATCGTGCGCACGCTCGCGCAGGCCGGCGTACGCTGGGTGTTCGGGATTCCGAGCGGGCCGGTGTTGCCGCTGATCGAAGCTTTGCGCCAGAGTCCGGTTGAGTTCGTGCTAACCGCTACGGAAACATCGGCGGCGTTCATGGCTGCCACCGTCGGCTATCTGACCGGAGTGCCAGGGGTGTGCGCCTCGACCGTTGGCCCTGGCGCGACCAATCTCACCACTGGCGTTGGTTGCGCCTGGTTGGACCGCGCGCCGGCGCTTGCCATCACTTGCAACGTCGCTACGCCTTGGCTCGAGCGGCGCATCCAGATGCGCATCGATCATCACAAACTGTTCGAGCCGCTGACCAAGGCGTCGCTAGCTTGCCGCCATGCGAATGTCGGCGAGATGTTCGCTCGGGCGATTGGCATCGCGAAGCAAGAACCGCCTGGACCGGTGCATCTCGATCTGCCCGAAGATGTCGCGCAGGCGGCGGCGTTGGAAACACGCGGCACGCCAATAGCGGCCGCACCCCTGCCGGAATTATCCGACCAAGTTGCCGAGGCGATTTCACGCGTGCTCAAGCGCGCGAGGCGTCCGTTGTTGATCGCCGGGTTGTCGTTTACCCGCAGTGCGGCGAGTCGAAATCTGCTTCAGTTCATCGAGCGGCAAAATATACCATTCGTCACGACTCTGCACGGTAAAGGGTTTTTGCCAGAGAGCCATCCAAGCGCGGCGGGGGTGATCGGTCGAGCGCGGCGCAGCGATCTCAAGAAGTTCACCGACCGGGCCGATCTTGTCATCGCCGTTGGCTACGATCCCATCGAGATCAATTATGAGGAGTGGGTGAAGCAAGGGACGCCGATCGTTCACGTCAGCACCGAAGCCGCTGAAAGCGGCAACGGCTTGAATTTTGTTTGGAACGAGGCCTGCGATTTGGCTGCTGCGATTGACGCTATGGTCGGGGTTCAACCCGCCACAAACGATTGGTCGACGCAGGAGTGGCGGGCGCATCGCGACGCTTTCGACAAAGCGCTTCGTCCCGCCAGCGCGAGCTTTGCGACGTTCCAGGCTTTGGACATTCTGCGCGAGGAATTACCAGCCGACGGCATCCTCGCTTACGATGTCGGCGCGCACACCCATCAGATCGCCAGCCAATGGCGCACGGATCAACCGAGAACATTACTTGCGACCAACGGTTGGTCGTCGATGGGCTACGGCATGCCGGCCGCCTACGCGGCGAAATTGGTACACCAGGATCGTGCGGTTGTTAGCGTTGTCGGCGACGGCTGCTTTCAGATGACCGCCGGTGAGTTAGGGTTGGCACGCCGGCTGAATTTAGCCGTGCCGGTGATCGTACTCAACGACGGCTGGCTCGGCTTAATGAAGGTCAAACAAGAGAAAAGGAAATATTCGCTCTCCGGGGTGCGTCTGGGCACGCCGCCGGAGTCTCCGCCGCATTATTTTGGCGTGCCATGCCGCTCGGCGAAGTCCCCGGAGGATTTTCGCCAGGCGCTCGACTGGGCCTTCGCCCTCGGTGGGCCGAGCGTCGTCGAAGCGTTCGTCGACGCTGAAAGCTATGCCAGCACCGTCTTCGATTAGACTCATCCGTTTTCAATGTCTTCAGCCACTAGCGAGCGCGATTCTTTTCGATGGGCGATTCTCGCCCTGATTAGCGCATCGCATATCATCGGCGCGTCGGCGCAGTATGGTATCAACACGTTGGCGCCTTTTTATCAGGACGAGCTCGACCTGTCGCGCGCCCAGGTGGGACTCTTCATTTCTGCATTTTATCTCGCGATGACCGGAGCGTCATTCGGCGCCGGCTGGCTAGCCGATCGCATGGGCGTCGGCAAGACGGTTTTGCAAGGCCATGTATTCGTCGGGGTCTGCATCGCCGCGGCGGCCTTGGCGCCGTCGTTTGCTTGGGCCTTCGGCTGTTTTTTTCTCTGCGGTCTCGGCTACGCGTTTCTCAATCCGGCTTCGACCAAGGGCGTGATGGCTTGGTTTCATCGCGACGAGCGCGCCACCGCGATGGGGCTCAAACAGACCGGTGTGCCCGCCGGCGGATTCTTCACCGCGCTGTTGGCAGCGCCGTTGGTTTTACTCGTCGGCTGGCGCGGCGCTTTCGTGACCTTGGGGATTCTCAATTTTTTTTTCGGTTTTGTCTTTTCCTATCTCTGGCGCGAGCCGGCCGGCGAGATGGAAAGCCGCGCAACCCGAGCCGGGCGTGAGCTGGAAAACCAGGAGCCTCTCGATGTCTGGGCATTTCTGCCGGCGAGTTTCGGCACGGCGATTTTCTTAATCGGCCAAATGTCGTTGATTACCTACCTGCCGCTCTATTTGAAAGAATCAATGGGCTTTACGCCCTACTGGGCGAGCCAATCGTTGGCCATTGCGCAAGGCGGTGCCATGCTTGGGCGGATCGGCTGGGGCGTTGCCAGCGACCGCCTGTTTGGCGGCCGGCGCAAGATCGTGCTCGTGCTCATCGGCTTTGCAAGCATGGTGCTGATGCTCGCCTTGAGTTTCATAACCAAGGAATCGTCCTTGGTGTTGCTATTAGGCATCATCTTGCTCTTGGGTTTCTGTATTGTTGGCTACCAAGGGGTGTCCTACGCGTTGATCGGCGAGCTAGCCGGAACGAAGAGAACCGGCGTCGCCATGGGGCTGATGATTACCATCAACGCCGCCGCCGCAACCCTCGGCACGCCGCTGTTCGGATATATCGTTGACCGGACTGATTCTTACCCGATGGCCTGGAAAATTCTTGCTGGCGCAATCGGCCTAGGCTGCGTAGGTCTCATGGTCTTTCTAAAGGAACCGCGCCGGATTGCTTAATCATTCAAACCCAGGCCGGTGGTCAGCGGCGTGAGGTCAGCCTTAATATTCTTCACCCCGGGAATCTTGGCGATTTGATCGATGATGTAACTGTCCGAGACCCAATCGGGAATGGTTCCCGAGATCGAGATTTGTCCGTCCCGCGCGCTCACCTCAACCCGCCCGTGGGTCAGGTCGTTGGCCAGAGACAGTGTCGCATAAACGCGAGATCTCAGGGCAAAATCTTGGAATGCCTGTTTCGATTCGCTGGTCATTTGATACTCGGGTGAGTGCGCCGTGTCGACGATCAGACGGCGCGCCGTATCTAAGTTCATGTAGCCAAGATTCACCACCAAATCGTAACGGCTCGGGTCGCGCCAGTCCCTGCCAAACATGCCCATCAGCCGGCGTGTTCGCGCCTTGTCGATTTCTTCAACGTAACGTTGCGCAGCTATCTCGCTCAGTTTGTTGCGCGCCTGAACCTGCTTAATGCGCAGCTCCATCGGCGCGGTCAACAATACTTTGACAACATGGGCAAACTTCGGGACGAGTTCGTGGCCGAGATGGCCGTGATAGACGACGCCATGGGTCACCGCCAATTCGCAAAACGCTGCTTGCAAGGCGATCGTATACGGCTCAAGTCTACGGGTGAAGGTCGCCCACCATTTGGGCTCTTGGTCGATCATCGCCCTGAGCTTGGCCTCGGGTATGCCATACTGAAGGCTAGCTTCGACCAAGACCTCCCGGTCGATCGGACCATAGCCCAATGACTGAGCCACCGCTTGGGCGAGCTCTTCGCCGCTGCCTGAAGCGCCTTGGTAGATGGTAATAATTTGCATGATGGAGGTTCTCCTGGTTTTTCGTCGCTAGCGCAGGATCCTTCACTCTATTATTTTAACCCGGGGCCTAAGCGGCTTGCGTCGATCAAAGCGCTGCGGTGCGCGTCGTAACCGGTTCATCTCTGAAAATTTGTGCGGCTTCGTCCTCGATCGCCGGTCCAACCACCTCGACACGATGAGTGCCTCTGGCGAGCAGGTCCGCGCAATGTTCCATCAGCTGTTCCGATCGGTTGCCGACGAGCTCGTGTAACCGCGAGCTACTGAGTCCGAAAACCACTCGGCCGACGCCACTCCAAAAGATCGCGCCAGCGCACATGGGACAGGGTTCGGCGTTGACGTAAAGCGTGCAATGGACAAGCAGACTACGGGTGAAGTGACGCGAGGCCTCTGAGAGCAGCCTGGTTTCGGCGTGACCCGTGCAATCGTGAGTGACCTCCTGGGTGTTTTCGGCATCGAGCAGGATGCGCCCTCGATTGCTCACGAGCACCGCGCCAAAGGGGCGGTTGCCATGCTCACGTGAGCGCTGGGCCACCAAGATTGCGTAACGTAAGTAGCGTTGATCGGCTTCGGTCATGGCAACCTCCAATTAGTTTCCATGTCGCGTTTCGTTCGCTACCTCAATGGGTTATAGGCCTACGTTGTCCAACTAAGCATGATGCGAAATAAACCATAAGAAGGGGGCATCCTTGCTGGCAAGGATGCCCCGCGTTGCGCCTTGCGCGCGCAATAGCAAGTTTCTAGTTCTGCGCCAATTTGCTCAGGCCCGCGCTCCGCGGCTTTATGACCCCTTGTCCTGATCACCTGCAACCGATCGATTTTCGCGTGATCTACTACCTACGACCTTGCTTTTCTTGTCGCAAGCGCGACGATTGCCTTCAGGCAATTTAGTTGAGGTCTAGAGGCAAACCCCGCAGCATCGGACGGGTTATGGATTCGAGCAGGGAATCTACCGCAGACAGCGGGCTTGGCTTGTCAGGTGGAGTACCGTCTTGCATAGCAAAGACCTCCTTTCACACCTTGGGGCATTTTAAGCTGTGCGACCCACCGGCCCCTTCGCCTGGCGGCGTTCAGTTGGATCTAATCTGCTGTGTAGTGCTGTAAGACCTGTTTGTCAAGTGGGAAAAAACTCAAACATTTTTCTGCATCTTCATCGCTAGGTGAACGCCGGCTCGACCGATTGACATCGGCGATCGCCGGCGCTTTAATTTGTTTACCTCGGTGATTAAACCTGCGGGAGGCAAATATGCGAAAATGGCTTTGCTTGGGATCACTCGCCTGCTGTCTGCTCATCGCAGTCCCGGTGATGAGCGCGGACGCGGAGCGCTCGTTGCCGTCGCTGCCGGAGGAATTGACCGATGCGTGGGAACGCTTTCAGCGTGCCTTACATGAATGGGGCGGGCGAGTCTGGGAGGGTCTTGGCCGCCGCGGCGCGCGCGAGAGTCAGCCGGCAATCAGCCAGATGCTGAGCCACAAGGATACGCTCGGGTTGTCGGCGGATCAAGTCCGTAAGCTCGAGCAGCTGCGCGACGGTTTTCAGCGACAGTCTATCCGCAATGATGCGGATCTCAGAGTTGTCGAGCTCGATATCGCGGCGTTGTTGGAAAACGACCCGGTGGATTTGGCCAAACTGGAAGCTAAAATGCGCGCGAGCGAAAAGCTGCGCACGGACTTGAGATTGGCGCGCATCCGCGCCATTGAACAAGCCAGAGGGCTATTGACCGCGGAGCAGAAGAGGAAATTTCAGGAGCTTAATCCGCAGGCGCTCGCACCGCGGGCACCACGCTTAGGTCAAAATCCTTCGGCTAAGGAACCAGAGCAACCTGCTCAGTAGTTTTACCGCATCAGCGTTTCTTCGGGTGAATATCCGCTATCTTCTTCGGCCCTGCGGTCGCCTGAAGAAAAACGATGATCTGCTATCATCCTTGCCACCGGCAGACTGCTTTAGCATCTTCGCGACCTTTTTTCCCATGACGTCGACGACGTAATTGGATAATAAATGGTCGCGCGCGCTCTTGATCTTCTGCCGGATCAAATTTTTGCGCACGATGTCTAAGACGGCGAATCGCAAATCTTCGGTACGCAAAGAAACCGTGCCTTCGCGCCCGCGGGTTGACAGGTGAAGCAAAAATCTTCCCTCTTGGGTTGGGTCGAGTAGGTTGTATTCAAGCTTCTTGTCGATGCTTCGGATGATACCTTTTAACAGCTCTGCGCTCTGTTTAACCGCTTCACGTTCGGTCATGGAAGCTCCTTGTTTACGGTCCAATAGATCGGCTCCGCGATCGGCAAATCCCCTCGAGGCCTGAAATAATTAACCTGGGGCTAGTCAGTTCTGCGGGACTGATGGACTCGACGCTGGTGCCGCGGATGTATCCCTTGACTACCGGCGCATCGGCGCCGAGCAGGCGAAATTTGTCCCAAGAAAAGTGGGGGCAACCCGACCTGTTGCCCCCAGATGACTAGTTATGAAACGGACAGACTACCAGCGATTGCGCCCGCCGTCGCGGTTGCCGCCACCGCCACCGCCGCCATTGTCACGCCGCGCCATCGGTTTCGCTTCATTCACGGTCAGAGTGCGCCCGTCGAGCTGGGTGCCGTTCAACGATTCAATGGCCTTTTGGGCCTCGCTGCTTGAACTCATCTCCACGAAGCCAAAGCCGCGCGATTGTCCGGTAAACTTATCCGAGATCACGCTGGCCGATTCGACCGACCCGTGCGTTGAAAATATTTCCTGCAGCCGCCCTTCGGTAATCGAATAAGGCAGACCGCCAACATATAATTTACTACCCATGTTCTCCTCCTAAGTGAGAATTGTTGTCTTTGACCCTGAGAATTAGACTGCCAGTAGGCAGAACATGGGCTAGTTGATTACTGAAACCACGCTCTGGTCGGAATGTCCGTTGGGTATAGTTCGCAAGGGGAGAGACCTATTAGAGGCCTTCGGCATTTGTCTGTTCCTCTTTCAGAAGGCCTATTACTGAAGTAGGAGCTTAATCCTACGGCTTTGTGGCGCCACTGTCAATCGCGAGCCAATAATAATTAATATCGATTTTGCCCATTAATTTGAGTTGCGCAGGGGTTAGCACGTGCCCCAGGTCGCCCAGGTGGGCGATGCAGATGTCGTCGACCCGAAAGACGCAGATCGCGTTCCTGCCGCGGTTCTTGTCATGGTCCACGGGGACGACGTCAATCAAAACGTCGCGGATCGTCTGGCAAATATTCTGCGAGCTCTCACCCCCAGGTGAGCGAATAATCAAAGTCAGATCCTGGCTCGGAGTCGCAGAAAATTTATCGGCCCTATGAGATCGCAAGATCGTGGGCGCGTTTACCCAGCCTTTGGCCACCCTTCGCTGTGACCACCACCGAATCGCCCCAGGTGCAGATCGAGTTTCCATCGGCCGTCCGTGCCGAAGGCTTGAAGATGAAGACCATGTTCTCGCGCAGCGCCACTTCGAGTTGATGCGGACTGCGCGCGTTAGAGGTGATAATTGGCCCGTCGTCGCCCGCGCCGCGGCCGTGCATGGTAAGCTGAGCGACAGCGCCGGCGGCCGGTCCCGAAGGTGGCGCTACTCGCCCGGCCGTGTTGCGCGTCAACTCGGCCAGCTCTTTGACGGTAATGCCTGGCTTGAGATTCTCCAGCAGCCGGTTGAAAACTTCTCGCTGCACTTTGATCAGCTCCTGATGCACGGGATCGGCGACCGCGACGAAAACCGGTTGAACCCCCTGCGCGCGATAACCGATCCAGGACGCCTCGACCTCATTGATGATGAGATCGCCGCGCTCCAGGATGCGCATGCTCGGCCGGGTGAGAGTGCGCTTGGGATTTTTTCCCGAGACCCAGTTGCAGTGCACCGGCAACTCCGAACCATTGCGCAGCAGCGCGGATTGAGTCTCGGCCCATACGTCCCAGTCTTTCGCCCCGGGCTGTGCCGCCTTGACCTCGGCTTGGTAGGCGAGCTCGACGATCTCCATGGACTTGGTGAGGGCGCCAATCTCTTCCTGGCTTTTCACGTAGCGCACTTTCGCTAGGATCGCGGTGGCGTCGACCAACTCGGCCTGGGGAAAGGCCTCGCGTATTTGCCTCCACGTGCCGTAACCAATCGTGCCCTCGGGCGTGCGGGTTCCTGCTACTTCACCCAGGCCGGTGATACCGATGCGCCCGTGGTCGAGCTTTAACTCTTTTAACCGCTCGACGATAACGCGGCCATAATTTCGCCGCGCCTCGCGCAAGTCGGCGGTCCAATCCTGAACGGTTGGCCAGCGCGCTTGCGCCGTGGTGGCGATGGCCGTGACTTCCCCCTCCAGAGGAAACACCGCGGCGATATCCGCGTCGCCGCCACCGCCGCAGTGCGTGAGATAGCGAGTATTGGACTGAAAGTCGGTCGAGTGGCCGGTGTTGTTGGGAGTGACAATCACATCGAGCCGCTGTTGGCGCATGAGTTCGCGCACCGCGTGCCAACGCCGGTCCCTTTCGGCCAGAGAAAATCGCGGATAGGGGTAAAGTTCAGCCACCGTGCCTCCTATTGAGAATTAGCAGATCGAAGCTCTAGGATCGAGGCTAGCAAACTCAAAATCGGAATCAAGAATCTACCATTACGATGCGCTCCCGCGCGGCACGCAAAGCTCCAGGAAGTTTGCGCCGGGGTCCCTAACATAAACAGACGTCGCGATTGGCGCCGAAGCTGCATGTTCGACCGGTCCGTGAACCGGCAAGCGCCGTTTTTTGAGTAGCTTCAGAGTTTCCTCCAATACGCCGCGGCTTAACCGCAGGGCGATTCTCGGCGTGCCGACAATTTGTTTTTCCGGTGGTTCCTGGCGGTGCTGAGTGGCGAGGTAGACGGCCAAGATAGCGTCGCCGACGCGCAAAAAAAGCTGTGTGTTGGGTCTCGGGATGCGCCGCTTTTGCTCCATGACCGTGTAACGCTGATCCCACCTTCTCGTGCCCGGCGCCATATCTTCTTTTCCTTCGCCCCAGAGTTGGGCGCGGACGTAGTCCGCCGTGCGCCAACCGACTCTATGCTCCGCGGTCAGGCCGAGCACCTTGACATAAAAATCCTCCGCCCACTCGAGGTCGTGACACTCCACGGCGGCATGATCGACGGCCAAAACTTTTCCGTCCCCTTTGGCGCCGGCGCTGGCCATCAACTGGACGCGATTGCCGTCGAGGTCGTAAAAATAAAAATTGTCGGCTTCTTCGGCGGGACGGTCCTCTTTGTAAGTGTGAACGACGATCTGGCGCGCCGCCAATTTTCTGCCGATCGACTCGCGATCCGAGGCCGTAACCCGGTAAGCTTGGTGGACGCCGGTTTCAGGCAGCGATCGAGGCGCCGCGCTTTGCGCCAGGATAAGCGCTTGGCCTAAGGCGGCGCGCAGGGAAACGCTCGCGCCACAGTCGGCCGCAAGGTCGTGACTCGTCAGTTCAAAGCCCAAGACTTCGCGATAAAATTCCTCGGCTTTTTTTAAGTCCGAGACTTCAATGACGATGTGGCTGATGCCATCCATGAGGAATCTTTCGATAGCTGACGGCAAGCAGCCTCACCCAACGCCGGTGATGTACGGTTTGGGGTAAGTAACATCTGCGTCGCGCCGCCAGAGGATCTCGAGAAAATTGCCGCTTGGGTCTTTGAAGTAAATCGACGCGCCGAACGGGCTCTTCTCCGGATGTACCAACGGACCTTCGAAGCAGACCTCCCGTCGCTTCAACTCACCGATAATTTCGTCAAAGCGGCCACGCGAGACGCGAAAGGCGTGGCGAAAGCCATGGGCGCCGCGATGTTGTTCCTCAGGCGGCATCGGCATGAAATCCCGCGGCACGATCAGAGCCAGGAGATAATCTTCCAAGATGACGGAGCCATGCACCGACCGCCCTCTGATGGCGTCGTCGGTCTTGAAATTGACGCGGCCGCCGAGCTGGCCGCCCAGCACATCGCAATAGAATTCTTCCGCCTCCCTTAAATCATGAACACAGATGGCGCTGTGACTCAGACATTCGACATCGGCCATGGCATTTTATCCTTCCCCTCTTTCCAGTGATGTTTGTAAAAATGCTAAACCTGCTGAACGTCCGCGGCACAGAACTGTGCGCCGCAGACCGCAGGCACGACCTGATCGTCGTTGTAGCTTTTGCGCACGAGAATCTCCGAGCTGTCGACGATGACGCTGCCATTGTCGGAGATCGTCACCGGATGCATTCTCATGGGACCGACGTTGTGCTGATGTCCGGTGTATTCGCCCTTGCGACTGTAAGTGGCGCTGTGCAGTGGGCAATAAAATCGCCAGTGCTCTTTTTCCCAGTTCACTTGGCCGTTTCTATGCGTGCACCAGCGCGACAGCGCCATGAAGCCTTCGTCCACACGCAGCAGAAAAAACAATCCCTTACTGAACGGCGTGACCGAGCCGACCTCGAAGTCTTCGATCTTGCCACAGTTTACTTTGCCAGCGCTCGGCCTGATGATTTTAGTCGCCTCCGGACCATGGGCCTGAACCTGGTAGCGATGGCCGTCCGGATCGTAGACGTCCAAGCTTCTTTCACCCAAAGCACGGAACTGGTCGCGGCTGTCCTCGATGTTGTAACCTAGTGCTTTGAGTCTTTCCTGCGCCCGTTGGTACTGCTCGACCGTCAAGAGCCAAGCGTGGTGAATGCTGTTAGTGTTGGGGCGGAAAGGCTCGACATGTGGCACCTGGACCAAAAGCACCATCTGCCCCGTATTCATCTTGAGCAGCGAGTTCGGCCCCTCTTCGTTGACGAGATTTCTGCCGACCACGTCGAGGCAGAGGACTTCGTGATAGAACTTCTCCGAACGATCGAGATCGGTGACCTGAACCACCAGATGACTGAAACCATCGACGAGTGCCATGGTTGTTCTCCTTAGGCTATGTGTCGCACACGTGCGTCGTTTGCTTGTCCCACGGCGTTGCGATTCTATCTGCCCGGAAAGTATCCAAGTCAACCGCCGTTTTCAAGCTGCGTAGCCGGGCTGGTGCGCTCAGCGCCCGGGCGATTGTCGTCGCTTCAGGTTCTCGTCAAAGTCGTGTTGAGCAGGATTAAAAATCCCTCTAAATCTCCCTTTACAAAGGGAGACTTTTAATTCCCCCCTTGGAAAAGGGGGGAAGGGGGATTTTTGGACAAACGGGATTGGCGAAAATCAATTCACTATGGTGAAACTGACTTTGACGTTGCCGTGGGCTTGTGTGTTATTGTACAAACCAACCATATTCCTGAGGTGGAGATTATGAAGATGAACTCCTGCCAGATACGCCTATGGGTTTTCTTATTTGTCCTATTAGCGGCGCAAGCCGCGCCGGCGGCAGACATCGGATCGGCTGGTTCTCAAGACTGGCAAAACGTCGTGACCAAAGCGGAAGAGGAAGCTCAGGTGACGATCTATGCCAGCGATTCGGTTGGCAATCTTAGGTTGATCTGGGAAGCTTTTCAAAAACGTTTCCCGAAGATAAAACTTAGCGGCACTTCGGTGGGACGGGGAAGCGATTTGTTGCCAAAGATTTTCACCGAGCGGAGAGCCGGAAAGTTTCTCCCGGATATTTTTCTCGGCGCGCCGTCGGCGATTTATCTCAATCTTTACCGGGCGAAAATTATCGAGCCGCTGCCGCCGGTTTTGATGCTTCCCGGCGTGACCGACCGCACCAAATGGTGGCTGGGAAAACATCCTTATGTCGATGCCGAGGGCCAGTTCATCTTCATGTACGAGAGCTCGCTCTACGGCCCGCCGATTTCCTTCAATACCAAACTGATCAACGAGAAAGAAATCAAGTCGGCTTGGGATCTGGTTCAACCCAAGTGGAAAGGAAAATACCAGGCACTCCAACTGGGGCCCAGCCAGGGATCGACTGCGCTCATCTACGTTTATCACCATCCGCAGCTCGGTCCTAAATTCATCGAACGCATTTACCGCGATCTGGAGCCCACGCTTTTTCAAGACCTGCGCCAGGCCACCGACTGGCTCGGCCAAGGAAAGTTTTCCCTGTGCTTTTTATGCCGTAGAATCGACCGGGCGGCGATGCAGGGTTTGCCCGTTGCCGAGATCAATCCTTACGAAATCGAAGAAAAGCCGGGGATCGGTTCCGGCTCCGGCGCGTTGGTGCTGATGAACCGCCACCCTCATCCGAATGCCGCGAGGGTGTTCATCAACTGGTATCTATCACAGGAGGGACAGATCGTCTTCCGGCAAGCCAATGCCCACGAGCTGAGAGTCAGCTCGTTGCGGGAGGATCTGCCAGCGGAAATTCTGCCGCCGCTGGCAGTCAGGAGAAAAGACAAGGAGTATGTTTGGATCAACCGTCCGGACTGGATGGAGTTCGCGCCGATTCAAAAGCTGCTTGAGGACCTACGCAAGAGCAAGTAGTTCAACAAAGGAGAAATTCCATGGCTGAAAAAACAACCAAACCACCCAGGGCCGAATCGATCGATACCTATCATTTGTGGCAGGAGGCGCAAAAGATCCCGCGCATCACCGGCTTTTATATCGAAGACATCAAAAAGGTCGAAGTCGCGCCGTGGGAGCGCAAGGGCGGACTCGGCGCCTTTATCAATCTCGAAGGCACGGGGGGCATCAACGACGCCTACGTCTGTGTTATTCCGCCCGGTCAAAAGCTCAAGCCGCAGCGCCACCTCTACGAAGAGATGGTTTACATCGTCGAAGGCGCGGGCGCGACGACCGTTTGGCAAGACAACGGCAGGAAACAAACCTTCGAGTGGCAGGCGGGCAGTTTCTTCGCCATTCCCTTGAACGCCAATTACCTGCATCACAACGGCAGCGGCAGCGCGCCGGTGCGCTACTTCGCCGTCACCAGCGCGCCGCTCTATATCAATCTGTTTCATAATCTCGACTTTATTTTCGACAATCCATTCGCCTTTCGCGACCGCTTCGACGCCGAAGAAGACGATTATTTTAGCCGGCAAGGGAAGGTCTGGGGACCGCGCAACACGATGATCAATTTCATCGCCGACGTAAACACCATCGACTTGATTTCGTGGAAACCGCGCGGCGCCGGCGGCCTCAACATGCATTTTGATTTAGCTGCGCAGTCGATGGCGGCGCATATCTCGCAGTTTCCAGTCGGCAGTTACAAGAAAGCCCACCGCCATGGACCAGGCGCTCATGTGACGATTCTCAGCGGCCGAGGCTACACGCTGCTTTGGCGGCAGGGCGGCGAACAGGTGCGAGTGGATTGGCAGCCCGGTAGCATCGTGGTGCCGCCGTGCGATTGGTTTCATCAGCATTTCAATTCCGGCAACACACCGGTGCGCTATCTCGCGCTCAGAAAAGGCGGCGGCGGGCGCTTCAAATACCCGATCAATTTCAACGACGGCGAAGGGCCGGGAGTAAGCCTCAAAGAAGGCGGCGGGCAAATCGAATACGAGGATGAAGATCCGGGTATTCACCGCGATTTCGAGGCCGCGATGGCGAAAGCAGGCGCTCGCTGCGCGATGGCCAGCTACCACCCGGACTGCACGGAGAAGCAACAGGCGTCAAGCAGCGGGCACTAAACCGGTTAATTTTCTAGTCTGCCTGCCGGGCGCGGCAAGGTCGCCCCGATTCTACCAACTCCTAACCGACTCATGTCGGCAGCAAATCATTTGATTGCCGACCGCGTCGTCTATCAATAGGGAAGAAGACGAGTCAGAGTGATACTAGCGATCTTTCGAATCGATACGAGAAGAACTACCACCCTAAACTGCCTACCGCTGTCCCCAGGGCATCACGACAATCTCGACGGGTTGCGGCAATTCAGGTTTGGAGATCGTTAAGGTTGGCTTGTCGAGCATTCTTACCCGCTTCAAACCCTGGGTGTATGCTTGCACGGCTTCTTCCCACCAAAAGTGCTTGGGGATGGCAATTCTCGGATTCACTAACTTGGTCACTTCGCGCGCTTCGGTGGGCGTTACTGTGTAGTAGCCGCCAGCGATGGGCACCAAAAGGATATCGATTTTGCCCATCAATTTGAGTTGCGCAGGGGTTAGCACGTGCCCCAGGTCGCCCAGGTGGGCGATGCAGATGTCGTCGACCCGAAAGACGAAGATCGCGTTCTTGCCGCGCTGCATGCCGTGGCTCTTGTCGTGGTACGCGGGCACCACATAGACGGACACATCGCGGATCGTCGTCGAAATTTTTTGCCAGTTGTCGCCGCCGGGAGTGAGGCCTTCGAGAATCACCGGCGTGCCGGGGGCCATGTAAACGGCGCTATGGCGGCCATGCTGATGGCTGGCCGTGACGATATGCTGCGGCAAGGTCGGCTGCGGCAAGTCGAAGGAGCCGTGCGGATCGGTAAGCACTCGGGTGCCTCTTGACGACGTGATTTGAAATGTCGAATGACCGAACCATTCGATCGTTAAAGCCGGCGCGCTGCGGGCAGCGGCGCGAAAAACTCTCCCTTGGACGACATCGTACTCGTGGCAGAAGGCCAGAACGCGAGCGGGTACAAGCAGTAGGCTTGCGATTAGAACATATCGGTAGAGCCTCTTCCTCATTGACGCCTTCTCCTCGCTTGCGTAGGGCCGTTTCGATTTCCGGGTTCCGTGTTTCGGGTTAACTCGAAACCAAAAACTCGCAACCCAAAACTAAATTAATCCCCACTTCCGTCTCAGCCACCATTCAACGCTCAGCAGCAGCAGCAGGATGCTGAACGGCCAGAGAGTGCTCCACAGCCGGGTCTGGCGTTGTTCGATGATCTGCGACGGGACAACGACTTCCAGCTTTGCGGCGATTTTCTCCAGGCTCTTTTGGCTCCAATCGTCGATGGAGAAATATTCGCCCTTACTTGATTCGGCGATTTGCTTGAGCAGATCGAGACGCGGCCGGCCGTCGTTGGTCTCGCTGTAGGAGAATGCGGCGGTGAAGCTGGTTCGATCTTTCCCCAGGGCTTTACCGGCGATACTCGCTTCCGCTTCGACACGATAGGTGCCTTCCTTGGTCGGGATGAATTCGCCGGTGAATTCGCCGTCTTCGCCGTCGGCGCTGGCGGCGACTAAAGTTGGTTCGCCGTCGGCGCTGAGCACGCGCAGCTGCACCGAGGCTTGCCGCGCCGGGGTGAAATCGTCTTTCAAAACTTTCAACTTAATTGCGATCTTCTCGCCCGGTTGGACCGTCGCGATGGGATAAAGCCGCACTTGCTCGAAGGACGGCTCCTGCGCCAGCCAACGGACCGCTTGGCGGATGAGCTTGAGATGATTCTGCGGTGTTTCTCTATTTCCCACGGCGATAAAATTCCAGCGCCAGGCATCGTCGCTCATAAACGCCAAGGTGCGCCCTTTGCCGAAGCGGCCGACCGCCAACAGCGGCGC
>Ga0326597_10004592_pt1 | contig 19381 bp, 16 predicted proteins | sample RVTome_12_FD_203789 | JGI IMG/M metagenome (GOLD analysis project Ga0326597, IMG submission 203789) | Soil microbial communities from uranium-contaminated site in the Upper Colorado River Basin, Wyoming, United States - RVT100D185 | ecosystem: Environmental > Terrestrial > Soil > Contaminated >... | reverse complement strand
GTCGGGGTCGCGGTCGGCGGCTCCGGCGTGAAGGTGGGGAAAGGCGTCGTCGTCGGCGTGACGGGGGTGCTCGTCCGCGTCGGCGTTGCCGTCGGATCCTCGTCCTGCACGTTGTTGAAGAGGCAGGTGACGTGCTCGCCGGGCTGGAGGTCGATCTCGACCCGTTCTCGGCTCAGCGTGATGTCGACCTCCTCGCCGTCGCAGTCGATGTCGGTCAGGTGCCAGCCGTTGCGCTCGTCCTCTTCGATGACGTAGGTGCCGGCCGCGAGGTTGCTGAAGGTGCGCGACTCGTCGTCCTCGAGGTCGAAGTCGCTGGTCCCGGGGCCATCGATGTCGAAGTCGAAGTCGATGTTGTTGGTCTCCGGGTCCGTGTCCTTGCGGACCGTGATCCGGCCCGTCTCGGGTGTACCAGTAGGCGTTGGGGTGACGGGCGTGCTCGTCGCCGTCGGCGTGACCGGAGTGTTAGTCGCCGTGGGTGTCACGGGCGTGCTCGTCGGCGTGACGGGCGTGCTCGTCGGTGTTACCGGGGTGCTCGTCGGTGTCACGGGCGTGCTCGTCGGTGTTACCGGGGTGCTCGTCGGTGTCACCGGGGTGCTCGTCGGTGTCACCGGGGTGCTCGTCGCCGTGGGCGTCGGCGTGCAGGTGGCTTCCTGGTTAATGGTGAGCTCGACGACGTCAGGGATATAACCCTCATTGGGAATGCCGTCCATGTTGTCGTCTGCGTAGAGTTCTGACTTGACTTGGATGTCTACCGGCAAATCTCCGCTCTTCGTCCAGAAGTCCAAGTCCTCCGGCACGCCGTAGAACGGGAATTCATCCTCCAGAGCGTAACCACCCGGGCCGGTGCCGTCCGCATCGATAAAGATTCTCACGAGGACGTTGCCGCCGCCGCCGGCGTAATCGGCGTCAACTGCGTAGGTGTCGCAGGTGTACTCGACCTGGAGAACCACCGTGTGGGCAAGGGCCCGCGGGACGCCGTTGAGGGCGGATGAGAGCATGAGCGCGACGCCGGCCACGGCCAGCGCCAGGCCTGCGAAAGGAACGACGCGGCCCGGCTGAAGGCCGCTCATAGCGCCACCGCCGTCCGGTCAGCCGGCCCGGTCTTAGAACCTAACAACGAGCAGGTGTGTTTCGAATGCATCCTTGCTTCTCCTGGGAGCTGGGCGCCGTGTTTTCCTGCCCGCGGCTGTCTCGAGGTTCAGGAACGCAAGCCGATGCCTTGTCGTTGCTCCTCCTGAGGAAGCATAGCGGCAGCGGGGCGATCGGACAAGAAACCGGCTGGGAGTTTAGATCGTCCGACTGCGGCGCCCCGTGCTGCTCCGAATTCGAGGCCTGGCGGTACGTGCGTCAGTGGCTGCATTGGCCGCGCCTGGTCGCGAAGACGGTGGCGACGCCGAGGAGGCCGACCGCAAGGCCGACGATCGTCAGCCAGCCGCCGTGGCGGTCGCCGCCGCCGCCGTGGCCGGCTGAGGGCAGGCGCGAGACTGAGACCTCAGAGATCCGTGGCGGCGTCCCGAACGCTTGCGCGATCGCCTCCGTCGCCGTCGCCGTAGGCGTGACCGGCGTGCTCGTCGCCGTCGGCGTGACCGGCGTGCTCGTGGCCGTCGGCGTGACCGGCGTGCTCGTCGCGGTGGGTGTGACCGGCGTGCTCGTCGCCGTCGGCGTGACCGGCGTGCTCGTCGCGGTGGGCGTAACGGGCGTGCTCGTGGCCGTCGGCGTAACGGGCGTGCTCGTCGCCGTAGGCGTGACCGGCGTGCTCGTCGCCGTAGGCGTGACGGGCGTGCTCGTCGCCGTGGGCGTGACCGGGGTGCTCGTCGCCGTGGGCGTGACCGGGGTGCTCGTCGCCGTAGGCGTGACGGGCGTGCTCGTCGCGGTGGGCGTGACCGGCGTGCTTGTGGCGGTCGGCGTGACGGCTGAGTAGTAGGCGTCGATGTGGCTAATCTCCTGGCAAGTGGGACCGGCGCCGATGCGAATCACCGTGACGGTCTCGCTGCCGACGCCGGAGACGATGTAGCAGCCGGCGGCGAAGGGGCTGCCGTAGGTGCCGTTGCCGAGCTGACCGCTGTGGACCTGGCCGGACTTGATGCAGGCGGCGGTGATCGTGCTGCCGACGGGCGCCGTAAAGGTTGCGAGGTCGCCGCTCACGGGCACGATGCTGCCGGCGGTGGCATCCAGGCAGGCGCCGCCGTCGCCGAGCGCTCGCTCCGGCGGCGAAGCAAGCTGAAATACGATCAGAAGGCCAAAGACAACGAGGATCCCGGCGCCGATGAGCCGAAGCGTGCGGCTGTTCCCCTGACGGTGGCTCATTCCGACGCCTCGAGATATGTCGGGGCCGCCGAGCCTGAGCAGAGGGAGGAGTGAGTGGTCCTGGGCGTTCGCATCCCTGCGGCCTCCGCGCTGTTGAGCTAATAAGTAGAGCGGCGATCTTGCGGCTCTACTGAATAAACGGCGGTTGGGCAGATTCGTTTCAGGTCGACGCCTCGGGACGGCGCGAGCCGCCGGCGAGTCGGCTGCACGGCGCAGCTTCGGCCCCGTGTCGTAGTCGTAGCGGAAGGCTAGAGGGGGATGTTGTCGTGCTTCTTCGTCGGCTGGCGCTCGGCCTTGTTCTGGAGCATCTCGAGCGAGCGGATGATCTTCCAGCGGGTGTCGCGCGGGTCGATGACGTCGTCGAGGTAGCCGCGTGAGGCCGGCACGTAAGGGTTGGCGGAGCGCTCCTGGTAGTCCTCGATCAGCTTGGCGCGGCTCTCGGGCGAGCGGCTGATCTGGCTGCGATGGACGATGTTCACCGCTGCCTCCGGCCCCGTAACGGCGATCGAGCTGGTCGGCCAGGCGATGTTGAAGTCGCCGCCGAGGTGCTTGGAGCCCATGGCGATGTAGGCGCCGCCGTAGGCCTTGCGAAGAATGCAGGTCACCTTGGGCACCGTCGCCTCGGCGTAGGCGTAGACGAGCTTGGCGCCGTGGGAGATTATGCCGCCGTATTCCTGAGCCGTTCCCGGCAGATAGCCGGTGACGTCGACGAAGGTGACGATCGGTATGTTGAAGCAGTCGCAGAAGCGGACGAAGCGCGCCGCTTTGATCGAGGCGGCGATGTCGAGCGTGCCGGCGAGGTAGAGGGGCTGGTTGGCGACGATGCCGACGCTGCGGCCGGCGAGGCGCGCCAGGCCGACGACCACGTTCTGGGCGTAGTCGGCATGCACCTCAAGGAAGTCGCCGCTGTCCACCACCCGGTAGACCACTTCGCGGACGTCGTAAGGCTGGGAGTCGTTCTCGGGGAGGACGGTCAGCATGTCCTCGTCGCGGCGGCGGGGATCGTCGCCCATCTCGACGATCGGCGGGTCGTCGAGGTTGTTCAGGGGCAGGAAGGCGACGAGGCGGCGCACCTCCCTGAGGCAGGCCTCCTCACCGTCGATGGCGAAGTGGGCGACGCCGGAGCGGGTGGCGTGGATGCGGGCGCCGCCGAGCTCCTCGTCCGTGACCTCCTCCATCGTCACGGCGTGGACGACGTCGGGGCCGGTGATGAACATGAAGCTGTGGCCCTCGACCATGAAGACGAAGTCCGTAATCGAAGGTGAGTAGACGGCACCGCCGGCAGCCGGACCGAGGATCACGGAGATCTGGGGCACGACGCCTGAAGCCTGAACGTTGCGGCGGAAGATCTCGCCGTAGCCTTTGAGGCTGGAGACGCCCTCTTGGATGCGAGCGCCGCCGCCGTCGTTGATGCCGATGATCGGCACGCCCGTCTTCATCGCCATGTCCATGATCTTGCAGACCTTCTCGGCCGCGACCTCGGAGACGCTGCCGCCGACGACCGTGAAGTCCTGCGAGAAGACGCACACCGGCCGCCCCTCGATCCGGGCGTAGCCGGTGACGACCGAGTCGCCGGTGAAGCGCTGCTGGTCGAGCCCGAGCTCGTTGGAGCCGTGGACGACCAGCGAGTCCAGCTCCTCGAAGGTGCCCTGGTCGACGAGCAGGTCGATCCGCTCGCGGGCCGTGAGCTTGCCCTTCTGATGCTGAGCCTCGATCCGGCGTTCGCCGCCGCCGAGCGACGCCTGCGCCTTTCGCCGGCGCAGGTCATCGAGGCGGTCCTGGATGCTCATCGCGTGTTCGTCATCGCTATAAAGGAGCCCTTTGGGGGAAAGGCTTGCCTATCCTAGCACCGGCTTTCGGCGAGGGACAAGGGAAGCCTCAGAGCCGTCGGCCGGACTCAGGGAACCGGCGTCGGCGCCGGCGGGGACGGCGTCCCGGCCGGCAGCTCGAGCACCTGACCGATGAAGAGCAGCGTCGGATCAATGCCGTTGAGGAGGATGAGCTCGTTTGCCCAGGCGGCCACGGCCTCGGGGGGCAGGCCGAGCTTCTCGGCGATTATCGTGGGGTTGTCGCCCTCTACAACCGTGTAGCTGCCGCCGCCGCCGGTTACCGGCAGCGTCGGTGTTGCCGTCGGCGCTTCGGCGATTGGCGGCGGCGTCGACGTGTCCACCGCAACCGCTGTCGTCGCCGTCGGCGCCGGCGGGGCCGCGGCCGGGACGGCCGGCAGCCGGATCTCGACGCCGGCGCTGAGGAGGCGGGCGTCGGCGATGCCGTTGAGCCGCAGGGTCTCGGCGATCCAGGCGGCTTGCTCCTCCGTCGGCACGCCGAACCGCGCCGCGATGGCGGAGATCGTGTCGCCGGAGCGGACGACGTAGGTGGAGGCGCCGCTGCCGCCGCCGCTGGGCAGGTCGAGGCCGCCGCGCGACGAGCCGAGGACGATCGGCTCGGGCAGGTTCGCCGGCTGCGTCGCCGTGGGGATCGTGCCGCGGCGGCCGAAGGCGTCCGGATCACCGCTGCCGCCGCCGACCAGGAGGGCGACGAGGATGAGCGTGACGCTGACGATGCCGACCGAGGCAATGAAGAGCTTCATTGAGGAGTGCTTTCTGATGTTACGTTACTGACCGCCCTCGGCCAAATTGAGAGGGCGAGCCAGCCCAGGCGGGATGGCCGCGTTCCTAGGTCTCGTTCAGAGACTGGAGCAGGGCGACGCCGAGACGGGCGGCCTGCTCCAGGAGCTCCGGCCGAACCCGATCGAGGACGTCCTGGGGCGTGTGGAGGAGAGGGTCGGTGAGGCGGTGGAGCATCAGGGACGGTATCTCGGCGGCGAGGAAGCTGGCGTGGTCGCTGCTCGTGTTCGACTGGAGCTGACCGCGGGCGGTATCAATGCCGAGAGCGCCGGCGAGCTCGGCGCCGCGCTGCTGGAGCGCGGCCGTGCCGATGAGGAGCCAGGTGTCGTCGCCGACGCCCACCATGTCGAAGTTGAGCATCGCCCTGAGGCCGGCGCGCTCGTCGTTCGTAAGCGATGCAACGTAGGCCCTGCTACCGATGAGGCCCAGCTCTTCGGCCCCGAAGAGAACGAAGCAGTTCGCGCCCATGCCGCCGTTGCTAGCGAGGAGGGCGGCGATCTCGATCACGGTCGCCGTGCCGGTGGCGTTGTCGCTCGCCCCCGGCGCCTGCGAAACGCTGTCGTAGTGGCCGCCGGAGACCGTCTCGCACTCGCGGCCTGGCGGCCTGGCGATGATGTTGAAGGCGACGCTGTCGCCGGTGGCGCTGACTTCGAGGTCGACCTCGACGGGCCCGGCCTGGAGCTGGGCGCGGAGGGCCTCGCCCTCGGCCTGCGAGATCGACACCACGGGGATCGTGGCGCCCCGCTCGAGGCTGCCGAAAAATGTGCCGCGCTCGTTGTTGAAGATGATCACGCCGAGGGCGCCGGCGGCCGCCGCGTTCGCAACCTTGTCGACGAAGAGCAGATCGCCGCGCTCGATGAGGGCGATGGCGCCAGGCGCGTCGACCGGGAAGTCGCCGTCGGCGCCGAGGCCGGCGAAGATCAGCGGGGCGCGGACCGCGCCGGAGCCGCTGAAGGCGAAGGGCACGGTCGGTATCGTGCGGCGCTCCGGGGTGCGGACGCCGAGGCTGGAGGCGCGGCCGCTCTCGGTGGCAATCGAGAACTCCTGGAGCTCGACTTCGTAGCCGAAGCTGCGGAGCTCGCCGCTGATGTAGTCGATCGCCTCTTGCTCCTTCGCGCTGCCGGCCGGCCGGGCGCCGATCGTCTCGGAGAGGACGCGCACGCGCTCGAAGATCCGCGCTCCGTCGGCTTCGATCGGCGGCGGCGGTGTCGGCGTCGCAGTTGGCTCGGGCCGGTTGGCGGCCTCGGTCGTCGGGCTTGCAGTCGTCTGCTCGACCGAGACCGACGCGCCGCCGCCGCTGCAGGCGAGGAGAAAGACGATCGTCGGGACGAGCGCGACGAGAAGGGGACGTCTCACGGCCTTCACCACCACCTCCGAGCCCAATTCCGGGCTCTCCTGCTCTGCCTCAAAGCAGAGCCCGCCTCCCTGCCGTCTACGTGCTGTCTAGATCTTCTTCCGGTTGCGGCCCTTGAACCAGCCTTTGATCCGGTTGGGCAGGCTGGGGCCGGAGAGGTCGAGGGGCTGGCCCCGCCAGCTCTTGGTTGTGCCGCCGTTTGTCCCCTTGCCGCCGCGCAGCGACAGGAGGAACGCGGTCGCGAGGACGATCAGAGACCCGAGCATCACCCAGCCGGCGCCGGGGATCGCGAACCTGAAGATGAACGAGACGACTACGGCGACGAGGGCCCACATCATCACCTGGTTCAGTGAGATCCGGGAGATGCGGTGGGCGAGCCAGCCATGGGCTGCGGAGAGGGGCTGGTTTGCCCTTCGTGCCGTGCGGCGCGTGCGCTCCGGCACGAAGTCGTCGATCTTGCGAAGGATGTCTTCGATCTCGCGTTCGATCCGGTCGGGCATTGCCCACCCCCAGCCGAAGTTAGCGCCTAGCGAGCGCCCTTGATCATTCTAGCCTGCCCTGGGAACGCGGTCTATGACTAGTGTCAAGGGTCAGGCGCCGGCCAGCGCCGTGGTGATCGCGGCGGCGATCTCGCTCGGGCGTTGCGCCGCCGAGTCGAAGGTCAGGGAGCCGGGGCCGACGCGCGGCCCGTAGGCCTCGCTGAGCCGCACGGCCGCTTCGCTCTCGGCGTCGCGGCCGGTGGCCAGGGCGCGCTGCCGCAGCTCGGCCGCGGGCGCCGTGAGCCGCACCGCGACGCGCTTCGGGGCGAGGTGGCGCATCAGCGCCAGGAGCTGGTCGACCTCGGTCTCGAGGCTGCGCCGCTCGCCGCCGACCTCGAACAGGTAGGCGCCCTCGACGACGACGTCGTAGCCGTTCTTGAGATAGTTGGCGACGAGGAGGCGGAGCTGGACGTGGACGAGGGCCAGCTCCGCGATCGCGTCCGGGTCCGGCACGGCGATGGCGCCGGCGCGGAGCTGGTCGGAGCTGACGACGGCCGTCTTGGTCGGAAAGGTGCGCGCCAGGGCCCAGGCCAGCGTTGTCTTGCCGGCGAGGGGCGGCCCGTAGATGACGATCAGCGTTCCGCTCATCTCCGCGGCGGATCATAGCAGCGCCGCAGGTCGAAGTTTTTTTACACTCTGATTGACAGGCTCTAACCCACTTGCAGCCGCAGGCCTCTAACTTAGTGAGTGGCGGCAGTAGGCCGACTTTTCGACTTTCAATGGAGGTGGTGGATGAGGTTGATGAAGTGGGGCGTTGGAGCTTTTGCCGCCGGCGCTGTCGTATTCGGCGCCCTGGCGCTGAGCGGCATCGTGCAGGCCGGCGGCCCGCTCGATCGCGAGCGCGTGGATGAGATCATCGCCGCCGAGCTCGGCGTCACGGTCGATGAGCTCGTGGCGGCGAGAGAGACGGCGCGCCTCCAGATAATCGCTGAGGCGGAAGCGGCGGGGGAGATCACGGCGGAGCAGGCCGAGCGGCTGCGCAACCGGGAGCCGGGCGAGCACGGCCGCCACCGGGGCGGGCAGCGCGGCTTCGCCTTCCGTGGCGCCGGCAACCCGATCGAGATCGCGGCCGAGGCGGCGGGCGTGACGTCCGATGTCCTGATGCAGGAGATGCGGGACGGCGACAAGAGCCTCGCCGACGTGGCGGCCGACCATGGCGTCAGCCGGGACCAGCTGATCGCGACGCTCCTCAGCGCGACGCGATCGGAGCTCGACACCCGCGTCGCCAACGGCGACATCACCCAGGAGCAGTCCGACCGTCTCTTCGGGGCCGTGAGCGACCACATCGACCGCCTGGTCGACGGCGTTCGCCCCGGTTTCAGGATGAAGGTCGAGATGAACTAGGCTTCAGGGCCGGCGTAGTCAAGGGAGGAGGCTGCGAAAGCAGCCTCCTCTTCGTTTCTCGTCAGGCTTCGGAGTGCCGCGAGGGCGCGGCTTAGGAGGCGGCGTCGCCGTAGCGCTCCCAGCCGGGGATGAACTTGCGCCAGTCCGCCTGCGACTCCAGGTAGTGGTAGAAGACGTAGTAGGAGGAGGCGGGAGGCTGTCGCGGCTCGCTGAGCAGGCGCATGTGAGCCTCGTCCGGCGTCCGGCCCGCCTTGCGGTGGTTGCAGGCCCGGCAGGCAGACACGAGGTTTTCCCAGGTATGGCGCCCGCCCTGGTGACGCGGCTTCACGTGATCGATGGTCAGGTCACGCGTCTGCTTGCCGCAGTACTGGCAGGCGTGGCGGTCGCGCAGGAACACCTCGCGCCGCGTCAGCCGCATCTGGGGCCGAGGCCGGCGGATCATGTAAATCAGGCGGATGACCGAGGGCCGCGGGAAGGAGCTGATCGCGCTGCGAATGACCCCTTCGGCGTGCTCGAGGATCTCGGCTTTGCCCCGGTCGACCAAGACGAATGCGCGGCGGGCGTTGCAGACGTTCAGCGGCTCGTAGTTCTGGTTCAGGACGAGAACGGTCGTATCGATCATCGCCTTCAATGCCCCTTCTCGCGTGGATGATAGCAGGGCGCAGCGAAGGCCATCAACGCCAAGCCCCGGCGGCTGAAGATGAGAAAGCCGGGTGTTGCTGGACAGGAGACGCGTAAGCATGCGGCCTGGCATGCGCCCCGTCCTCTGCCTACAATACGAGTGGCTCATAGCAAGAAGGAGGCAGCCCGTGGCTACACGCGTCGGAATCAACGGCTTCGGCCGCATCGGCAGGCAGGTCTTGAGGACGCTGCGCGAGCGTCACCCCGGCGAGATCGAGGTCGTCGCGATCAACGACCTCGTCGACGTCGCGACGAACGCCCATCTCCTGAAGTACGACAGCAACTACGGGCGCTTCGCCGGCGAGGTCAGCGCGATCGACGGCGGACTCGTCGTCGACGGCAAGACGATCCGCGTCTTCGCCGAGCGCGACCCGGCCGCCATCCCCTGGGGCGAGGTCGGCGTCGAGCTGGTCATCGAGTCGACCGGCTTCTTCACGGACGCGACCAAGGCCGCGGCCCACCGCCATGACAGCGTCAAGAAGGTGATCATCAGCGCCCCGGCGACCAACGACGACGTCACCATCGTCCTCGGCGTGAACGACGAGACCTACGACCCGCAGCGCCACCACGTCATCTCCAACGCCTCCTGCACCACCAATGGCCTGGCGCCGCCGGTCAAGGTCCTCGTCGAGGAGTTCGGCCTCCTCAAGGGCCAGATGACGACGATCCATTCCTACACGAACTCGCAGCAGATCCTCGACAAGGCGGGCCCGAAGGATCTGCGCGAGGCCCGCGCCGGCGCCATGAACATCGTGCCGACCGCGACGGGCGCGGCGCGGGCGCTGCGTCTCGTCATCCCCGAGGTAGAGGGCATCCTCGACGGCATCGCCTACCGGGTGCCGACGCCTACCGTGTCGATCGTCGAGGTCGTGGCGCTGGTCAAAAAGAAGACGAACCGCGACGAGGTCAACAACGCCCTCCAGCACTGGTCGAGGGAGCGGATGAAGGGCATCCTCGACGTCACGGAGGACCCCGTCGTCTCGATGGACCTCAAGGGCAACGAGCACTCCTCGATCGTCGACGGCCTCTCGACCAACGTCGTCGACGGCGACCTCGTGAAGGTCGCTTCCTGGTACGACAACGAGTGGGGCTACGCCTGTCGCCTCGCCGACCTCACGGCCCTGGTCGCGAGCAAGGGGTTGTAGCCACCGCGCGACTGAAGGGGCGTGATCGAGCCCCGGAGCGGCGTCCGGGCAGATGATCAGCAAACGGGCCGGCGGCAAGCTGCCTGATATACTGGCGCCGGCGATCTCTTATGGCTGATCTGCGCATTCGCTGGCGGTTGGGCGGCTCCAGCGCTCCGGCGAAGGCCGCGGCGGCGGTGCAGTCGCCGGACCTCGTCAGGATCGGGCTCCTCGTCTGGGCCGCCGTCGCGCTGATCGTCGGTCTCGGCCTCGCGGCCCGCCTTTACAACGTCAACTGGGACGCGGATAACCACCTTCACCCTGACGAGCGCCACATAACCATCGTCACCAACGACCTCGAGTGGCCGGGCAGCGTCGGCGGCTACTTCGACACGGCGGCCTCGCCGCTCAATCCTTACAACCGCGACGGCACCTCCTTCGTCTACGGCACCTTCCCCGTCTATCTCACGAAGGCGGTCGCCGGCGCCGTCGGCATGGACGATTACGATGGCCTCGCGATCGTCGGCCGCTACCTCGCGGGCAGCTTCGCCGGCGCTACCGTCCTCCTCGTCTTCCTCCTCGGCCGCAAGCTCTACGGGCCGCTCGCCGGCCTCTTCGGCGCCGTATTCATGGCGTCGGCGCCGCTGGCGATTCAGCACGCCCACTTTTTCGTCGTCGATTCCTTCCTTACGTTCTTTGTCGTCGCCGCCCTTTACTTCTCGGTGCGCATCGTTCAGGAGGGGCGCTCGCTCGACTATGGCCTCGCCGGTCTCGCGGTCGGCCTCGGCATCGCCTGCAAGCTCACCGCCCTCATCCTCTTACTGGTCCTCGTCCTCGCCGTCGCGGTGCGGCTCTGGCCGCTCGTCGTCGAGTCACTGCGGACCGGCCGCCTGCCGACGCAGCACGCTTACGCCCGCCAGGCGCTGCGGGGCCTGGGCCTCGCGCTCGTCATCGGCCTGCTCGCCTTCCGTGTCGCGCAGCCCTACGCCTTCGAGAAGCCGACGCTCTCCAACCTCGGCTTTGCCGTAAACCAGCGCTTCGTCGACGACCAGCAGTCGCAGGTTCGCCTCCTCGGCGGCGAGGTCGGCTTTCCGCCCTCGGTGCAGTGGATCGGCCGCGAGAGCTATATCTTCCCCTTGCAGCAGATGGTCCGCTGGGGGATGGGGCCAGCCTTTGGCATCGTCGGCTGGGCCGGGCTCCTCTACGCCGCCTACCGCGTGGTCCGTTACCGGGAGCTGCGTCACCTTCTTCTCGTCGCCTTCGTCCTCGCCTACTTCGGTGTCATGGGCCGCCAGTTCTCCCTCTACCTGCGCTATTTCTTGCCCCTCTATCCCGCCCTCGCCGTCCTCGGCGGCTTCCTCCTCGCCGACCTGGTACGCGGCGCGGCGTTCCTGGGCCGGCGGCTCCAGCTGCCCGGCGCAGCCTTTGCGGCGAGGGGCTTCGCCGGCGCCGTGCTCGCCTTCGCCGCGCTCGGCGGCCTTGCCTACGTGAGTGTCTACACGAAGCCGGTCACGCGCCTGGAGGCGAGCGCCTGGATGCGGGAGAACCTGCCGGCGGGCGCGGCGATCGCGGTCGAGCACTGGGACGACCGCATCCCGGCGCACGCCGAGGACCGCTTCGCGTTCGTCGAGCTGGCGATGTACGAGCCGGACACGCCGACGAAGGTCGAGGAGCTGCTCGACGGGCTGGACCGGGCCGATTACCTGGTCCTGAGCAGCAACCGCCTCCTCGTCTCGATCCCCCGCAACGAGGTCAATTACCCCGTCTCCCGCCGCTACTACGAGCTCCTGCTGAAGGAAGAGCTCGGCTTCAGCCGTCTCCGCAGCTTTACCTCCTATCCGCGCCTCCTCGGCGTCGAGCTCCCGGACCACGCGACCGAGGAGTCCTTTAGCTCCTACGACCACCCGCGGGTGCTCCTCTTCGAGAAGACGCCGGACTATTCGCGCGAGCGGCTCGATTCGCTCCTCGGCGACGGCCCCTTCGCGGCCGCCGTCCTCAACCCGGCCCAGGCCGACAAAAACGGCCTCCTCCTGCGGCAGGACGACCTCGCGATCCAGCGAGCGGGCGGGACATGGAGCGACGTCTTCAAGACGGACGGGATCGTCCGCTCGCACCCGACCCTCCTCTGGCTCCTCGCCGTCGAGGCGGCAGCCCTGACGGCGACTCCAATCGCCATGAGCCTCTTTCGCCGCCTGCCGGACCGGGGCTATCTACTCGCGAAGCCGCTCGGGCTCCTGCTGCTCGCCTACCCGGTCTGGCTCCTGGTCAGTCTCAAGGTCGTCCACTTCGAGCAGGCGACCGTCCTCGCCTGGCTCGGCGTCCTGCTCATGATCGCCGGTGCGACCGTGATGCTGCGCTGGGACGACTTTGCCGCGGCGCTGGGCAAGAACTGGCGCCTCTACCTCTTTGCGGAGGCGCTCTTCCTCTCAGCCTTTCTCTTCGCCTACGAGCTCCGCGTGCTGAACCCGGACCTCTGGCACCCCTTTCGCGGCGGCGAGAAGCCGATGGACCTCGCTTACTTCACGGCCGTCACTCGCAGCACGACGCTGCCGCCCTTCGATCCCTGGTTTTCCGGCGGCTACATCAATTACTACTACCTGGGCCAGTTCTTCGCGGCCTCGCTGACGAAGCTGACGAGCATCCCGCCCGCGGTCGCCTATAACCTCGCCGTGCCGACGTTCTACGCCTTCACGGTCGGCGCCGCCTTCTCGATCTCGTATAACCTCGCCGCGGCGGCCCGTCGTCTGCTTCGGCGCCGGCCCGGCCTCCGGCCGTTGCCCAGCGGCAGCCTCCTCTTCGCCGGCCTCCTCGGCGCCGTCTTCGTCGCCCTCGCCGGCAACCTCGACGGCGTCGGCCAGCTCGCCGAGCGCCTCTCGGCCGTCAGCCCCTGGCAGGTCAGCTCCTCGATCCCGCTCGTCGGCAGCGTCGCCAACAGCATCGGCGGCCTCTGGCAGGTCGTCGTCCACGGCGCCGACCTGCGCGAGTTCGACTTCTGGGCGCCGAGCCGTATGCTGCGCAGCCCGGATAATGGCCTCGTCGACCCGATCACGGAGTTCCCTTACTTCAGCTTCCTCTTCGCCGACCTCCATGCCCACCTCATGGCGATCCCCTTCGCGCTCCTGGCGATCGGCGTCAGCCTCTCCCTGGTCCTCGGCCGCCGGGAGGAGCGCGGCGGCGCCGGCGAATGGCTCACGATCGCCCTCCTCGGGCTCGTCGTCGGCAGCCTGCGCTGGCTGAACTCCTGGGACTACCCGCCCTTCCTCCTCCTTGCCCTCGCCGCCGTGCTGATCAGCGAGCGACGGGCGGAGGGCGGCGTTCTCGCCACCATCCCCCGCGTTGTCGCCAAGGGTCTCCTTCTCGCCGGCCTTTCGCTGGTCTTCTTCCTGCCCTTTCTCGCGAACTACGCGACGCCGGTCGCCGGCGTCCGCGACGCCCCGGAGAGCACGGCCGTTCACCAGTACCTCGCCCACTTCGGCGTCTTCGTCGCGGCGATCGGCGTCTGGCTCCTCTACCAGATCGGCCGCGTCCTGGCGCGCGCGCCCCTGGTCGGCAATGACCGGCCGCGACTCGGTGTCAGGTTCCGGCTCCTCGCGGCCGCGGCCGCGATGGCGCTGCTCGTTCTCGGCCTCGTGATTGCCGGCCAGCCGACCGTCGCCGCCCTGGCGCCGGCTTTTCTCCTCGTCCTCTACCTCGCCGGCCGCGAGTTCCGCCGCGTGCGGCCGGATGGCGGCCTGCGGCTCTTTCTTCTCGCGCTGATCGCGCTGGGCCTCGGCCTGAGCATGGGCGTCGACCTCGTGACGATCGAGGGCGACATCGACCGCATGAACACGGTCTTCAAGTTCTACCTCCACGTCTGGCTGCTCTTTGGCCTCGTCGCCTCCTTCGCCGTCTGGTACCTGGTTTTCGTCATCTGGAGTGGCGTGCCCGCGTCACTCGGCCTCCTCAGCTCGCGGCGGCTGCCCGGCATCGCTGTCGGTGGCGCTCTCGGGCTCCTTGTCTTCGCTGCCCTGATCTACCCCGTATTCGCGACGCCGGTCCGCCTCGATGACCGCTTCGCCGACCGGCCCCGCACCCTCGACGGCACGGCGTTCATGCGCGACACGGTCTACAACGAGCGCCGCGGCCCGATCGACCTCAGCCGCGACCTCCTCGGCATCCAGTGGCTGCGAAAGAACGTGGTCGGCACGCCGGCGATCGTCGAAGGCCGCGGCGATCTCTATAGCTGGGGCAGTCGCTTCTCGATCTACACCGGCTTGCCCACCGTCCTCGGCTGGGACTGGCACCAGCGCCAGCAGCGGGGCGACCTCGCCTTCATGGTCGACGAGCGGGCACGGCAGGTCGACGCCTTCTACGGCGAAGCGGACGTCGAGCAGGCCCTGGGCTTCCTCGAGCGGTACGGCGTCGAGTACGTAATCGTCGGCGAGATCGAGCGTCTTTACTACCCACCCGAGGGCCTGGCAAAGTTCGACTCCGGCCTCGACGGCGCCATCGAGGTCGTATACGAGAACGCCGACCTCCGGATTTTCGGCCTCAGCGCCGCGACCGCCGCTTACCGCCTTCCTTGACCGGCAAAAGGCGCCTCTGCTAAGGTCACACTCGTCCCTGACTGACGATCGAGAGCGCCGCTACCGGCCAGCGCGAGCCGAGCAATCAGGCTCCGGCCGGAGCGCCAAAACTTCCGGAGGTAGAGAGAAATGGCTCGCAGAGAGCTCAGCGTTGAATCACGGGCGGTGCTCGGCAAGAAGGTCGCGGTCCTGCGACGGGCCGGCATCCTGCCGGCGAACGTCTACGGCCACGGTGTTGCCTCTGTTTCCGTCCAGGTAAGCGCCGACGACCTCGGCCGGACGCTGCGTGAGGCGGCGGCGAACGAGGTGATCGACCTCAGAGTCGGCGGCGAGGCCGAGGTGCGGCCGGTGGTCATTCACCACATCCAGCGCCAGCCGCTCACCGGCGGCATCCTCCACGCCGACTTCTACCAGGTCTCTCTGCGCGAGAAGATGCGAGCCGACATCCCGCTCGTCCTCGTCGGTCAATCCGAGGCGGTGGCGACCTATAGCGGCGTTCTCCTCACCGGCATCGAGGCGGTGCACATCGAGGGGCTGCCGCTCGACATCCCCGGCCACATCGAGGTCGATATCTCCTCTCTCACCGAACTCGACTCCGCCCTCCACGTGCGCGACCTGAACGTGCCCGCGACTCTCACGGTCCTCAGCGACCCGGATGTCGTCGTCGCTCGCGTCGCCAGCCCGCGCGTTGCCGAGGAGGAGGAAGTCGTGGCGCCGACGGAGGCCGCGGCAGCCGTGGCCGCGGGCGAAGCGCCCGCCACCGCCGAGTCCGGCGAAGAGGGGCCGGCGGCAGCCGCCGACTAGCTCAGGTCTGGCCCCCGAGCCGCGCCCCGATCAGGCCCGGCTGGCCGCGGAGGAACTCGCGGCCGCTGACGGCCCGTTTGCCCGGACGCTGGATCCTGAGGATCGCGAGGCGGCCGCTACCGGTCTGAACCGAAAACGACTCCTCCTCGCCGGCCGCTGCCGGTAACGACGTCACCGGCAGGACGCTGCCCGGCAACTCGCCGCTGTCGCCATCGAGGGGCCACACCTCCCAGAGACGCAGATCGCCTCCCTCGAAGTCCGTGAACGCCACGGGCCAGGGATTGTATGCGCGCACGCGCCGCCAGAGGTCGACGGCGGGCAACGACCAGTCGAGGCGGGCGTCCTCTCTTTTGATCGTCCCCGCGTAAGTCGCCAGGCTCTCGTCCTGAGGGACGGCGGCGAGGCGTCCCTCCGCCCAGGGGTCGAGGATCTCCCCCAGAAGCCGCGCCCCCGCTGCCGCCAGGCGCGGCTCGAGCGCCCCCGCCGTATCGGCGGGCGAGATCGCCTCCTCCACCCTCGCCACGCTCGGTCCGGCGTCGAGGGCCCGCACCACCTCCATGATCGTCACGCCGGTCACGGCATCGCCCGCGAGGATCGCCGCCGTCACCGGTGAGGCGCCGCGATGGCGCGGTAGGAGCGAGGCGTGGACGTTAAGCGAGCCGCGCGCCGGCAGGTCAAGGACCCTCTGCCGCAGGATCTGGCCGTAGGCGGCGACGACGATGACCTCCGGGGCCAGCGCCCGCAGTCGCTCGACCGACGCCGCCGCGCTGACGTTCTCGGGCTGGAGCACCGTGAGGCCATGGGCGAGCGCCGCTTCCTTGACCGCGGGCGGTGTCGCTGCCCGCCCCCGGCCGGCCGGCCGGTCGGGCTGGGTGACGACGGCGACGATCTCGTGCTCGCTCGCCGCCAGCGTTTCCAGCGTCGGCAAGGCGAAGGCGGGGGAGCCCATGAGGACGAGGCGCATCGCTGCTGATTCTAGCAGCCGTCGCCCCGGCTCAGCTCAACCGCACCGATGCTCCGGCGCCGAGGCCCAGCAAGGCGGCGGCGCTGGCATTGGGCAGCGCAACCTCGACCAACCCGGCGCTGCCGACGATCGCGGTCAGGCCACGAGCAGCGCCGTAGGTCCGGGATAGGCCGCGGATCGTCCGGCCGCCGAGCGCGAAGACGGGGTTTGGCGGCAGATCGGCGGCGTGGATGTCGCTGATCAGGTTGCCGAAGCGGTCGACGTGGAGGACGCGCCCGTCGCGGCCGCCCTGGGCATCGAGCGGCGCCCGTAGCTCGGGGAAGGCCTCGATCGCTTGCAGTGACGGGCCGAGTTCGTCGATCGAGCCGCCGCGGCTGAGGTAAGCGGCGGCGGGCGCGAAGACGTCCCGCCCCTCAAACGTCGCGCTGATCGTCGCGCCCAGCAAAGCCTCGTTCGCCAGCGCCACCGCCGTAACGTCGGCCGGCACGCCGACGGTGCGTGGCGCATAGGGCTCGCCTGCCTGCCGCCGGCCGCGCGCCGCCGCCGTCAGCGCCGGCGAGAGGCAGCCGTTGTCCGGGCCGACGAAGACTTGACCCGCCGCCGCGATCGCGAGCCGGCGCCGGCTGGTGCCGACGCCCGGGTCGACGACGACGAGATGGACGGTGCCGGGCGGGAAGTAGCGCCAGGCGCTCTCGAGGAGCAAGGCAGCCTCGAGGATCGCCTGTGGCGCGACGCCGTGGCTGAGGTCGACGATCGACGCCGCCGGGGCCCGCGTCAGGATTACGCCTTTCATGACGCCGACGTAGGCATCGTCGAGGCCGAAGTCAGTCGTCAGCGTGACGACGCCCGTAGTCGGGCTCAGCGCGTCTTCAGCGACCATTCCTGCACCTGCCAGAAGCGCCTACCGGGCGTCACGACGCTGCCGATGCGGACGCCCCGCAGGGAGGTCGGCCGGACGTGCTGCACGGTCGAGACGTAGAGAGGCAGCGCCGGCAGCTCGCGGGCGAACACGTCCTGGAACTGGTCGTAGAGCGCCTTGCGCCGGCTCGGCTGGGCGGCCTGGCGCGCCTCTTCGAGGACGCTGTCGACGGTTGCGTCTTGAAAGCCGGTCAGGTTGCGGACGCCGTCTTCGTGCCACTCGGCATAGGGGTCCGGGTCGGCGCCGGCCCGCTCGGCGAGGAGGAGCGCCTCGAAGGCGCGCGGCTCGATGCGCTCGCGCACGAGAGCAGTGGTGCCGACGCTGTCGATCGTCACGCGCACGCCGACGGCGCGCCACTTCTCGGCGACCTCCGCCGCGACGGCCATCGCGACCGGGTCGTTGTTGGCAGAGAGGGTGATCGAGAGGTTGCGGCCGTCGCGGCGGCGGACGCCGTCGCGTCCGCGCTGCCAGCCTGCTTCGTCGAGGAGCAGCGCCGCTACTACCGGGTCGAAGTCGTAGCGGCTCAGGGCCGTCGTCGTCGCCCAGCCGCCGGCGAGCGGCGACTCCGCCACGGCGGCGTTCTCGGACAGCAAGGATTCGACGATGAAGGCCCGGTCGATCGCCTGTAGCAGCGCCTGACGGACGCGCCGATCCTGGAAGATCGGCAGCCGTTGGTTGAGGTAGATCGCTGTGACCTCGCCGGCCTCGAGCTGGTGGAGCGCCAGGCCGGCGCGGCGGTCGACGTAGACGCGGTCGGCTGGGTTGAGGCCGAGGCTGATGAAGGCGCCGTCGATCAGCTCTTCGCGCAGCGCCGCGATCACGGCCCCCTCGTTCGGATAGAAGCGTAGCTCCAGATTCGGGATAAAGGGCTGCTCGAAATGGTAGGCGGGGTTAGCGGTCAGCAGCGCCCGCTCTGCCGTCAGCGCCGTCAAGGCGTAGGGCCCGGCGCCGATCGGCCGCTGGTTGAATGGCGCGTCCAGGAGCTGGCCGGCGTCGAGGCCGCCCAGAAGGTGCGCCGGCAGAATGCCGAGGGTCAGGTAGGCGGGCAGGGGAGCGAATGGCTCGGTCAGGACGATCTCGACGGTGCGCGCGCCGGTTGCCGTCACGCTGGCACCACGCAGGAGCTCGCTGCCCTCCGGCCGGGCGCGCAGGTCGGGTAGCTTGAGGAGGCCGTAGGTGAACTCGACGTCCGCCGCCGTGAGGGGGATGCCGTCCTGCCAGAGGAGGCCCGGCCGCAGCCGGAAGCGGAAGCTGCGACCGTCCGTGCTCACGCTCCAGGTCTCGGCGAGGTCGGGGAAGGCCTGGCCTCTGTCGTCGAGACGGGTGAGGCCGGCGAAGACCAGCGCCGCGAGAGTTTCGTCGGCGGCGTTCTGGTGGGCAAATAGCGGGTTGACGCGAGAAGGCGCGCCGGCCAGGCCCTCTACGTAAGCACCGCCGAAAGCCGGCGCGCCACCATCTTCGCCGCTGGCGCTGACGTACCAGAGGACGCTGAAGGCGCCGATGCCGCCGAGGAGCGCCAGCAGGAAGAGCGAGGGTCGGCGGCGCCGGCGCACGCTCTAGGTCCCCGGTCGGCGAAGGCGGCCTGAAGAAGCGATCGCGATCCTCCAGCCTCAGCTCATTAGCCTGACCCAACAAACCGTATCAGGATGGTGCCGGCGCCGCTCCAGGCGAGCTTGCTGTCGTCGGCCGCCAGCCGGGGCGTTGTGACGGCTCGTCAGGTGCTGGATACGCTCCAGGCGGACATGGCGAGGAAGATGATCGTCAGGCCGATCGTTGCCTGGAAGAGGGTCTTCTCAATGCCACGTCGCGTCCGGAAGGCGGACGTGGTGCCGCCGAGCCCGGCGCCGAACCCGGAGCCTTTCGCCTGGAGGAGAATCACCACGATGAGGATGGCCGAAACCAGGATCTGACCGACGTTGAGGGAGTTCTCGAAGCTCATTGCGTCTAGTCTAGCGCTCCATCGCGACCGCCGCCAGATCGTCGCGCGGCTCCGACTGATTGCGGTTGCTGTAGAGGCGCATGATCGCGGCCGCGAGCTTCTCGGAGTCGTGGTGGTAGCGGTTGCTCTCCGAGATCAGGTCTGCCGTGTGGAGGCGAGCGCCGTCGATAGAGCTGCTGTCGACGGGCACCGGGTCGGAGTGCCAGGCTTCCGG
>Ga0326597_10004591_pt1 | contig 19382 bp, 17 predicted proteins | sample RVTome_12_FD_203789 | JGI IMG/M metagenome (GOLD analysis project Ga0326597, IMG submission 203789) | Soil microbial communities from uranium-contaminated site in the Upper Colorado River Basin, Wyoming, United States - RVT100D185 | ecosystem: Environmental > Terrestrial > Soil > Contaminated >... | reverse complement strand
ATCATGAGCTCGTCGGACGTCTGCCCGTCCTGCGGGTAGGCGACGACGCCGACCGACAGGGTCGTCCGCGCATCCGTCCCCGGCAGGACGAGGTCGGCCACGCCGAGGCGGATCTTCTCGGCCAGCACGTACGCGCCGGTCGGATCCGTCTCCGGCAGGAGGACGACGAACTCGTCGCCGCCGTAGCGGGCGGCGATGTCGATCCGCCGGACGCCCTCGCGGATGACCTCGCCGACGCCGCGCAGGACGCGGTCGCCCTCGAAGTGGCCGTACCGATCGTTGATCGTCTTGAGCTCGTCGAGATCCATCATGAGCAGGCAGAACCCGCGCCCGGATCGCGCGCTTCGGGCGATCTCGCGATCGATCGCGGCGAAGAAGAACGTGCGGTTGAAGAGTCCGGTGAGCGAATCGATCGTCGACAGGCGGATCGCCGCATCGCGCGCGCGGCGCTGTTCGCGGGCGATCACGAGCGCGACGTAGGCGAGCAGGATGATCGCGGTCAGGTTCACGCCGACGGTCGCGAGCGTGGTGGCGGTGGGCGCGGCATCCGGACCCGCGAACACGGCGAGAAGGTAGGCGAGCGAGGCCGCGCCGGCGACGACGAGCGTCACCTGGCCGCTCACGACGAGCGCCGCGCCGCCGACGATGAGCGGGAAGACGAAGAAGAACGGGCTCGCCTCGCGGCCGGTGAGCAGGACAAGGAGCGTGGCAAGGGTGATCCCGACCGACCCCTCGACGACGAACTTGGCCGGCCCGAGGGTCGTCGACGGCAGCAGATCGTGGACGACGAGGACGAACAACCCGGCCACCGCGAGCAGGATGAAGATCGCCGGCTGGGCCTCCGGCCAGAGGCCGGACACGGCGACGATCGTCGACGTGGCGAGGATGAAGATCCAGCTGACGATGCGGACGACGCGGTCGTAGGCCCACGTCGGCACCTCGAAGTCGGGGTCGAGACCGGTCGCGCCGCCGACCACGGCGGCCAGCTCGGCCGCTCGCTTCTCGCCGCTGTCCGGCCGACGTTCGTCGAGCGAGAACGGCGGCCGGCGGCCGAGTGCGGTGGGCACGATGAGCACGGCCATGACCGCCAGGTTGGCGAGCACGGCCACGACGATGAGCGTGAGGACCGGTTCCACCACGCGCGAGGTACCCTCGGTACGGGTCGACCGGCACAGGCCGACAGGTACGGCCATCTTAGACCGCCATGCGCCCGATCCGGCCGTTCGCGGACCGGTCGCGGTGCGTCCGCGCAACCGGATTGTGCGCGCCGGCGGACGTGCTCCTAGCGCGTCCCCCAGTGGTAGGTCTGCTTGACCATCCGGAGATAGACGAACGTCTCCGTCTCGCGGACGCCCTCGACCGCCCGGAGCTTGTCGGTCAGGAAGCTGAGCAGGGCCTCCGTGTTCTCGCACACGACCTCGACGAGGAGGTCGAACGTGCCGGCGGTGATCACGACGTAGTCGACCTCCGGAAAGGCGGAAATCGCGTCGGCCACCTCGAGCAGGCGGTTGCTCTTGCAGCGGACGGCGATCATCGCCTGCTGCTGGAAGCCGAGGCGGAGCGGGTCGGTCACGCCGACGACCTGGAGGATGCCCCGTTCGACGAGTCGGTTCGTCCGGGCGCGAACGGCGGCCTCCGAGACGCCGAGATCCGCCGCGATCTGGGTGAACGGCCGCCGGCCGTCCTCCTGGAGATGCTCGATGATCCGCTTGTCGAGCGGCGAGACTTCGTCACCGGCCCGACCGGCGCCGGCCTGGCGTGGGCGCTGGGCGCCGCTCACGACGGGCTGGGGCTGGCGTCCGGCGAGGCCGACGGTGGGGCCGACGGCAGGTCGCCGCCGGGCAGCGGCAGCGGCTCCACCGAGACCTGGCCGAGCGGCCCGAGCAGCGGGTCGAGGACCCTGACGAGCTCGAGCGCGGCGGCGCGACGAGCGGCGTCCGGCGGCTCCGGCAGGGCGGTGTTCGAGGTCGTCGGGCCGAACTCGACGAGGATGTTGAGGCCGGCCAGCGTGATCGGCGGGTCGCCCTGGCGGACCGCGCGTGCCGGGTCGAAGCCGGAGCTCGATCGGAGTGCCGCGGAGCTCGTGAACTGGCTCAGGATGAGCGGCCAGCCCTCGAACGTCGCCGAGATGCGCTTGACCGGCTCGCCACCGGGCCCGGAGCTGGCCGTGTTGGCGGTGATGTCGAGCCCGGCCCGCTGGAGCGCGACGTAGATCTCGTCGACGGACGCCGGCTCCGTCAGGTGCGGATCCGGCGTGACGACCGGCGTCGGTCGCGGTGTCGGCGAGAGGCTCGCGGCGTTCGATCCGCACGCCCCGACGATCACGGCGACGGCGAACGACGCCACCACGTGCACGAACCGCGCACGCGCGTTCCGCGTGGTTCGACGCCCCCGGAGATTCGAACTTCGCATCGCCCGCCGGATGCTAGCACGGCACCATGGCGTACCGACCACGGGACGTTCGGGCTATCCGGGTACCGGTTCTGAGCTGGCGGGCGGGCCCGTGGCGGGGCCGTCGAGCGCGGCGAGCGCCGGCGCGAGCGCCTCGATTGATCCGGCGGTGATCGGGTCCACGACGAGCTGGACGTGTCCGATCCCCTCGCGGGCGTAGGCGCGCAACTCGTCCGCGATCTTCTCCGCCGCACCGGCCAGGGGTTCCACGGCCTGGACCGCCGACGTGTCGCCCATGATCCGGCCGGTTCCGCCCGGCAGCCGAACCTGGACGGCCACGGTCCGCTCGATCTCTGCCGGATCCCGACCGACGTCGCGACAGGCGGCATCGACGCGGTCACGGAGGGCCGCGACGCCATCCGGCCGGTTCCGGGTATCCGCGTACCACGCGTTCCAGGCGTCGACGTGGGGCGCGGCGATGCGGAGCATCCGCTCGCCGATCGAGCCGATCAGGAGCGGCGGCCCGCCGGCACGCGCCGGACGCGGCAGGAGCTCGCAGTCGCGGGCCTGGTAGAACGTCCCGTCGAAGTCGATCGCGCCGTCGCGGAGCAGCGTGCGGATGATCGTGAACGCTTCCTCGAAGCGGGCGATGCGATGGTCGAACGGGGCGCCGACCGCGCGGAACTCCGTCTCGTTCCAGCCCGCCCCGAGGCCCACGATGAGCCGGCCTCCGCTGATCTCGTCGACCGTCGCCGCCTGCTTGGCGAGCATCGCCGGCTGATGAAACGCGGTACACGCGACGAGCGGGCCGACGGCCACCCGGCGCGTCGCCGCGGCAAGGCCGGCCAGGAGCGTCCAGGCCTCCCACGGACCACGCGTCGACCCGTCGGCATAGCGGTACAGCACGTGGTCGCCGACCCAGACCGAATCGAAGCCGACGTCCTCCGCCACGCGGGCCATCGCGACGTACTCCGGCCAGCGGACCTCCCGCTCCACCTCCGGCAGCTGGATGCCGACCCGGAGGGGCCGGCCCCGCGCGGTCATTCGGAGGCCGTGATCGCCGTCTTCATCCCGCCGGCGTAGTGACCGGGCACGTGACAGCCGGCGAACATCGATCCGGCCTCGAGCGTGATCGTCAGCTCCTTCGTCTCGCCAGGCTTGACGCCGATGCCGGTCGGTTCGTCGTGGACCATTCCGCCGCCGGACAGCATCTCCTTGTCGTGGGTGTCCTGCGCGGCCTCGTCGCCGACGAAGAACTCGTGGTCGAGCACGCCGGCGTTCGTCACCACGAACGTGACCGGTTCGCCGGCCGGGACCTGGAAATCTCCCGGCTCGATCCGGAACGAATCGGTCAACCGAACCTCGATCCGGGTCGCGTCGCCGCCGCCCGGCGCGCTCGATGGCGGCGTCGTCGCGCCGCCTCCACCACATGCAGCGGCGATGGCGATCGTGGCGATCGCGAAGAACAGCAAGCGTTTCGGCATTGGGATCAGCACCTCCGGAGGCGTATGGTCCCACAGCGCCGGTTAAAGGACGCGGCACCCGTCAGAGGAAGACGCTGCCGCCCTCGACGATGAGCGTCTGGCCCGTCATGAACTCGCTGTTGTCGGACAGGAGGAAGGCGACCGTGCCGACCAGGTCGGCCGGAATCTCCATCCGCTTGAGCGAGCGCTGGGCGACGTTGGCCGAGCGCATCGCGACGATCTCCGGGGTCGGATCCTCCTCTGACAACGTGCTGCCCGGGCACACCACGTTGACGCGGATCCAGTCGCCGCCGAGCTCGCGCGCGAGGACGCGGGTGAGGCCGATCACCGCCGCCTTCGAGGCGATGTAGTGGGCGCGCGTCGGCGGGACGCGGAAGACGGTGCTCGAGGCGATGTTGACGATGCTGCCGCGGCCGGCCAGGCGGAGGTACGGGACGACCGCCTTGCAGAGGTACCAGACGCTCTTCGTGTTGAGCCGGAACGCGTCGTCCCACTCATCGTCCGGGATGTCCTCGAACAGCGAGCGCGTCATCGGCTTCGGCAGGCGCATGAAGCCGGCGTTGTTGACGAGGCCGTCGATGCTGCCGAACCGCTCAGCCGTCAGGCGAGCCGCCTCGACGTCGGCCGCGAAGTCGCAGACGTCCGCCTCGAGGCCAAGCGCGGATCCGCCGGCCGCGACGATCGCATCGGCCACCTCGCGGACGCGCGGCCCGTCGATGTCGAGGGCGGCGACGTTCGCCCCGTCGGCGGCAAGTCGCTCCGCGTAGGCGCGGCCGATCCCGTGCGCCGCGCCGGTCACGATCACCGTCTTTCCCTCGAGTCGCACCACTCCTCCGGACCACCACGAGTGGCGATCGTAGCGTATCTGTCAGGAGCCCGATGACACGATCGTGATGTCGCCCTCGTGGACCGGAGCGCCGAAGACGATGTCGGGATCGATGGCGTCCCGGTACACGACCACGTTGAAGCGGTCGGGCTGGTCGAGGAAGGCGACCGACGGGACGATGAGCCCCTGGAGCCGAGCCACCTGCGACACCAGATACGATGCCGCCGCCTGCGTGCTGGCGAGGTCAAGAATCCACGTGTTGATCGGGCCAGCGCCCATGGCGACGACCACGGCGGGATCCGTCAACCGCAGCACGCGCTCGAGCGAGATTGGGACCCTGAACACGGATCGCTCGAGCCGCTCAGCGTGTCCACCGAGGACGTCGGTCGCGATGTGGCGCGCGTGCTCGGCCGCCACGAGTCCGACGTCCGATGCGAAGTAGTAGGCGCGAACTCCAGCCTCGCTCCAGCGGTTGTCGTTGGCGATGCCGAGGTGCGTGTCGTCGAGCACGGAGCGCGTCGAGCCCGCCGGCCGATGGCGCAGCACGATGCGCGACCACGCGACGGTCAGGTCGGCAAGCGACATGCCGGCCTACGACCAGTGACCGTCCAGCGTGTTGATCAGGACCTGTCGGACATCCTCGAGATCGCCATGGGTCATCGCTTCACGCGGTGTCCGCTGGCCCAGACTGCGGCGTGGGGTTGCCATGAACGTGGCGACGTCGTCCCCGTACACCTCGTCGGCCAGTGCCGCGATCTCGGACACGAGCGCCAGGCGCCGCGCCACGTCGGCGCTCGTCGAGGTCCCGCCGGCGGCCTCCCAGCGCTCCACGCTGCGTGCGCTGACATCGAGCGCACGTGACAGTGACTCCTGCGACAGTCCAAGTTGATCGCGGACGGTTCGAAGTCCCGCCGTCCGGATGTCCGCCATGGTCGTGCCTCCTGTACCGACACGTGTCGGTACAACGGACGATAGGACGGTCCGGCCGACGTGTCAACCGGTCGGACGGCACCGCGCACGCACCAACCGCGCGAGACGCATGAACTCGACGAGATCGATCGATCGGATGGGTGGTCGGGGAGGCGGGATTCGAACCCGCGATCTCGTGCTCCCAAAGCACGTGCGTTAGCCAGCTACGCCACTCCCCGGTGATCATCCTCGGGGACCGCATCGACTCCCGCGAGCATGCCCGTCGGCTAGCCTACAACGACGCCCCCGCGGATGCGACGGGAAGGCGCCCGCGACGCGGTGGACGGGCTTCGTATCCTCCTCGGAGGTCGGCCGGACAAGACGGACGAGGGCGGACGATGCGGACAGCCTGGGCGGTCCTGATGGCGCTGGCGGTGGCCGGGTGCCTCCCGGCAGCGGTCTCGCCGACGACACCCACCGAGCCCGGCGAGCCCACGCCGGCCCCGTGCGGGAGCGGCTCTATCGGCTCATCCGCGACCTGCCCGTTCCCGGCGTCGTGTTCGTCTCCGGCGACATGCACTTCGCCGAGCTGACCCGCCATCCCGATGACGCCGCGGCACTCGGCTACCCAACCTATGACCTGACGCCGTCCGGGCTCGACCAGGTCGAATTCGAGGCCGAGGGCCAGTGGATCAACCCGAACCGGGTCGGCGCGCTGCTCAACACGAATCGCAAGCACGGCCTGATCGAGATCGACTGGGCGCCGGCCGACCCGGAGATCCATCTCGAGATCCACGACGGCCGGCGCCTCCACCTCGACCACGTGATCCGTCTGTCGGAGCTCGAGCCGCCGGCCACGGGCGGCTGACGCGGGCCGAGCCGCGGGCTGGGACTGCTTCAGGCCGTGGCGGCTGCCTCGTCGTCCGAGTCGTGGTCGAAGGCGACCATCACGTCGCCGGTGAAGTCCTTGACGAGCGGGCCCTTCTCGACGTCGAGCGGCAGGTCCGGCAGCTCGACCTCCTCGTCCTTGGCCTCGACGACCCAATCGAGCTGCTCGCGGTTGACGACCACGGTGCTGACCCGGCGGCGCTGGCGGACCGTGCCGGACTGGTACTCCACCCACGCCTCGGTGATCGGCACCATCGGCTTGCGGCGGCGGAGGGCCGCGATCGGGTCCGATCCGGGCAGGGCGTGGAAGTAGCCGCGAACGTGATACGGGCCGAGCTGCATGGCGATGGGGTGCTGGCGCGTGCGCTGGCGACGGGCGGGATCGCCGCGCGGGCCGACGGCGTGGACGAGGAGCAGCTCGTCGCGCGCGACGAGCACCTCCTTGACCTCCACGGCGTGGCTGTCGGCCAGGCTCTCGACGAGCGCGTCGACGAGGACATACTCGTCGTGGGCGTTGAGCAGGTCGGTCAGGCGGTCCATCTCGAGCCGGATGTGGCCGGACAGGAGGCAGTCCTCGGCGTAGGCGACGAACTCGACGTTGCTGGCGGACGGCGCGTCGGGCTCGGCCGCGGGGTCGGCAGCCGCGTCCGCGGGCGTTCGGCGCAGGACGAGCCGAAGTGTCCGCCCGAGAGCGGCCCGGGCGTCTGACCCACGCGGTCGGCGCAGGCGACGGATCATCGGCGAGAAGCGTGCGTGGCGATCATCGTTCCCCTGGCTCGATCGTGCGGCCGTGGGACCGGTACGAACATCCCACAAGCGGCTGAGCGTCCCGGTACATCCGTACCACGTCGGCCTCCGTCAGCCGGTTGACGGACACGCGGCGTTGCGGCTTGCACTCGGCGCGTCGTGCCCCGATCATCCGGCGGTGTCGATTCGCCTGATGGACAGCATCTCGTGGGTCGGTGCCGGCCTGATCGGGCTGCTCCTGCTCCTGTTCGGCGCGTGGTACGTCGGTGCCCTGCGGCCGCTCGTCGATCCGGTCCTCGTGATCTGGACGACGGCCGGTCTCGTCGTCCTCACCGTTGCCGGCGGCCGCGGCGTCCTGGGCCGGATGCCGCCGCTCGATCCCGCGCGTCGGTCGACCCGGGCCCTGGAAACGCTCGTCGCGCGACTTGCCGCGGACGCCGGGGTGGAGCAACCGCGCCTCGCGTTCGACGACTCGACCCTGGCCCGCGCGGTGGCCAACGTCGGAGCCGTGGAGCTGGGTCCGCGGAGCGCCACGATCGTGTTCACCGAGCAGGTCATCGCGGACCTCGAGGCACGCCGGTTCGACCCGCGCGCGTTGCGCGGGGTCGTGCTCCACGAACTGGGTCACCTCCACCACGACCACTCGTACCAGCGCCTCTGGATGTCCGTCGGCGAGCGGCTCATCCGGGTCGCGGCGATCGTTGCCCTCCTGGGCGTCTTCATCTCCACGGAGGCGCGGGCGATCCTCGGCGACCGGCCGGACCTCGCCCTTGCGATTGTCGCGGGGCCGATCGTCGCCGCCACGCTGACGGGCATCGTGAGTCGGGCCCAGGAGACGCAGGCGGACGCATTCGCCGTGCGCCACGAGGCCGGTCGCGAACTGCTCGCCTACCTGCACTGGATCATGAGCGACCTGGGTCCGCTTGTGCGCCTCGATCGGTCCGGGCTGCCGTCCGATCCCGCCGAGCTGGCGGCGATCCGAAGTGGTCTCGAGCGGCTGATCGGGGAGGCGGAGGCGGTGGCCGACGAGGAGCGGGCCGGGTTCTTCCGGATCGCCCTCGAGGCCGTCGATAAGCACGCGAAGGTCCTCGCCGACGGGCCCGGCGCGCAGTTCGCGGCGCGCGCCAACCGGGTCGCCACGGGACTCGTCCTGACCTGGCTCGGCACGATGCCGGCGGCGCGCACCCACCCGAAGGTCGAGTATCGGATTGCACGGATCGCGGCGGAGCTCGGCACGGCGGCGGCCTGACGCAGCCGTCGCGCTGCGCGATCCACCCGCCGCGGAACATCCGGGCGCGGTCGTGCGTCTCACGATCGACGCCGGGCGGTGACTGGCAGGCTGATCGACCGCCCGGCGTTGCCATGCCGGCCCTCGCGCAGCTGCGCCCGAGCGTGAACGGGGCTTGTTTCGAACCCCCGTTCTCGACCAGCGCGCTAGACTGGGCGTCGGCGCCCTCGCCACACGGAACCGAAGGAGACGAACCCGCTCGTGCGCCAAGCGCGCCGGTTGCGGCCCCGAACGGGGTCGACCGACCGCCGTCGGCTGCTCGCCGCCGGATTGTCCGCCGTCGTTCCCGGGCTCGGCCAGCTGGTCAATCGCGACCCTGAGCTGAGCCGCCGGTTCCTTCTCCCCACCCTCGCGGCGATCGGGCTGGTCTGGCTGGTGGTCGAGCTCGTGCCGCTCGCCGAGCTCGTCGCGACGTTCGTCTCGCCGACCATGCTGACGGTCCTGCTCGTCGCCAACCTCGTCGTGCTGGGCTGGCGGCTGGCGGCCGTCGTGCAGGCCTTCTTCGACCGGCGCTTCACGGTGCGCCCGGGCCGGCTCGGCGGCGGCGGGCTGGCCATCCTCGTCCTGTTCGTCCTCGCCCCGCACCTCGTCGGTCTGCAGCTGGGGCTCGCCGCGCAGAACGCGTTCGGCCGGATCTTCGAGGAGGGCGGTACGCTCGGCGACGTGTCCGGGCCGGCCGACAACATCGGCCGGGAACGGATCACCGTGCTCATCATGGGCGTCGACAGTGTGCCCGGGCGGACGACGAACCTGACCGACACGCTGATGGTCGCGTCGCTCGACCCGATCGGCCGGACAGTCTCGCTCGTGTCCCTGCCGCGTGACCTCGTCAACACCCCGCTCGGTGACGGCAACGTCTTCGGCCCCAAGCTGAACTCGCTCATGTCGTACGCCGACCGCAACCCGGAGCAGTTCCCGAACGGGGGCCGCCGGGCGCTCCAGGACGCGGTGAGCGCCCTGCTCGGCGTGCCGATCCACTACACGGCGTCGATGGACATGGTCGGCTTCGTCGAGATGGTGGACGCCCTCGGCGGGGTCGACGTGGAGGTGGTCGAGGCGTTCAGCGACCCGATGTACGACGGCTACGGGTTCGGCCAGATGGGTTGGTCCGTCGAGGCCGGGCCGAACCACTTCGACGGCCTCAACGCGCTCGCCTACGCCCGCTCGCGCAAGGCCAGCGGCGAGAGCGACTTCACCCGCCAGGCCCGCCAGCAGGAGATCCTCCTCGCGCTGCGCGGCAAGCTCACCGCCGGCGGCAGCCTCGTCTTCGCGCTGCCGGGCCTGCTCGACGCGCTCGGTGACACGGTCCGCACGGACTTCCCGGTCGACCGGCTGCCGGCGGTCGCGGCGATCCTCGACGAGATCACCCCCGAGCGGATCGTCCGGGTGGTCATCCGCTTCCCGCTCGTGGGCGGGACGACGAACCGCTACGGGTCCGTGCAGGTCCCGAACGTCCCGGCGATCCAGGCCATGGCCGCCCAGCTGTTCGGCCTGCCGGGCACGCGGCCGATCCCATGGCCGACGCCGGACCCGACGCCGCAGCCCCCGGTCGCCGCTCCGGGCATCCCGGCGGCCGTCACCCCGGCCCCGACGCCGCAGCCGCCCATCGGCGCTCCCGGAGCACCGGGCGCCGCGACGCCCTGACCCTCCGCTCAGAAACCGAGTCGCCGCAGGACGGGCGTCATCCGCCGCGCCGCCCGGGCGCGGTGCGAGATGCGGTGCTTCTCGGCCGCCGTCCACAACCCGAGCGTCCGTCCGCCCGGTGGCTCGCCGGCGGGCTCGAAGATCGGGTCGTAGCCGAAGCCGCCGCTGCCACGTGCCTCGGTCGCGATCCGGCCGCGGGTCGTGCCGCGCCGGATGATCGTCGCGAGCCCGCCGCGCGGGCCGGTCCCGGACGGGAGCGCCAGGGCGAGCACGCACACGTAGCGCGCCCCGCGCCGGTCCGGCGGCAGTCCGGCCAGTGCGTCGAGGAGCTTGGCGTTGTTGTCCGCGTCGGCCGCCTGCTCCCCCGCGTAGCGGCGGGTGCGCACGCCGGGGCCACCGCCAAGGGCGTCGACCTCGATCCCGGAATCGTCGGCCAGGGCGGGCAGCCCGGTGGCCCCCGCGGCGAAGCGCGCCTTGATCAGCGCGTTCGTCTCGAACGTCGCCCCGTCCTCGACCGGGTCCCCGGACACGCCGAGGTCGCCGAGCGAGACGAGGTCCGCATCGACCTCGAGCAGCTCGCGCAGCTCACGGAGCTTGTGGGTCGAGCGGGTCGCGACGACGAGGCGCGGCCGGGCGGTCACGCGCGACGGATCAGCGCCGGACGGTCGCGAGCACCGCGCCCTGCGCCTCGAACAGGCGGGCGAGGCCGGTCCCCGCGAGGTCGAGCAGGCCGTCGACGGCCGGTCGGTCGAACGGCCGCCCTTCCGCCGTCCCCTGCAGCTCGACGTACGTCCCGGCGTCCGTGCCGACCACGTTGAAATCCACCTCGGCCCGCGAGTCCTCGGAGTAGTCGAGGTCGAGCAGGGCGACCCCACCGACGATGCCGACGCTGACCGCGGAGATCTTCGAGATGAGCAGGCGCTCCATCCCGAACGTCATGAGGGCCGCGGCGAGGGCGACGTAGCCGCCGGTGATCGACGCGGTCCGGGTGCCGCCGTCGGCGACGATGACGTCGCAGTCGACGGTGATCGTCCGCTCGCCGAGACGGGCGAGGTCGACGACCCCGCGCAGCGAACGGCCGATGAGCCGCTGGATCTCGTGGGTCCGACCGCCCAGCCGTCCCTTGACCGACTCGCGCTCCGTCCGCTCGGCAGTCGCCCGCGGCAGCATCGAGTACTCCGCCGTCACCCAGCCGGTGCCCTTGCCGCGGAGATGCGGCGGCACCCGATCGGCGATCGTCGCGGCGCACAGGACGTCCGTGTCACCGACCCGGATGCGGCACGATCCCTCCGCCCACTTCTGGATGCCGAGAGTCAGCGTCACGGGCCGGAGCTGGCCCGGGGCCCGCCCGTCCGACCGAACGGTGGGCGGGCGGTTGCCGATCGTCATCGTGCTGCCTCCTCGGGTCGTGCTTCCGCTTCCTCGGATCGTGCTTCCTCTGCCTTGGCCGCGTCCCACAGCGCGTCGAGCGCGGCGAACTCGAGATCGCGCAGCGCGACCCCGCGCTCGGCGGCCTGGCGCTCGACGCTGCCGAAACGCCGCCGGAACTTGTCGTTCGCGGCGCGCAGCGCCGCCTCCATCTCGATGCCCATTCGCCGGCCGACGTTGACGAGCACGAACAGCAGGTCGCCGAACTCCTCCGCGCGAGAGGCCGCGTCCGGGGCCCGGCGCAGCTCGTCGAGCTCCTCGGTCACCTTGTCGAGGACGCCCTCGATCGACGGCCAGTCGTAGCCGAGGTTCGCCGCCCGTTCCTGCATCTCCTGGCTCGCGGCCAGCGCCGGCAGCGACGAGCTGATCCCGGCCAGGGCGCTGCGCGGGGCGGCGTCCGTGCCGGCCTCGTCGGCCGCGGCGGCGCGCTCGGCGGCCTTGATCCGCTCCCACTGGCGGTTCACGTCGCCCGCCGTCCGGGCCTCCGCATCACCGAACACGTGCGGGTGGCGGCGGACGATCTTCGTGGCGATCGCCGCCTCGACGTCGGTGAGGTCGAACACGCCGGCCTCCGCCGCCAGCTGGGCGTGGAGGACGACCTGGAGGAGCAGGTCGCCGAGCTCGTCGGCGAGGGCCGGCGTGGCGCCCGCCTCGAGCGCGTCGTAGACCTCGTAGGCCTCCTCGAGCAGGTGGTTGCGGAGCGACTGGTGGGTCTGCTCGCGGTCCCACGGGCAGCCATCCAGACGGCGCAGCCGGTCCGAGATGTACGGCATCGCCCAGGGCGACGCGGCCGCCAGCTCCGGGGCCGTCGGCGCGACGTAGAGCGGGCCGCCGAGGGCGGCATCGTCGAGGGCTCCGATCGTCAGGCCATCCTGGGCGCCGAACCGGCCGACGGCGTGCTCGGGCGGGTAGAGCCGGCGGAGGATCGCGAGGGCATCGCGTCCCCGCGGCCCGTGTCGCCCGGGGAGCGGCTCGGCCTCGGCGGTGTCGCCGGGATCGCTCGCCCGGAGCAGCGCGAGCGGCACGACGACGAGCGGACGGGACGGCTCGATCGGGCTCGCGACGAGCCGCTCGATGGCGACCACCTGGAGCCCCGCGGCAGGATCGAGCCCCCAGCGCAGTCGCGCCTCGGCGACGAGGGCGTCGAGCACGTCCGCCTCGGCTACCGGGCCGCGGTCGTCGCGGCCCCGCCGAAGTAGTCGATGTCGAACGTCGCCTTCTTGTCGGTGTACCAGTTCGAGAAGGCGGTCGCCTTGAGCGTCTCGAGTTGCTCGCCCTCCGGCGTCCGCGTCTCCTCGTCGAGAATCCGGTAGAGGTAGATGCCGTCGCCGTCGACCTCGATCGGGTCCGACACGTCGCCGATCCTCGGCAGGAAGACGGCCGCCTCGCGGGCCAGGTCGAGCTGGCCCTTGGCGATCCAGCCCACGACGCCGCCGTCCGCCGCCGTGTCCGACTCCGAGTTGTCGCGGGCGAGCTGCGCGAATTCTTCACCGGCCTCGTAGGCCGCCTTCAGGGCCTTGGCCCGGTCGAGGTTCGGCGGGTAGTACGTGACCTGGATGACGTGCCAGCCGAACCCGGACTTCACCGGCTCGAGCAGGTCCCCCGCCTCGAGGCCGTCCTTGAAGATCGCCGCTGCGAACGACGGATCGATCGAGCTGGCCGGGTCGAAGTACGGGAGCTTGCCGCCGGACGTCGCCGCGCCGCCCTCGTCGCTCTCGGCCCGCGCGATCCGATCGAACTGGGTGATGTCCGCGCGGAGCGTGTCGTACGTCGCCCGGGCCTCTTCCTCTGCCTTCGCCCAGGCCGCGTCGTCCTCGTCGAGCTCGCCGGCGCCGGCCGGGTCGTCGTTCGGGGCATAGAGGATGTGGCGGGTCTTGACCGCTCCTTCGGCGGGCGGATTCGGTGACGGCTCGCTGATCCAGATCTCCGCCACCCGGCGCTGCAGTCCGGGCTTGGAGATGTCGGCCACCACCTTGTCCTCGAGGGCCTTGCGGACGAGATCGACCCGAACCGCCTCGCGGTAGGCCGGCAGCGCGATGCCCGCCGTGGTGACCTGCGCCTCGAACGTCGAATCGACCGTCGATGGCGCGATTTCCGTGACGCGGCCGAAGCGGAAGGTCCCGTCGTCGCCCTCGACGACGTCGGTCATCGCGCCGGACTCGAGCGCGAACAGGGCCGTCGCGAAGTCAGTCTCCAGGATCGTCGTGTCCTCCACGAGCCAGCCAAGATCGCCACCGACCGGGGCCGACGTCGCGGTCGACACGGCCTTGGCGACCTCTTCCCAGGCCTTGCCGCCGTCGATTTCCCGACGGGCGGCCTCCGCCTTGGCCTTCGCCTCCGCCTTCTGGGCGGCCGACGGGTCCGTCGCGCCCTCGTCACGGGCCGGCCGAACCTCGATGACCCAGGTTCGACGCAGTTCCGGAGTGGTCGCCTCGTCGACGAGCCGCTCGTCGATCGCCGCGTCGGCGACGCCGATCCCCTCCGTCGTCGCGAGCGACGCCTGCACCCGCGCGTCGACGAGCCGGTCGAGGGTCACCTGCGGCAGCACCTGGCGACGCTGGTCGATGATCTGCTCCTGGGTCTGGCGCTGCGTGTCGGTCAGCCGGCCGGCCGCGAACTCCGTCGCCACCCTCCGGCGCGCGTACTCGAGGCGGAACTCCTCGATGAGGTAGCGCTCGCGGAACTGGTCCTTCGTGACGTTTTCGCCGTTGACCGCGGCCACCGGGGCGAGGTGGTCGTCGTACCACGTCGCCGCGACGGTGACGACGAGGATGAGGACGGCGGCCAGGACGACGAGGCCGAAGCCGAGGTTGAGGAGGAAATTCCGGCGGTCCTTCGATTCCCACGGCGAACGCGGGGCGCGCTTGACAACCGGCTTTGCTCGAAAGGTCATCGGGTGGGTGGGTCCTGCAACATGGCCGGCTGGCGCCGGCTCGAACGGGGCGCGTATCGTACCGTACCGCGACCGCTCAGGCGGTCCGACCGCCTCCGGCCAGCCGCTCGACGAGCGCGAGGTAGCCGGTCCGGGCGACCTCCCAGGACGAGGCGCGGACCGTCGCAGCCGCCGCCGCCGCGGCCTCCTCCCGCGCGGAGGGATCGTCGACCAGCCGCTCGATCGCGGCCGACAGTGACGCCGGGTCGCCGGCCTCGTAGACGAACAGGGCACCGGGGGGGAACGCCCGCTCGACGAGCGGCAGGCGCGACGCGACGACCGGGCGGTGCATCGCCGCGTACTCGTAGATCTTCGTCGACAGGCTCACGTCGGTGAACGCGTCGCGCCGGGTCGGGGCCAACCCGACGTCCGCGGCGGCGATGGCCGTCGGGACCGCCTCGATCGGAATGCGTCCGTGGAACGTGACCCGGTCGGCGATGCCGAGCTCCGCCGCAAGGGAGCGCAGGCGGTCGGCCGAGTCCCCTCGCCCGTACAGGTCGACGACGACCGGGACGTCCGGGCGGCGCGCCGCGAACGCGGCGACGGCGCGGAGGGCCACGTCGAGTTCGTACGTCGGCGTCAGTGCCCCGGCGTACGCGATCCGGAGGCACCCGTCCTCGCGGAACGTGCGCGGGGCATGGAGCGCCGGATCGAACCGGGCGAGGGCCGGGCTGTTCGGCACTACATGGACGCGGTCGGCGCGCGCCCCGATCGTGACGAGCCGGTCGCCGAGCGCGTGGTTGACCGTCACCACCTCCGTGGCGGCGCGGATCGACAGGCGTTCCTGGAGCGCGAGCAACCCGTGCACGATCGGGTTGCCGGCGCGCGGAAAGCGGGACCGGAAGAAGGCCGGCATCGCCTCGTGGAGGTCGAGCAGGACCGGCACGCCGGCCAGGCGGAGCGGCAGCGTCGCGAAGACGAGGAAGTCCGGCAGCGTGTGCACCTGGACCAGGGCGTATCGATCCCGGCGGTGCGCCCGCAGGAGCGCCCAGCAGGCCCGCCAGAAGAACGACAGGTACTCGCCAACGTACGTGACGAGACCGGCTCCCTGGTGACGCTGGACATCGAGGCGGCGGATGTCGACGCCGTCGAGGAAGCCGATCTGCGGGTCTCCGGGCCGGCGGAGCGCGAAGACGGTCACCGGGCGGCCGGACGCGGCCACTGCCTCCGCCTCGCGCCGCACGCGCGGATCCTCCTCGTAGTACGAGTGGGTGAGCATCGCGACGGGTCGCAGACGAGGCGTCGGTTCCACTGCCGGCGCAGCCTACCAGCGCCGCCCGGTCACCCGCCCGTACACCTCGAGCGCGACGGCAACCTGTCGATCCCAGGCGTACCGAGTCCGTGCGGCGTGGGCGATCCTGGATCGCAGGGCCGCATGCTCGGCCGGGGGCAGGTCGAGGACCGAGCGGATCGCGGCGGCGATCGAGGCGGGATCCGTCGGGTCGCACACGGCGCCGAGCGGCCCGTCGGGATCGTCGACGATGATCCGGCGTCGCTCGGGAAAGTCGGACGAGACGACGGGCAGCCCGGCGGCGAGTGATTCGAACAGCTTGTTCGGGGTCGACAGGCGTTCGTTGAGGGTCCGCGGCTGGTTGACCATGACCCCTACGTCGGCCGACGCGACCCACGCGAGGAGCTCGTCGGGCGGCACGGGCGGCAGGAAGTGGCCGCGGCCGGCCGCGGCCGGTTCGGCTGCGCGGGCGCGCAGCTCCGCTTCGATCGGACCGGAGCCCATGAGGACGAGCGCGGCATCCCCGAAGTCCGGTCCGGCGATCACGTCGATGAGCTCCTGCAGGCCGCGGTCGCGCATGAAGCCGCCGTGGTAGAGAACGACCCGCCGGTCCGGCGGCAGCCCCAGGCGGGCACGGAGCAGGTCCGGCCACGGATCGGGCGGCGTCCAGGCCGGCTGGCCGTTCATGACCACGGCCGGGCGCGGCACGCCGAGCCGTCGCTCGAGGTAGTCGGCACACGACTCGTTGACCGTGAGGACGGCGGCGGCGCGACGGGCCCAGGCGCGTTCGCGCTGCGTGAACAGCCAGCGCGCCGGGGCCGGCAGGCGGGCGATGTTGTTCGACTCGACGTACAGGTCGCGCGCGTCGTAGATGAACGGGGCCCGGCGAGCACCGGCCAGCCGCGAGGCGACGGGCAGGGCGAGGAAGCCCATCGCGTGATAGAGGTCCGCGCCGTCGTCGGCGGCCTCCGCCGCGCGGGCCTGCCGCCCGGCCCGGCGAGCGACGGCGAGGATCCGGCGGGCCTCCGTGATCGGAGTCCGCGTCGATCGGCGGCTCGCTCCCGGCGAATCCCCCGCCGCGACGCGGATGAGCGAGGCGCCGCCGGCGACGGTCTCGCGGTCCGGGAGTCCGTCGCCTGCCCGGGCGAGGATCGTGACCGCGTGGCCGCGGACCCCGAGGCTCGCCGCGAAGCGGCGCGTCCGGGCGTCGAACTCGCCGGTCGACGGAAGAACGAACGTCACCCGCTGCGGGACGATCGCGGCCGCTCCGCGCGCGAGGTCGCCGACGAGTGCGACGAGGCCGGCCGACTCAGTCTCCCAGTTCCAGCGGGCATGCCCGGCGGCCAGGCAGCGGGCGCGGAGCGCCGCCCGCTCAGGCGCATCCGCGTCGAGAATCGATCGAACCGCGGTCGCGACCGAGTGCGCGTCACGTGGATCCGCGACCGCACCGAGCGGGCCATCGCCGAGGCCGTCGACGATCGCCCGGAGCTGCGGGAAGTCGCTCGCGACGACCGGCACGCCGGCGGCAAGCGCCTCGAATACCTTGTTCGGGGTCGACAGGCGGTGGTTGAGCGTGGTCGGCTCGATCGGGGCGACGGCGACGTCCGCGCCTGCGACCCACTCGAGGAGTTCGTCCGGCGGCACGGGCGGCAGGGCGTGGACGCGACCGGCGCTGCTCCGATCCGCGGCGAGGGCGCGGACGCGCGCCGCCCATGGGCCGAAGCCGAGGAAGACGAGGTGGGCGTCCTCGAGGCCGGGCTCCCGAATCGCGGCGAGGAGCGTGTCGATGCCGCGCCCGGGAGCCAGGCCGCCGTGGTAGAGGAGGATCGGCGTGTCTGCCGGGATCCCCGTCGCGGCACGCAGCCGGTTCGGCGCGTCGGCAGGCGGCGTCCAGCGCGGCGGGCAGTTGTGGACGACGACGACGCGCTCGATCCCGAGCGCCGGCCCGAGCCGCTCCGCGAGCGCGTCGTTGACGGTCACGAGCGCGACGGCGGACGCGGCCAGCCGCCGCTCGAGGGCGCGGAGCGCGCGCCGTGCCCTGGCCGGACGCTCGGCGTGCTCGCCGGCCTCGACGAAGATCTCGTGGCTGTCGTAGACGATCTCGCCACGTCCGATCCGGTCCCGCGCCGCGACCGCCGCGGCGAGCCCGCGCAGGTCGTGGGCGTGGAGGACGATCGGCAACTCGCCGCCGGCGGCGCGCGCCACCCGCTCCGCGGTCTCGGCGGCGAAGCGTGCCCACGGCCGGACGCCGAACAGCCACTGGAGCCGCCACGAGACGAGCAGCCAGCCCGCGCGGACGAGCCGCACGCGGCGGGCCGCTGAACCGACCCGCGCGGCGATCGCGCCGAACGCGGCGAGGATCGCCACGAACGGTGCGGCGGCGAGGGCGACCGGCGCGAGAGCCACGGCAGCGAGCGGCCGGCGGGGGGCAGCCGTGACGAGCGCGCCGAGCAGGGTCCGCGGCCGGCGGCCAAGGAGGACCCAGCGGAGCGCTCCGCGGGCGACCGGCAGGCGAACGATCGTCACCCCGTCGGACGCATCCTCGCCGGGCTCCGGCGCGTAGGGATCGGTCGTGCGGGCGATGAGGGTCACCTGATGACCGGCGTCGGCGAGCGTCGCGGCAGACCGCAGGACCCGCGAATCCATCGTCGCGTCGTTGAGCACGAACGCCACGACGACGGCGCCGGGCGAAGCGCCGTGCCCCGGCTCGACGTGCGGCCCGGCCGAACCGGTCACGCGAGGATCCCGAGCGCGGCCGATCGGGCGAGCACCTCGTCGGCCACCGCCCGCCCGATCACCGCCCAGTCGTAGCGCGCCGTTGCCGCGGCTCGTCCGGCCGCCCCGAGCCGCGCGGCGAGCGCCGCGTCGTCGAGGAGCGGCGCGATCGCCACGGCGAGATCGTCCGGCCCGTCGCCGGCCGCGACGTGACCCGCCCCGGCGGTCTCGACGATCGCCCGCATCTCCGTTCGTGGCGTGACGACGACCGGGCGTCCGGCCGCCATCGAGTCGAGCAGCTTGACCGGCACGGCGACGTCCATGTAGGACCCCGCCGGATGGGGCACGACGAGCACGGTCGCCCGAGCCAGCTCGCCGGCGAGGGCGTCGTAGTCGGTCGCGGCGACCTCGATCCACGGGGCGCCGGCGGTCGCCGCACGCAGGCTCGCGACGTACGCCTCGCTCGCCTCGTCGGCAGATGCCAGCCACAGGAAGAGCCGCAGGTCCGGCACACCGGCCCTCAGGTTCCGCGCCGCGTCGACGAGCGCCTCGATCCCCCGCCCCGGCGCCGCGCCGGAGACCATGCCGACCGCGGGTGCTGCCGGGAACGGGCGCGGCGTGACGCGCGTCGTGTCGGACCCGTTGGGCGCGACGATCGTGCGCGCCGCGTCGAGGCCAGCCAGCTCCGCGAACGAGGCCGACGGCGCGACGTGGAGCGGGAACAGGCCGAGGTTGCGCGCGAGGCGGTCCGTGAGGGCGCGGCGAGCAGCCGGGTCGAGCGCGGCCCCGAGCGCCTCCGCCTGGGCGAGCGGGTGATCGTGCACGTCGAGGGCCACCGGCCGGCACGTGCGCCGGGCGCGCGCGACGGCTCCCTCGCTGAGGAATTCGGCCGACGCGAG
>Ga0326597_10004590_pt1 | contig 19383 bp, 12 predicted proteins | sample RVTome_12_FD_203789 | JGI IMG/M metagenome (GOLD analysis project Ga0326597, IMG submission 203789) | Soil microbial communities from uranium-contaminated site in the Upper Colorado River Basin, Wyoming, United States - RVT100D185 | ecosystem: Environmental > Terrestrial > Soil > Contaminated >... | reverse complement strand
CAATGGGCATCAGTTTATGGTGGCGGATTATCGACTAACTTTGATGAGGCTCATGCTTTGAAAGTTGACGGTTCTGGGAATGTATATGTAACAGGAAAATCTGGTTCAACAGCACCAGATTTTTTAACACTTAAACTTAACTCCAGCGGAGCGGTTCAATGGGCTAAGAAGCATAATGGAACCCAGAACGGAGAAGATAACGCCCTGAGATTAGTGCTGGATAATTCCGCTGCAAATGCTTATGTGGGGGGGTATAGTTTTAGGACAGGAGGTGTTCAAAATTATGTTGTTATCAGATATTCTACAGCTACAGGGGACAGCAATGCATTTGCAACTTTTGACGGCGCTTCAAATATTGATATACTGACAGATATGAAAATTGATAATTCTAATAATGTATATGTTACTGGTTATAGCACTATCGGCTCTTCTGCTTTTGACTATGCAACTTTAAAGTACAATTCTGTACTTTCCCAGCAATGGGTTGCAAGAACAACCAATACAGGGAACGATTTTGCAACCTCATTATCTGTTGATAATGCAAACGGTAACGTCTATGTTACTGGCTATAGTATAGGTCCTAGCAATACATTTGACTACTTAACAGTTTCATATAATTCAGGCGGGACGGAAAATTGGCAAGTAAGAGTAAACGGTAATGGCAATGCGGGCGATTTTGCAAGCGGAGTTCATACATCTGACACTGATCATATCTATGTTACTGGTAACATAACTACTGGTACTGTTGGTGTAGGTTTTTACACAATTAGATATGCTAAAGTCGTCGGGATTATACCGATTTCTAATGAAGTTCCATCAACTTTTGCTTTAAAGCAAAATTTCCCGAATCCATTTAACCCTGTTACCTCAATTCGTTTTGATATCCCGAAATCCTCCTTAGTCAGAATTTCGGTTTTCGATATAATGGGCAGGGAGGTCGAGGTCTTAGCTAACGAAAACGTATCAGCGGGGAAATATGAGGTTAAATGGGATGCTTCTAAATATGCAAGCGGAGTTTATTTTTACAGATTGATTGCAGGTGATTTCAATCAGACTAAAAAGATGATACTCACAAAGTAATTTAAAATTTAATAATATATATTTGCCAAAAAATCCACTCTATTAGGGTGGATTTTTTTTTATCCTATAACTGCTGCTAATTTTGAAGTGAATGAATGAGGAAGCTTTTCGCCATATTCTGATTCGTAATTCTTAATTAGCTTTGAGTAAGTTTCCCTTGCCATTTTATGCTTATCAAGGTTTTCATATGACGTAATCAAATATTCATAAGCTGTCAAATTAAGATTGTCGTATTTCAATAGTTTTTCAGAATAATTTAACACCTCGTCATATTTCTTTTTATCGAACAGCAATACAATTAAATTTTCACTTGCCGAAATAAAGTAATCTTTGTATTTAACCTTAAGCTCCTCGGTCCACGTTTCATAATTTCCTTCCAGAAAATCCCCGTTATACAAAGAAATTGCTTCTTTCAGATAATTCATTCTGCGTTCAGAATCCTTCTCTATAGAGGATATTTTGCATAAACTGTCGAATTCGTTTGAGTCAATGTAGAAGTTAAAATCATTATTTATTTTTATAAGCTTATCTTCGTAAGTAACTAATGGGGAAATTAAATCCGGTTCCGATTGCCTCTTTTTGAGTTTTCCTTTTTTGCTTCCCTGTTTCGCTAGCGATGGCTCTATTTTAATTAGATTTCTGAATTTTGAAACAAGCTGGTGGAAAATATTGTCAGCACTTTCCGCAGGGGTGTCGGCAAAGAATAAATCTATAATTTTGTCTTTGGTCAGTTCTTTTTTGGGGCTTAACAAAAGATAAATAAAAATATTTTTCCATTTCTTTTTTGACCACTCACTTTCTTCGATAGGCAGGTTTCTTACCAAAATTGCACCTTTACCGAATGTTTTTAGCTGAATATCATAAATCTTATTGTTTAAATTCTCAAATCTTTTTCTGCTTTCAACGGAAATCCACTCTGCATTTTTCTTTGTAAGAATAGAGCTGATAAGTATTTTTATGAAATCCTTTTGGATATTATTGGCAATTGCGAAATCAAATAAATATCTGAAATGTTCTAAATCTCTTTGCAAAAAAGAAACATATTCTTTTTCGTGTGATGTATTAATTGCCTCGGTCAGGTGCTTAAGAGAAGTTTGAAGATTGCTGGTTTTAAAATAGTAATCGGCCAGCTGAAAGGCTGCCTGTGTCTTGGTATATATGAGTTTGTGACAGCTGTAGTAATCATATGCTTCAAGCAAAACGGTTTCAATTTCCGGAACCAGCTCACCCTTCTTTAAAAGCTCTGCTTTCATAACAGAGTACTGAATTTTTTCGAACTGGCTTTCTTCGTTGATGTATTTGAAAGCGAGGTCATAGTACTCTTCGGCTTTGGAAAGCTTATTAAGGTAATAATAGGAATCACCGATTAATGAGTAGCTTAAAAAAATGTAATATTTATGGTTGATTGAGACAGCTATTTTATTCATTTCTTCAAGAAGCTTAATATTATCTTCGTAATCACCGAACTCGAATTTTAATGCCTGGTAAGATAATAAATATGTAATATTAAAGATTGGAATAGAAATTTTATCGGCTATTTCGCGGGATTCATTCAAATAATTTAAAGCTTTTTCAAACCTTCCGGATTGCGAATAAAGCAGTATTAGGTTGCAGAGAGTTTCGTAGCGTTGTATTATCTGTTCGGATTTTTTTGCAACCTGTTCATAATATGAGATTGATTTTGAATAGTCGCCCCTTATTAAGTAAATATGACCGTAAACGTTAAAAATATCGAGTTTAATATCTTTCGCCTCTTTTGTCGGGTCCAGATGCTCAAGTTCTTTGACGGCCTTATCCAATAAAGGTATCGATTTGTCATAGTCCGTATTCTGGTAATATGCATAAGCCATTAAAAAGTTGAGATTTGCTGTATTTTCTTTGCTTGTCTTTTTAAGTATAATTTCGTTCAGGTTTTTAATGGCATCATTAATCCTTCCAATGCGTATTAAATTTCGAGACTTTGTTATGTAACATTTAACAAGGAATTCGTTTTCTTTTCCAATTTTTATTGCTTTGTCTAAATATGGAATCGAATCCTCGATATCTCCTTTATAATATCTAAGCATTAATGACTTGTAGTATAGCAGATTGGCGTTTTTAATCACTGTTTCATCATCAATTTTTTCAAACCAGGCCCAAATTGATTCGAAATTACCCTTATCAAAATAGAACTGAAAATTATTTTCTATTAGCTCTATTGCTTTACCAATTTCTCCTGCTTTTAGGCTGTAGCTGATTGCATTAAGGTAATCTTCTTTATTCAGGAAGTACTCAGAGACCTTTTTAAAAAAAACTTTTGTATCGCTTTCACGAACCGAATCTTGGATTTTTGAATTCAAAAAGTTCTTAAAAAGAAGCTGGTAGCTGTAAGATTGCTCTGAGTTATTATCAACTAAGGTATCTGCCTGAATAAAGATATTCTTGCCAAGAAGTTCGTTAATTATTTTTTTATTGTCTTTATTTTTGAAAATGAAGCTGCACAATTCAATTGAAAAGCTGTCTAGAAGCGATGTGAATAACAGAAAATTCCGCATTTCGGAATCCAGGTTATTGAATATATCTTCGGTAAAGTAATTAAATATATCCTCAAGGATTATTATCTTATCCAGCCGTATTTTTGGGAAATCCCTTCCGTAACTCTGTAATATTAAGTGAATCCCTGTTATCCAGCCGCTTAGATTTTCCCTTAAAATATTAATATCTTCTTCAGAGCAGTTTATCTTGTAAATGTTTGTAAGAAGCTCCTCGATTTCAGAATACTTGAATTCGAGCTCCTTAGTTTCTATTTTTAATAAATTTCTTTTCGCCTGTAAAACGCTGATTGTAAATTTCGGAACCTCCCTGGAGGTGATTATAAAATGCATATTTTGGGGAATGTTCTCAAATATTATGTTAAAAGTTTCAGTCTGCCATTCGGAGCTGCTTATATTACCAAGGTCATCGATAACTATTATAACATCTTCACGAAAATATTTGGAAAATTCATTTATGAATGCTGTAATAATATCCCCAATTATTCTTCTAAGGTTTTTAGTCAACTGAAATCTGTTTCTGTATTCTTCAATTAAGGCGCTTGTTCCGCTCCCAAACCCAGGATTTATTTTTTGTATAGAATGTATTAAATAGATAATGAAAGTATAGAAATTATCCATATCACCCTGGACATGGAGCCAGGAATATTTGAAGGCGTTTTGGGACAAAAAATCCTGAATTAAGGTTGTCTTACCGTAACCGGCTGGAGCACATATTAAAATCAGGCTTTTATTGATGTTTTCATCAATTTTGTTTAACAGTGCCTTTCGTTTGATAACCCCTTGTGGAATTATTTTCGATATGAGTCTTGTATTGACTATATACTCCAAATTATGTAGAAAATTAAGGAATTTAACAATTTTTCTGCAAATTAATAAATATTTGAGCCTTATGAAATACTTATAAACGTTATACGGTATTTTTATACATTGGTAAGGATTTGGGTAAGGTAGATGAATATATTTGTAATACACTAAAATTAACGGAGTTAACAATATGGAAAATCTAATGCAAACAGCTATGCATAACTACAAAATTACAATGGTAGACCAAATTCCCTTTGAATTCAGGCTCTACCAGAATTTTCCCCAGTCTTTCTATAAAATTACAAGAATTGGCTTCGATTTGCCGGATGACTGCAAAGTTAAACTCTTGATTTATGATGTGTTTGGCAGAGAAATCTCCGTTTTAGTTGAACAAAAGCTCAAAGCCGGCAGCTACGAAGTAAAATGGAATGCATTAAGATTTCCTCCGGGTATATATTATTATAAGATTATTGCAGAAGATTTTGTTGATTCAAAGAAGATGTTTTTATTGAGTAATAATAAACTAGTGGATTTCAGTATATAATTTTAAAAAAATTATCTTAATATTGGTTAGACAGGCGGATTTATGAAGAAAATTTTGACGATTTTTAGCTTTTTTTTGCTTGCTATAATTGCAGGCAAGCAATCTTATTCCCAGCCAATTGAGGAGTGGACTCGCCGTTACAACGGTCTGCTTGATAGCACAGATGTTGCTGTTGATATAGTTGTTGATAACAATGGAAATACTTACGTAACCGGCTATAGCAAAACTCTGCTGGGACTTCTCACGCAGATTTTTACATTAAGTTATGATACCGATGGAACCGAAAGGTGGAGAAAAGAATACGGAGGACTGCTCTGGGATGAGGGAGCAGCTATTACCTTGGATAATACCCAGCAGTTTGTATATGTAACCGGATTTACAACAAGATTATTAGCATTAACTCACACTGATTATGTAATAATTAAATACAGAGCGTCGGATGGACAGCAGATGTGGGTGAGAACTTATGATAACGGTTTATTGGGAGATGATAAGGCGACAGCGATTGCAGTTGATGCACAGAATAATCCTGTTATTACAGGCTACAGCAGTAATATTATACTGGTTAGTACCCATGACTACGCGACAGTTAAGTATGACCAAAGCAACGGAAATCAATTATGGGCTGCAAGATATAACGGACCAGCTAATAAAGATGACAGTGCTTATGCAATAGCAGTCGATAATTCAAATAATGTTGTGGTTACTGGTTCATCTAAAAATGGAACGCTGTTCCCAACAGATGATGATTATGCAACTGTAAAATATAATTCAAACGGTAACCAGCAATGGGCTGCAAGATATGATAACGGCGGCGAAGACCGTGCTTATGCAATTGTGGTGGATGGTTCGGGTAATGTTATAGTTACAGGGGAAAGTGAAGGTAGCGGCACTAATTATGATTATGCAACTGTAAAATATAATTCGTCTAATGGCAGTCAGCAGTGGGCAGCCAGATATAACGGAACAGGCAACGGTTATGACCGCGCTTATGCAATCGTTGTTGATGGTTCAGGAAATCCGATAGTCACCGGAGAAAGTAATGGGAGCGGTACAGGGCAGGATTACGCTACCGTAAAGTATAATACAACAAACGGCAGTCAGCAGTGGGCAGCCAGATACAACGGAACGGGCAATAACGAAGACCGTGCTTATGCAATTGTTGTTGATAGCTCTAGTAATTCATACGTTACCGGCTCAAGCCGTTCAAGCGGCTCGGCGGGTTCCGAAGATTATGCTACATTGCAATATGACTCAAACGGCAACCAGCAGTGGGTTATGAGGTATAACGGAACCGGCAGCAATGAAGACCGCGCATACGCAATTGTTGTAGATAGTCCCGGCAATGTTTATGTAACCGGTTCAAGCCGTAACGGAACTCTGCTTGGCTCTGAAGACTACCTCACAATAAAATACTCCGAAAAATCTAATCCCGTTAAAATAATTTCAAACGAAATTCCTGTAAGGTGCAGCTTATACCAGAATTATCCCAATCCGTTTAATCCCTCTACAAACATCAGGTTTGATGTCCCGGCCCCCTCAATTGTGAAAATTACCGTGTATAACACTCTCGGCAATCAGGTTGCAATCCTGCTTAATAATAAGCTTAACCCCGGAACTTTTGAGGTTCAATGGGATGCAGGCGGCTTCCCAAGTGGGATTTATTTCTACAGAATAATCATAGGTGATATCACTGAAACGAAAAAAATGATTTTGCTCAAGTAATAATATTAATCTTTCAAACCGTTCAGAAAGTCCGTTAAATTGTTAGCGGGCTTTTTTGTTTACAGTTCCTTGGGTATTCAAAATTTATGTTTATCATTTTGATAAACCTGACAGGTTTGATTCTTCAAAATCATCCTGTTGGTAGCCGATATTTTTATGACTTATAGATAATTAAAAAAATTAGTAAATTTGCAAACATTATTTATAAAATTGATTCATTTCCCAAATTTTCAATGATTCGCAGCATTATATTTGATTTAGGCAACGTTCTGGTTAATGTTGAATATGAAAGGTTCAGAAACAAGCTTTTTGAGCACAGCGTAAGTAAAGAGTCCTACGATAATTTTTTCCTAAATGGCAATTACCGATTGCTTGGATATGAAGCAGGTGAAATAAGCACTGATGAATTTATTAAAAGGTGTGTTAGCGGTTTGGATTTGAAAATGAGCGAAAATGAATTTGCCCATGCTTTCAATGATATGTTCTCTGAAATACGCCCGATGAGCGAAATTGTCCGAAAGCTTGCATCCGAAGGCAGCTTTAATTTGTTTTTATTATCAAATACAAGTCCTCTGCACTTTGAACATGCCAAAGATGAGTTTGATTATATAAATTTGTTTCACAAATTCGGTTTGTCGTATGAACTTAAATCGCTAAAACCGGAAAAAGAAATTTATGAACGGGCTATTAAGCATTTCGGGATTAATCCCATTGAAACTGTCTTCATTGATGACCTTAAAGAAAACTGCCTGCAGGCTGAAAACTTCGGCATCAAAACCATAAACTATGATAAAAGCCATCATATCGATTTCTTAGTTGAATTTGAAAAAATAATTTATAATTCATAATTTTTAATTAAATTACAATGCCAGTATCACCTGAAGAATTAAGAATAGGTACAAAAGCAATTCCTTTTAATCTTAAAGGAGTTGAAGATAAATATTATTCACTCGATGATTTTAAGGATAAGAAAGTCCTGTGCATAATATTCAGCTGCAACCACTGTCCATATGTTCAGGCGGTTGAGGGCAGGATTAACCAAATTGCAAAGGATTATTCAAATAAATCGTTTGGGCTTGTTTGCATTAATCCCAACGATGACAAAGAGTATCCGGAAGATTCATTTGAAGAAATGAAAAAGCGGGCAAGGGATAAAGGATTTGTTTTTCCGTACCTTCGTGATGAAACCCAGGAAATAGCAAGAGCGTATGATGCAGTCTGCACACCGGACATTTATTTGTATGATGAAAACCGCATTTTAAAATACAGGGGCAGAATTGACGACAGCTGGAAAGATGAAACCAAAGTAACCCGCAAAGAGTTATCAATGGCGATTGACCGCCTGCTGGAGGGAAAGGAGATTGATTTTGACACAGTCCCTTCGATGGGGTGCAGTATAAAGTGGATTACCTCTGAGCGCAGCGAAGAGTCTCATTAATTATGAAAACGGGAAGTTATTTTGTTTATATAATGACAAACAAATATAATAAAGTGTTGTACACAGGAGTTACTAATGATTTATCAAAAAGAGTTCATGAACATAAAAATAAAAGATTAGGTGAGTTTACCAAAAAGTATAATGTCAATAAACTAGTTTATTTTGAACATATTGAAGGTGTAGGGATTTAAGCTAAATGCGGTCAAGTAGATCCTTCACTTCGCTCAGGAATGTAAATGTTTAAATTCATATCGAAAATATTTCCGTCTAAGCACGAAAAAGATGTTAAGGAATTATGGCCGGTTGTTGAGGAAATAAATTCACTTTACGAGGAATATAAAAATCTCAGTGACGATGAACTTAGAGCGAAAACACAGGAATTTAAGGAGTTTATAAAAAATAACACCCAGGAGATTGAAGATAAAATAGCGGAGCTTAAACAGAAGCTCACAACAGATATTACCCACGACGAGCGCCTTGAAATTTATGATGAGCTGGATGAGCTTGAAAAACAGCTTCTCGATACTATCGAAGATACTTTAAACGAAATTCTACCGCAGGCGTTTGCGGTGGTTAAGGATACTTGCCGAAGACTATGGGGTAAGGAGTGGACGGCTTCCGGAAGCAAGGTTAAATGGGAAATGATACCATTTGATGTTCAGCTAATCGGAGGTATTGTTCTCCATCAGGGTAAAATTGCGGAAATGGCAACAGGTGAAGGCAAAACGCTTGTTGCTACTATGCCGACCTACTTAAACGCATTGCCCGGCAAAGGGATTCACATTATTACAGTTAATGATTACCTTGCAAGGCGCGACAGCGAGTGGATGGGTGAAATTTTCAAGTTCCTTGGTATGACAGTAGGCGTTATCCTCAACGATATTGATAACGATAAGCGCCGGGAAGCTTATAACTGCGATATCACTTACGGTACCAATAATGAGTTCGGCTTTGATTACCTGCGCGACAATATGGTTGTTGACAAGAAATTTATGGTTCAGCGCGGGCACAACTATGCAATTGTCGACGAGGTTGATTCGGTATTAATCGATGAAGCAAGAACTCCTCTAATTATATCCGGACCTGTTGAGGTAAGCGCGCACAAGTTTGATGAAATGAACCCGAGAGTAAAGCGATTGGTCGATGCACAAAAGAATTTAATTGCGAAAATTGTCGGTGAAGCCGAGGTAATTATAAATAAAGGTGAAGCCGCTTCAAAGGAGGAAATAAACAAGGCGGGCATCGCGCTTCTCAGGGCGCACCGAGGGTTCCCGAAAAACAAAAAGCTGATGAAGCTTTTTGCAGAACCTTCCAACAAGACCCTTATGCACCAAACTGAAATCGAGTACCTGCGTGACAATTCCAAAAGAATGCATGAGATTGACGATGAGCTTTACTTTGCTATCGATGAAAAAGCGCACTCCATCGATTTAACGGAAAAAGGGCGCGAGTTTCTAACTTCCGGCGGCGAGGATAAAGACTTTTTTGTCCTTCCTGATATGGGTTCTGAGATTGCCCATCTTGAAAACGATGAATCCATAACCCCAGAAGATAAACAGCGAAAGAAAGACGAACTTGCTGAGCTTTATGCGCTGAGGAGCGACAGGATTCACACCATATCCCAGCTTTTAAGAGCATATTCGCTGTATGAAAAAGATGTCGAATACGTTATTCAGGATAATAAAGTAATGATAGTGGATGAATTCACCGGGCGTGTGCTTTCCGGCAGAAGGTATTCCGAGGGACTGCACCAGGCAATTGAAGCCAAAGAAGGTGTTCACGTTGAAAAAGACACGCAGACAATGGCAACTATCACGTTGCAGAATTATTTCCGGCTCTATAAAAAGCTGGCGGGAATGACAGGCACAGCGGAAACTGAGGCGGGTGAGTTCCTTGATATTTATAAGCTTGATGTTGTTGTTATTCCAACCAATAAGGAGTGTATTCGCAATGACATGAATGATTTTATCTACAAAACGATACGCGAAAAATATAATGCGGTTATAAGTGAAATTGATGAAAAGCGCAAAAAGGGCCAGCCGGTATTGGTTGGAACCACCTCCGTTGAGGTTTCTGAGACCATCTCAAGAATGCTCAAAAGAAAGGGAATCCCCCACGAAGTATTAAATGCAAAACAGCACCAGCGCGAGGCTCAGATTATTGCAAACGCGGGTCTAAAAGGTGCGGTGACTATTGCTACAAATATGGCGGGCAGGGGAACGGATATTAAGCTCGGGCCGGGAATTGCAGAATTGGGCGGACTTCACATTATCGGCACTGCAAGACACGAAGCACGACGTATAGACAGGCAGCTGCGCGGACGCTCAGGCAGGCAGGGCGACCCCGGCTCTTCAAAATTCTTCCTATCTCTTGAAGATGACCTGATGAGGCTTTTCGGAAGCGAGCGTATTTCAAGGGTAATGGAAAAACTTGGAATTGAAGAAGGCGAGGCAATAGAGCATTCGATGATTACAAGGTCAGTTGAGCGAGCGCAGAAGAAAGTAGAGGAAAATAACTTCGGCATCCGCAAACGACTGCTTGAATATGATAACGTGATGAACCAGCAGCGAGAGGTTATTTATGACAGGAGACGCCAGGCATTAATGGGCGAACGCGTTAAAGACGAAATCTTCGATATGGCGCGCTCTTATGTTGAAAAAATGGTCGCCAAGTTTTATGCTGAAACTGACTATGAAGGGCTGCGTGATGAAATTCAAAGAACGTTTATGGTTCTGCTTGATATTACTCCTGAGCAGTTCCAGAATCTTGGTGAAAAAGGGCTTGAAGATGAAATAATGCGCCTCGTTGAAGAAACCTACAAGCGCAAGGAGGAAAAATACGGCACAGAACTGATTGCCCAGATTGAACGCTTCGCAATGCTTACGGTTATTGATGAAAAATGGAAAGAACATCTCCGCGAGATGGACGATTTAAAGGAAGGTATAAACTTCCGCGCTTACGGGCAGAAAGACCCGTTAATTGAATATAAAAAAGACGGATTCCAGCTTTTTGTGCAGATGCTTGAGGATATAAGCAAAGACGTCATAAACTTTGTATTTAAGTTTACAACTCAGGAACAGCCGGTTACCCAGCAGAGGCAAAGAATGCCTCAAAGATTGACTACTATTAAAACTTCCGCTGATGGCGCGGGACTTAAAATGACCCCCGAGCAGTCAGACCGGATGCAGAACCAGCAGGACGGGGTTAAGAAAATGCCGATTAAGGTCGGGCCAAAAATCGGGCGCAACGACCCCTGCCCCTGCGGCAGCGGTAAGAAGTATAAAAACTGCCACGGCGCGTAATTGTAAAGGGTCAAATTCTTAATTTCACCTAATAAACGGGAAAGTAACAATTTAGGAAGCATTAAATACCCTTATTCAGCCACCTAAATCTGAAACATTAATTGTCTTTAAGCTATTATAAATATTGGATAACCTACCAGCATTCCTAGTGGTTTAAGGGGGATAACAAATAAATGGAAGGCAAAAACGGCACACATAATATCAATTGCGAATGGGGCTTAAAAGGAATTGAGAAGTTTAAGCGGATTTCCGATGTAATTATAATTGTCGACGTCCTTTCATTTTCTACAAGCGTGGATATTGCCCTAAGCAATGGTGCGGTTATATTCCCGTATAAATTTAAAGATGAAACCTCTTATCTCTACGCAAGACAGGTTCACGCCGAGCTGGCATCATTTGGGAGAAGCAAAGAGAAATATTCATTATCGCCTGCATCGCTTACAAAAATCGAAAAGGGAACGAAGTTGATTCTTCCTTCTCCAAACGGGGCGGAGTTGGCGCTCTCGACGGGCTCTAAACCGACTCTATGCGCCTGCCTTAGAAACTGCAGCTCAGTTGCCGATTATGCAATGAAAATTGGTGAAAGCATTCTGGTCATTCCCACGGGTGAAAAATGGGATGACGGCTCTATCAGATTTGCCTCAGAAGATTATATTGGAGCAGGTGCGGTAATTTCATTTTTACGGGGAAATCTTTCAATGGAAAGCAAATCAGCACTGTATTTGTTTAATTCGTTTAAAAGTAATTTATACGATGCTGTATCGAGCAGTATTTCAGGAATTGAATTACTCAGAAGAGGCTTTGAAGAAGATGTTGCAATAGCAAGTGAATTTAATGTCAGCAAAACCGTTCCGAGATTAGTTGAAAATTCATTTAAAAATTGCTTGTAACTGTTAATTTTTCTGTTTAATTCTAAACTCCTCATCATCCGGAGTCCCTTTTAATTATTTGATTTATCCTTAACCATGTAAAAAATTGTAAATTGCGGAACTATTTGTAAAAACTGAATATTTTTTATATTAAGACACTTATCTAACATTTATTTAAGTCGGTAAATTTTGTATTTTTGAACAATAATTAATAATATTAATGTTGAGCAAACGTGTAAAGATTATTACCATTTCTCTGATTGTTTTAGTTATTTTAGGCTTAATTATTGTTCCTAAAATAATTTCAACCGGCGATAAATCTTCTCAGAATCCAAGACAAAATCCCGAACAACAAAACCAGCCTATATCAGTTGACGCTTTTATTATAAAAACACAAACTTTAGATAATCAGATTAAGGCAATCGGGACAATCCGTGCAAATGAAGAAGCCGAAATCAGGAGCGAGGTTTCCAGAAAAATAAGAGCGATACATTTTAAAGAAGGAACTTTCGTCAGCAGGGGAAAAACGTTATTTAAGCTTGATTCCGACGATTTGGTCGCAAGGCTGAGGAAACAGGAAATAGAAGAACGGCTTGCCGTAACAAGGCTTGAACGTGAAAAGCAATTAAGAGAGAAAGGACTTACTTCACAGGAGGATTATGATATATCTGAAAATACTTTAGAGCAGATTCGCGCAGATATCACTCTTACAAGAATAGAGATTTCAAAAACTTCTGTCAGAGCCCCTTTTTCAGGCATTATAGGTCTTAGGAATGTAAGCAATGGAGCTTATGTTACTCCTAGCGTTGTATTAACGACTATGCAGGATGTAAGCAAAGTTAAAATTGATTTCTCAATTCCCGAAAAATATATTTATTTATTTAAAAAAGGACAAAAAGTTTTTTTTAAAGTCGATGGAATTGTCGGTGAGTTTGAAGGTGAAGTTTATGCGTATGAACCGAAGGTTGAAGGAAACACCCGTTCTCTCGTTTTAAGAGCCATTTGCGCCAATCCAGGTGGAATGCTTTTGCCGGGAACTTTTGCTAACGTCACATTTAAGCTTGCCGAAACAGATAACGCCATTATGGTCCCCACTCAGGCGATTGTACCAAAGCTGAAGGGACAAAGCGTCTTCCTTTTAAAAGAAGGCAAAGCAAAATTAATTGACGTGGAAATAGGTAACAGAACAGAGGAGCATGTTCAAATTACTTCAAATAATATAAATCCAGGAGATACGGTTATTATTACTAATATTTTAAGGTTAAAAGATAATTCACCTGTAAAAGTATTAAAAGCTGAATAAAATGAGTTTAAAGAAATGAGTTTAAGCGCAACTTCAATACGCCGCCCGGTTTTATCCATAGTATTTTCATTGATACTGATAATTTTCGGTATAGTAGCATTTACTTACCTTGAAGTCAGAGAATACCCGAGCGTCGACCCTCCGATTGTTTCTGTAACAACAAATTATCCTGGCGCTAACTCTGATGTAATTGAGAGCCAGGTTACCGAGCCGCTTGAACAGTCATTAAACGGAATTGATGGCATTAAAACACTAACCTCGGAAAGCAGGGAGGGCTCAAGCAGAATCAGGGTTGAGTTTTCTCTTGACCGCGACCTGGAAGAAGCTACAAACGATGTCCGTGACCGTGTATCCAGCGCCCAGAGAAATCTGCCGCGCGACGTGGATAACCCGGAGATTCGAAAATCCGATGCCGATGATACACCGATAATATTTATGTATGTTCAAAGCGATTCAAAAAGTATCCTCGAAGTGAATGATTTTGCAACCAATGTAGTCAAGGAAAGAGTGCAAACTATACCGGGTGTTAGTCTGGTTAGAATTTTCGGGGAGCGAAAATATGCAATGCGTATGTGGCTTGACCCTTCAAAGCTTGCTGCATACAGACTTACCCCGCTTGACGTTCAAACCGCACTTGAGCGCGAAAACGTCGAGCTTCCTTCCGGCAGGATTGAAGGTGATAAAACCGAGCTTTCAATACGGACTTTCGGCAGGCTGAAAAACGCAGAAGAGTTTAATAATCTTATAATAAAGCAGGATAACGGAGGCATTGTCCGCTTTAAAGACATCGGTTATGCCGAGCTTGGAGCTGAAAACGAAAGAAATGCTTTGAAAAGAGGCGGAGTCCCGGGTGTGGGAGTTGCGGTAACAATGCAGCCGGGAGCAAATGCTATTGAAATCTCCAATGAGTTTAAGAGAAGGTTCGAAGAGCTTAAAAAGGAAATACCGCCGGAATATAGACTTGAGGTAGGTTTTGATTTCTCCGATTATATAAGAACGACCATCACCGAAGTTGAAGAAACTATTTTTATTGCCCTTGGTTTGGTAATACTTATTATATTTTTATTTCTGCGTGACTGGCGCTCGACAATAATCCCTATTCTCGCCATACCAACTTCCATAATTTCAGGATTTTTCATTATGTACGCTGCGGGCTTTTCAATAAATGTGTTAACTCTTGTCGGGTTAATTTTGGCAATCGGCCTTGTTGTTGATGATGCAATTGTTGTTTTGGAAAATATTTATTCCAAGATTGAGCAGGGGATAGGTCCGATTGAAGCCGCATTTAAAGGTTCAAAGGAAATTTACTTTGCGATTATTTCGACTACTATAGCTCTTGCTGCAGTATTTCTTCCGATTCTTTTTTTAGGAGGATTAACAGGAAAATTATTTAAAGAATTTGGTGTTGTGATAGCAGGATGTGTTTTGGTATCTGCATTTGTTGCTTTGACGCTGACACCAATGCTCAGCTCAAGACTGTTGAAATCACATCAAAAACATAATTGGTTCTACAACAAAACAGAGCCGTTTTTTATTTTTTTAAATAAACTTTATAAAAATTCACTCAACTCATTTATTAAGTTTCGGTGGATTGGATTTGTTATCATTTTAGTAACCGCAGGTTTGATATTTCTAATCGGAGGCGGTTTAAAAAGCGAGCTTGCGCCGCTGGAAGACCGCTCTAATCTCAGAATACAGGCAACGGCACCGGAGGGAACATCCTATGAATATATGTCAGCTTACATTGATGATTTATCGAAAATGGTTACAGATTCCGTACCGGAGGTTTCCACACCCATAACTAACGTCGGCAGCTTCGGAACCGGAGGGACTGCAAATTCCGGTTTTATGAATATTTACCTTGTTTCGCGTGATAAACGTAAAAGAACGCAGCAGCAGATTTACAGCAAAATCGCAAGAGATGTGAATACAATAACTGGGATAAGGGCGACTCCCTCACAGCCCCCGACTATAGGAAGCCGTTTTGGCGGACAGCCGGTTCAGTTTGTTCTGCAAGCGCCTAATTTCGATAAGCTGATTGAAGTATTGCCGGGATTTCTTGAAGAGGCAAAAAATCAGCCGGAGCTTCAGTTTGTTGATGCTAATTTAAGAATTAACAAACCTGAGATTACACTTGAAATCGACAGGCAAAAAGCTGCTGATTTGGGAATTTCTTTTCAGGATATTGCCAGAACTTTGCAAATTGCATTCGGAAGCCAGCGTTTCGGTTATTTTGTCAAAGACGGGAAACAATATCAGGTGCTTGGACAGGTTACAAGAGATAAAAGAGACGACCCGTATGATATCAAATACCTGTATGTTAGAAATAACAGGGGGGAACTTGTTCAGCTGGATAACCTTGTATATTTAAATGAACAGGCAACTCCAACAACACGCTACCGTTTTAACCGTTTTGTATCTGCTACAATTACTTCGGGATTAAGCGAAGGTTACACTTTAGGAGACGGGATTACCGCTATGCGCAGGGTTTCTTCTCAGGTTCTTCCGCCGGAGTTTAACACCTCTCTCGATGGACAGTCAAAAGATTTTGAAGAAAGCTCGTCAAGTTTGTGGTTTATGTTTGTATTTGCGCTTTTGATTATATATCTTGTTCTTGCGGCGCAGTTCGAAAGCTTTATTGACCCGTTTATAATACTTCTTACCGTTCCGCTTGCGATGACCGGCGCTTTAATATCGCTTTGGTATTTTGGCATGACTCTTAACATTTTCAGCCAGATTGGCATCATTATGCTTATCGGACTGGTAACTAAAAATGCAATTTTAATTGTTGAGTTTGCTAACCAGAAAAAGGACGCAGGTCTGGATAAGGTTACCGCAGTTAAAGAAGCGGCTATACAGAGATTCAGACCGATTTTGATGACAAGCTTTTCAACAATACTTGGTGCGCTGCCTATCGCAATAGGAGTGGGTGCAGGCAGCCGTGTTTCACTTGGAATTGCTGTCGTAGGCGGACTCTTCTTTTCGACCTTTCTTACACTCTTTGTTGTCCCTGCAGTTTATACTTATCTTTCACGGCATAAATTGAAAATAATGGAAGACTTCGAGGAAAAAGTTCCCGCCCGAAAGCTCGCTTTGGAAGATTAATGTATTCAAACTCAGGAAATCCTTTCTGTTTTGTCTTAAAAAAAACGTTTCTTTAAGATGAAGGTTGACATTCCATTGATATATATGTATATTATGTAGATTCTCCCCCAAAGAAATTTTAAGAAAGGAGGGCTTATGAAAAAGCTCTTTGTGCTTTTTTTAGTATTTGTTTTGGGAAGTTGCTCTTACGGCCAATTTAAGAATTATAAGGTAAAGGGAGGAGCTCATTTTAACGGAATTTCTCCGAGCGGCGAGTTAAAAAGAGACTTCACTTCATTTCTGGCAAGAGGTTTTTTTGCTGTTGAACTTGGAAAGTATTTTGATATTGAAGTGGGCGGCGGGTTTTTGAAATGGAAACAGAAAGACCACATTAACACGGATGAGGAAAAAGTGGAGGTGGATATTGTTCCGCTTGACTTAAGAATACGGTTTGAGCCCGTGGGCCAATATATGAAATATGCTAATCCATATTTGTATGTCGGCGGAGGGGTTTTGAGGCATGAACTTAAGAGTAGTCCTGTTTTAAACTCTTATATTGCACCGTATGATTCCTCGGAGCTTGACGGCTGGGTTGGATTTTTCCCTGCCGGTATTGGCGTGGAAGTGAAGCTTGCAAAACAGGTGATTCTTGATTTTACGGTCGGGATGGCTTATACGCTCTCGGATAAAATTAACAACATGATTATCGGCTCTCCCTATGACGGCTGGTTTAACTACGGAATCGGACTGGTTATCACAGGAAGAAGCGGAAGAGATGATACCGACAGGGACGGGCTATACGATGATGAAGAAGAGGAAAAATATCTCACTGACCCTGAAAATCCCGATACTGACGGAGACGGTCTGAAGGACGGCGAAGAAGTGAAGACTTATCTTACAGACCCTAAAAATCCCGATACAGACGGAGATGGATTAAAAGACGGAGAAGAAGTAAAAAATTACCTTACTAATCCAACAAATCCCGATACGGATAATGACGGACTAAAAGACGGCTCTGAAGTTAATACTTATATGACTAACCCGCTGGTAGCTGATACCGATGGTGATGGTTTGAGTGACGGCGAGGAAGTCAATAATTATAAAACCGACCCCTTAAACTCCGATTCCGACGGCGACACGTTAAATGACGGTGATGAGGTAAAGAGATACGGTACTAATCCTTTAAAGGCTGATACTGACGGAGGAACCGTTGATGACGGAACGGAAGTCCGCAGGGGAACTAACCCCCTGGTTGCAGACGATGATATTGAGAAAGAAGAAATCAAAGTTGGCGAAACAATTATTCTTGAAGGGATTAACTTTGAAACCGGCAGCGCCAGAATCACCTTTGAGTCCGAATCAATTTTAATGAAGGCTTATAATACAATGGTTAATAATCCAAAAATAGAAGTTGAAATCAGCGGGCATACCGATAGCAGGGGCTCAAATTCAAGCAACCAAAGGCTCTCGGAAGACAGGGCTAACTCAGTAAAAGCGTGGCTCGTTGCCAAAGGTGTTGATGGGAACAGAATAGCAACAATCGGATATGGTGAAGACAGACCGATTGCCCCCAATGACTCACCTGAAAATATGCTGAAAAACAGGAGGATAGAATTTAAGAGATTAAAATAATAAAAATTGCCCGGCGGTTAAAGGGACGCATCAAGCGTCCCTTTTTTATTTTATGAGGTAAGTTGTTCAGTTTCATAAATTTATATTAAACGGGATTCGGTAAACATTTTGGTAAGGTTTTAAAATATATTTGTATAATAAATTTTTGTATTTAAAAATTGATGTTATAAATTGCTGAAAAAAAATTTCTTATGAAAATATGATGTTTGGAATGAAACCTTAGGAATTTTGTTAGTGTTTTCTATTAAAAGATTTCGTGAAAAAAGTAAGTTAAGTATTTTAAATGAGTTAATATTTTTGAGGAGAATTTAATTAAAATATGCACTATTGTAATTAAGTATATGATAATGCCTCTGATTAAAATATTTGATTCAAAGACAGCTGTTCATGATAATAAAGCTTTGACCAGCAGGCAAAATGAACAGGCAGATAAGATTTGCATTCATATTATACTTTCTGCACGTAAAAAAACCGGCTGTTTTTTGGAGATAAGGGACGGGAGCGTTTACGAAAAATCCGAATGTAAAATAGTAGTCAAAATCTGGAATGAGCTTTACAAAAGTTACCCGGGGCTGGAATTCGGTAACTACTATTTTGAATCCGATAACTTTCATAGCATTATTTCGCTTAAAAATGATGCCAAAATTGACCCGCGTAAAGCAATTCCAAAGGCGGTTGGTGAGTTGAAATCACGCTCAACACTGCTTTTGAACAAGTACCATAATCTTTATGGCAGAGTTTTCTGGGAAAACGGTTACAGGGAAATTATGTTCACAGATAACGGCAGGATTGGAAATTTGCTGGATTATTTCTGGAAACATCCTGCGTAAGGAGTTTCACGAAAATAATATTGTTCTCTTTTTTTCATGCCTGCCTGCAGCAGGCAGGCTGATACCCCTCGACCCGTATCTTAAACCCCATCCCCCGTTTAAGAATGGGGAAGCGCTCCGCTGTGAAAGCGCATCTCATCCGGCGAGTCGAGGGGTCGTTTTTATAAAACCTCTTGTTAATTACTCTCTCAATTACTCTATGGAGTAGCTGACTGTTACAACCGCTGTTATGGTTTTC
>Ga0326597_10004589_pt1 | contig 19384 bp, 14 predicted proteins | sample RVTome_12_FD_203789 | JGI IMG/M metagenome (GOLD analysis project Ga0326597, IMG submission 203789) | Soil microbial communities from uranium-contaminated site in the Upper Colorado River Basin, Wyoming, United States - RVT100D185 | ecosystem: Environmental > Terrestrial > Soil > Contaminated >... | reverse complement strand
TGTCTGCTCTTGGTGTGTTCGTTGTCCCATCGCCATGCAACAAACTGTAGTACAATGTATCCTTCGGGTCGATCTTTATCACCACTGGTCACCCAGTTTATTCTCGACTTTCACCACGGGCTGCTAGGAGGTTGGCGTTATAGTCCCGCTCCAACGCTTTTAGCTGCTTGGTGACCGCCGGCTGCGTGATGCAAAGCTCTTCCGAGGCCCGGGTCACGCTACGGTATCTGGCGGTAGCCGCGAAAACCTTGAAACGATCGAGGGTCATGGTCATTCCTCTGCGTCAATTGCTGCAAGCTGCTCCGGGGGAATATAGGTCAATGTTCGACCGAAAAGCAACAGGCCAAGCACGTATAAACATAACCGTGAGGTTATCTATATTATGAAAAAATATCATTGGACAGGGCTGAACTTGGGGCTATATGTTCTGTACAAAGCGATAGATCGGAGAAACTTGTTTTATAGCCCTTGAGAGTCTTTAACGCAAATTTCAGCGGGTAATAACTGAACGTAAAGCCGGTCTCGACGGGGAGATCCTGTACAAAAAGTCTAGCGGCATTTGCGATTCTTATCGATAGGGTGTCCTGGTTTTTTATTTCTTCAAACGGATCTCTTTGCGATGTTCGCCCGGCGGCCGCAAGGGAACCGATGTCCGGTGAGATGATGGATAGGAAGGAACCTTTCTTGATCGCGCATGAAGGTGGTTTAACAGACTTTAAAAGAAGGACAACTTGAACAATAAAGTTTCGATCCTGGCAGTTGTAGGCTTGGTGTAGTTAACAGTGAGAAGATTGTCGTATCGTTTGCGAGCAAACAAGAGGAGGATTGTTATGATAAAAGTATTTTCCACCGTCGTGCTTGTCTTGGTACTTGCGGTGGCTTCGCACGTTGCTGTGGCCGATACCATTCGGGTTCCGGAGGATCAACCGACAATCCAGGCTGCAATAGATGCAGCTTCTGCCGGCGATCAGGTCCGTGTCGGTCCGGGCCAGTGGTGCGGCGCAACGGTAACCAAACAATTAGATCTCTTCGGTGAAGGAGGAGCGACCCTTGTCGGTTGTCCCAGCCCCGCGCCGAATTTGGCCGGTGTCCTTCGCATTGGTTTTTTTCTACCCAACGCTAGTGCCTCGGGAACGACCATCCGCCATTTTGTGTTTGACGGCCGCGGCGTGTCGAACGCAAATCTCGCTCCTCTCTCGTTCGCGGTGTTCGCGCGCGACGCCAGTAACGTCGTGGTGGAACAAAATAATATCTTAGGCACGGTTCAGGCGATTACGAATACCCAGGGAAGTGGCTGGACTGTCAGTCACAATACGATCGATGGTCTTACGGTTTTTGCTTGCGATGGCCCATTTTGCGGCGGGGGGGATGGGATCGTCTTTCAGGAGCGTCGCGTAGCCATGCCGCGTGGCGCCGACAATGGCGCCACGTTTAATGTGATTACGGGTGCGGTACCAAATGCTCTAAACGCATTTTCAATGGTCGGAATTCTTGCTATCGCCCAGGACGGTACCGTTATCAAAAACAACCGGATCTCGATTCCGAACAATCCCGTGGCCTTAGGCGACGGACAGGCGATCGTTATCACGGACGCCTGCTGCGGTTTGCCAGCAGGTTTCTTAACATCAATCAACTCTGTGATTGTTAATAACGATGGGCGGGGGAGTGAGTTTTCCGTTGTCATTGAGAAAGATTTTGGCGGAGGAACCGGCAACTCGGCAGGCACGACCCTCCGGGGAAATTTTGGGGTCAACGATATAAATGGCTCGACCGATACAGTGCGGAACCGTTCGATTCACACGTTGATTGACTTTCCGTAACTTGATCTTGGCGGTTTAAACGCCGCAGGAAATTTCGGGAACATGAATAGGAAAAGGTTACATCCACATTATTTCAATTTTTGGCAGGTACAGTCCGCAGGCTTAGCGGGATTCAACAACATCACTGTGAAGCGGGAGGAGGCGTGAGTCTCTCCCGCTTTCCTTTTCCAGACGGACAGGGGGCCACTGTAAGTGCGGCTCCTCTAGGAAGTCTAAGGGGAAAATTGTATGGACACTATGATGGGAAAAGGAAACAGTCTCGCTAGAGATGCGCTACGCTTCGTGGCGATCTTTGTCGGACTCGTGGTGGCAGCGTCACTTTTGTCATTGGCGGACTCCACGCAGGTATTCCTGGTAGGAGCCGTCTTTGTTGCGTTGGCTGTTTGGGGAAAAAGAAAGCTAAAGCAGAAGCATACCTCGTAATCTCCATCCATCATTCCGACATCGATCTCAAGCATTCCGTAGCGCGCCTTCACTCATTCTCGCCCCAACATTCCCATAGAAATCCTCCCTTTACCACGACTGCTCTTCGCCAAGCTTTGAGCAGCCCGCCGGCAATCCTTTCATCCGCTTCTCTCCAAAGCCATCCCGCCGTGGTTTGTTTCTCCGTTCCCCTGGCGGATTAGATCAAAAAACATTCCGAACTCTGCGAACTCTGTACTACTATAGCTCAAATTTTGCGCAGCTTGCGCAAATTTCCCGGAAGTCGAAATCTCTCGGATTCGGGTATTGCTCGCGCCAAGGCGCCAAGACGCTAAGCGACAGGCCCAAGGCCCATCATCCCGAGCGAATGCGAGGGATCTAGAAAAGATTTCTCTCTTCGTTCGAAATGACAATGCTCTTCCTTTGCGCCTTTGCGTCTTTGCGAGAGATATTCCGAGACCGACCGGTGCGCGAAGCGCACCCTACGAAAACCTTCGTGTCCTTCGTGCCTTCGTGGTGAATCCGACTTTTCTCATTTTGGTTGCGGCGTAGCCGCGCTGTGCCTCTGTGGTGAATATTTCTTCACAGTAAAGCCGGAAGAACCCTAAGAGAAGCAGGTGACACCTGTAATGGCCAGCCAGTGTTGTGGTCGCACTACTATCGCCTAATGACATGCACCGCGGTAGCCTCGAACGAGGCGACCGCATCGTCTCCCACCTGAAGCTTAAGTTCCAGGAAGGACCGCCGGGTGATCAGAGCGACGAGGCGGCTATCGCCGCAGGCGAGCTCGGCTCGGTAGTGCGCGCCCCAGGGGATGATCTTTACCAGTTTGGCGATGAGCCGATTGCGCGCGCTCGAGTGAAAATCTTCACCCGGCGCGCTCAGCGTGATGTCTTCAGGGCGAAGGCAAAGGAGCACCTGCTCGCCGGCTTGAAAATCGCCGGCGACTTCAACGCAGCCGCCGCTGAAACGGACCTGGGCCAATCCTTCGCAAACCGTCTCCACGACTCCTGGGAGCTTGGTGTCGACGCCGACGAAGTGGGCCACCGCCTCGTTGACCGGCCGCAAGAACACCTCCGCTGCTGCTCCCACCTGATGAATCTTGCCATCGATCAACACGGCGACGCGGTGGCCCAACATAAACGCTTCATCTCGGTCGTGGGTGACGAACACTGTGGTGATGCCGGTTTCGCGGAGTATGCGCTCCAGATCGAGCAGGAGTCCCTCGCGCGTAGGAGGGTCGAGAGGAGAAAAAGGTTCATCCAAGAGAAGGAGTTCCGGGTCGAGGGCCAGGGCGCGGACCAGGCTGGTGCGCTGGGCCTCGCCGCCCGAGAGAGTTCGGGCTTGTCGGTTCGCTAGATGCTCGATGCCCAGACGCTCTAGCCAGGGGCGGATACGCTGCTCAATGGCGCGCCCGTCGAGCCCTCGCAGTCTTAGCCCCAACGCCGCGTTGTCATAAACCGATGCATTCAACAGCAGCGGCTCCTGAAAAACGCTCGCCATGCGGCGCCTGATCGCGAGGCCATCGGATGGGTTCACTTCGCGGTCATGAAAGTAGATCTTTCCCTGGGTCGGCTCCTGCAGCAGTCCCATCAGCCGGAGCAGCGTCGATTTTCCCGCGCCGTTGGGTCCCATGACGGCGAGAATTTCACCGGCGCGGATGGACAGAGAAGAAATTTCGAGGATGGTGGACGGGCCGTAGCGAACCAGGATGTCCCGGAGGGTTAGGAGGGCTTGGGCCATCGGATCTGCTCGCGCTGCTGAATATGAGTGAGGAGAAGATTTACCACAAAGGTCAGAAGGAGAAGGATCAAACCCAGAGCGATGGCGATCTCAAAGTTGCCTTTGCCCGTTTCCAAAACGGTCGCTGTCGTTAGCACGCGGGTCTGGCCGCGGATGTTGCCGCCGACCATCATGGAAGCGCCGACTTCGGAGATGACTCCTCCGAACCCGGCCATGATCGCCGCGAGCAAGGGCAGCCGGGCTTCCTTGCAGAGCAGCCAGAGAAGTTGCGGGGTCGATGCGCCGATGCCCAGCAATTGGAGTCGCAAGTTCGGATTGAGGCTCTGAAAGGCGGCCATCGTCAGGCCGGCTACGATGGGAAATGCGATCACCACCTGAGCGATGATCATCGCCGCCGGGGTGTAGAGCAATTCCATAAACCCGAGCGGGCCGCTGCGCCAGAGAAAAATCGTGACGAAGAGACCGACGACCACGGGTGGGAGCCCCATCCCGGTGTTGATGAGGCTGACGGCGAGGCTCCGGCCCGGGAAGCGCTTCATGGCGAGTAAGATTCCCAAAGGGATTCCGGCGACGAGTGAGAGTCCCGTGGCGGCGCCGGAAATCTGCAACGAGAAAAGCGTAATCCCGAGCACCTCGGCGTCGCCGGCGAGCAGAAGCCGGCAGGCATGCTTGATCCCTTCCCAGACGAGTTCCACGCTATTCTCCCACCTGTTCTTCGCGCATTCCGGCGACGGGAATGAAGAGCGGCTGGCCGAACTTTTCCACACCGAAACTCTTGATCACGACCTGGGTCTCCGGCGCGACCATGAAATCGGCGAAGGCTTTTCCGCCGGTGGTGTTGACTCTCGGGCCATTGGCGGGATTCACTTCCATCACCGAATAAATGTTCAGGAGCGGCCTATCGCCTTCCAGCAGGATCGCGAGGGTCACCCGTTTGCGAAAGGCCAGATAGGTTGCGCGGTCGCTGATGGTGTAAGCGCCGCGGTCGTTGGCGATGCCGAGGGTCGCGCCCATCCCCTGGCCGGACTCGATATACCACTCACCCTTCGGCTGGATTCCCGCGATCTTCCACAGCGACTTTTCAAGATTGTGCGTGCCGGAATTGTCTCCACGAGAGACAAACCTGCTCGCGCTCGCCGCGATCCGCTTCATCGCCTCGGCGCTGCTCTTGGTCGATTTGATCTTGGCGGGATCGTTCGCCGGACCTAGAATGATAAAGTCGTTGTACATAACGAGGCGGCGATTGAGGAGCTTGCCATCGGCGACATATTTTTTCTCCAGGCTCGGCGCGTGAACCAATGCCACATCCGCCTCTCCCTTGGCAGCCAACTCGAGGGCTTGGCCGGTGCCGACCGAGACGGTCTTTACGCTGCTGCCGCTCCTTTTCTCGAACAGCGGCACCAGAACATCCAGCAACCCCGAGTCCTGTGTGCTGGTCGTGGTCGACAGGATGACGTTTTTGCTGGCCGTTTCTCCTGCCGGAAGATAAGCTGGAACCGTCAGAACGAGAGCCAGGGCAGCGAGCAAGGTCGCGAATGAGAATTTCTTTTGTATGACCGCCTCCTCAATTTAACTTGATGCGATCATCCGGCCGGAGTCAGAAGTGTCATAGCCGCCCAACGCCTCCACGCGGCTGCGAAAATCCCGCGATCCCACGATCTCGAGCAAGGCCTGAACGCCTGGAGAGAAGAATCGCGCTTTGGGTATGACGATGTCGAACCGCTCCCGGGTGAGAGGAACGAAATCGAGGCCCAGCAGCCGAGCGGCTGCGCAGGAGGCGATGCCCGCGTCGGCCTCCGCTCTCAGAATTTTCAACCCGACTTCGAGGTGAGTGGCGACCGAAACGTCGTATCCCTTGATCCTTTTCGCGTCGATGCCGAGCTTGGAAAATTGTTGGTCGGTGTAGTGTCGCGTTCCGGAGCCTGCTTGCCGGTTGATCATCCGGACGCCGCTTCGTCCAAGATCGGCAAGCGTTCGCAGACCGAGAGGATTTCCCGCTCCGAGCAACAGGCCCAGTTCGCGATGGAATAGCGGGACCAGCGCGACACCTGAGGAAATCATTGTGCGGACAAAGGGGAGATTGTACTCCCCGGTTTCAGGATCGAGCAGATGAGACAGGGCGAAGTCCGCGACGCCGTCTCGGACCGCGGCCAATCCGCCGCTGCTTCCGGAATTCGCGAAAAAGAGGGGAGCAGACGTCTTGCGAGCCGCGTAGAGGTCGCGCAAAATTCCGAGGCTCGGGTCATCGCTGCCCGCCGCGAGAAGAAATTCTCTTTGCTCCGCTTTTTTGTTGCTGGTGACTCCGCGGCTATTTTCTTCGATCCATTCATCGATCAGCTTCTTCGGGAACACCCACTTTCCGGTAACCCTCGTACATGGAAGCTTGCCGGCCTTTGCCATGAAATAGACCTTCTTCTCATTGACCCCAATGTACTTCGCGACCTCCTTCGTATTTAAAAACTCCTTCATGTCTACCCCCTGAGCGACGCGGCTCTTCTTTATTACCGTTTGAGAAAAAAAGCAAGTAAAATTACAAAAAATAACTTTTACAGACATTAAATAACCCGAATATGAGTTGAAATTTTGGCTCCAGTCCATGGGTGGAGACGGAAAGACAGGGGCAAACCAGTGACTCTGTTGAAGGCTGTTTGAGGGGGGGGGAATGTCGCGTCCCACCAGATTCGGAACAGGTGATATCCGCCTCCTCGTATTGGCCCGTTGGATCCTTTGAAGGGCCGCCGGTGTTCTGCGCGGCCTGAAGCGGCTTGCCTTCCGGTGCCATGCCAATGCTTTCCGGCGAGCGCCGCACGCCGATGCACAACGGCAGTCCGACAACCAGGAATAGCGTCCCCGCCAGAAAAGCGCCCCAGCGCCAGCCCAACGCGGTTACAACCAGCGCCAAAACGGGTGTGATGATCGCGCCGCCCACCGGGCGGCGCTGACCACCGTCATCGCGCGAGCGCGCAGCCGGATGAACCAACTGTTGGCGATCACCGTGGGCGCATGGACGAAGCCGGCGGTAAAGGCGATGGAGATGACGCCCAAGTAAACAATGAGAAAGGTTGTGTAGCTATTGACGCAGGAAAACAGAATGTAGCCGATGCCCGCCATCAGCGCCGCCGTCAGCATGATCGGTTTGGGACCGAAGCGGTCGATGAAATAGCCGACGATGGGTGCCGCGAGGGAACCTTCGGCTCGGGCCAATGAGAACGCCAGCGAAGTCGCCGCGCGGGTGAGGCCGAGATCTTGGGTCACTGGCAAAAAAAAGACGGTGAAGCCGTACTGGTGCAACCCGCCGCCGAGCACCCGCAGCGCGGAGACCAGGCCGATGATGCGCCAACCGTAGTAAAGTCAGGAGCCGCGAAAATTCACGGGTGTTGCAATCCGGAAGTTGTTCGTTGTGTTCTGAAGTATTTCGCTGGCGTTACGCGAATTGCGTAAAGGCCGTCAAGCGCGGGCGCGGAAAGGCTCCGGCAGGAAGCCTCGGCCCTCTAAATTCTCGATTCGTCGCGCTTGCGGTTCAGGAAATATTGTCAAGATTGTCGGGGCTGAGCCTGACCCTGAGCCCTTGACTCCTCAGCGTCCTCCGCGTCTCGGCGGTGAGATATTCGAATTCTTTTCACCACAGAAACGACTTGAACGAAGCAACGCGATTGAACGCTTGGAACCTTTGGAACGGGCATCAGTGAACGGGGTCGCGTCTTGCAGCACGACAGTGTGTTCAATGCTAACCGGCCATCTTGTTTCCGTAGAGCCGAATCGTTATTCTTAAGGTCAACTACTGGCCGATTACTTTTTCTAAGCCAAGTTGTCATACCAAGTCCATCGCATCGGAGGGGTGGGTGAGCGGTTGAAACCACCGGTCTTGAAAACCGGCGTCCACTTCGTGGACCGCGAGTTCGAATCTCGAACTGGATAACCGTCTTCCCCAGCGTGATAAATCTTTCGCTGAGGTTATGCAGAACGCGTTGAGGGCGTCACGGGGAACGAACGAAAGCCACGGGTACCGCTGGTTGCGACAAACGCTCGTGCTGCGGGCCTTTCTAGCACCGCTAACGTTAGCCCGCCGTCACATGCCTGGTTCTCAAAGTCTCCACTTGCAATAATTCGCTTATAAGCTAAACTGGCTCCAGTGGAAATCCGACACTATCTCACTGGTTCGGGCAAGGACCCGTATCAGCAGTGGCTCGACGAGCTCAAGGATCTTAAAGCGAGAGTCGTCATTCAACGTCGGATTGACCGGTTAGCGGGCGGAAATTTTGGTGATCACAAGTTCTGTCAGGACGGCGTTTGGGAATTGAAGATCGACTTTGGCCCAGGCTACCGAGTGTATTATGCGCGGGCGAGCTTGACCGTCGTGCTTTTGCTCAGCGGCGGTTCAAAGCGCGATCAATCGGCGGACATTAAGGAAGCGGTAGGATATTGGCGCGACTATCAGCGGAGGAAACCATGACTCGAAAACCAAAATCACTAGTCTCTCGAAGCCACGAAGACGCGACGGTCCAGAGCTTACGCAAGGACCCCGTGTTCGCCGCGGAGTACTTGAACTCTATCCTTGAAGACGGCAATCAAGAGGAATTAATGCTCGCATTGCGCCGCATGGCCAAAGCCTTTGGCGGCGTCCAAAAACTTGCGGCAGACGCGGAATTGAACGCCAACACGCTCTACCGCACCCTTTCTTCGCAAGGCAATCCGGAATTGAAGAGCCTGCGAGCTGTCCTACGGGCGATGGGAATGCAGATTATCGTCCGCCCACTGCGGAAACGGGTGGCATAAGGTCAGAACCCGTGACAACCCGTAACCATGCTGTAGGATTGCACGGCCTGGCCCTAGCGCGCTCTTCTGAGAGAATAAAATCCACATATTGAAGCCTGACGTCGTTCCCGCACCTCGTGAGAATTCACAAGCGTTAGAATCCTGAAGATGTCCGTCATGTTCTGACGTATTTCGCTGACGTTACGCGAATTGCGTAAAGGCCGTCAAGCGCGGGCGCGGAAAGGCTCTGGTAGGAAGCCTCGGCCCTCTAAATTCTCGATTCGTCGCGCTTGCGGTTCAGGAAATATTGTAGTGATTGTGATTCTGCTGAAAAACCCCCGATTAAGATTTGCGCTCGGCGCTGGCAAACGCTGCCGATCCCAAAATAGTTTTGCGGCAGGTAAATTTTCACTCGCTACGATGTCAAGCGATTGCGGCTCCCCAGGTTCACCGTCGAAATGAAAGAACTGGCGGAATGGTTCGGGCTGGAGCTTGCCCGAATTGCCGTTGATGAATGTTTACCCCCGCTTTGATCCGAACCAAGTTGGACTTGCCCTCAAGTCATCATTGGCGATATGAGTTAAGCATGTGAAAGGGGGTTCCATGCCCGCATACGACATTTCTGTCCGTTGCAAGCCTTGCGGCCGCGATCATCCAATTCTCTTGAGGCTTCACATCGACGAGGGTCCAGACCACAAGCAAAGCATTGCGGAGTCCTTTCGTGGACGCTCTCTCCCTCCACAGGTTAAATCCATTCGATGGCACAAGGCGCTCTGTCCCATAACGGGTGGGACACTCTCGCTTGAAAATGATAGCGAGGTTTTCTTAGTGCCACCGGAGCATTTTAAATACTATCCCGTCACTCATTAAGCTCGCCATTACCCGGTTAAGTAACGCGAGCATTGATCATGAGGTCGATTCGGCGTTGTTTTTGATCTCATGGTGATGATGGTAAACCGCCCCAGCTCACCGGGGTGAAGTTTTCATAGCCAATCGTCTAGCTTGTTTCCGTAGAGCCGAATCGTTATTCTTAAGGTCAACTACTGGCCGATTAAGTTTCTAAGCCAAGTTGTCATACCAAATCCATCGTATCGGAGGGGTGGGTGAGCGGTTGAAACCACCGGTCTTGAAAACCGGCGTCCACTTCGTGGACCGCGAGTTCGAATCTCGCCCCCTCCGCCACAGATTAGTGCTGAGTGCTGAGTAACGAGTGCTGAGTGAGGATTGCTGAATGGAGGGGGCTGAGTACTGAGTGACGAGGACTGAGTGGAGAGTGCTGAGTGACGAGAGCGGAAAACGGGTTGATTTGGATGCGCAGTTGAAAGGTTAGGGTTGCATGGCTGACGGTGAGGGTGCTTCGCTTCAGTTTCTTGGCGCAGCGGGCGGGGTTACGGGCTCGAAGTTCTTGTTCTCGCACGGCGGCGAGCAGGTGCTGATCGATTGCGGTCTGTTTCAAGGCTTGAAGGAGCTGAGGCTGAAGAACTGGGCGCCGGTGCCGATCGATCTGGCGCGGCTGCGCGCCGTGGTTCTGACCCATGCGCATATCGATCATTCGGGATATTTGCCGCGCATCGTTTCCAAGGGTTACAAGGGGCCGGTGTTCGCGACACCGGCGACCTGCGATCTGCTCCATGTGATGCTACCGGACGCGGCGCACCTTCAGGAAGAAGAGGCGCGCTACGCCAACCGCAAGGGATATTCCAAGCACGCTCCGGCGTTGCCGCTTTACACGGTGGAGGATGCGAACCGGTCGCTCAGGCTTCTGCGACCCACACCAGTGGGCGAAGCCGTCGAGGTCGCGAAAGGGGTCTTCGCCGATTTCGGCCGCGTCGGTCATATCCTCGGCGCGGGCTCGGCGCGCTTATCGTTTCAAGTGAACGGCCAGAAGAGAATCCTGGTGGACTCCGGCGACTTGGGCCGTTACGACCGGCCCATTCTCAAAGACCCCGAGCCGGCGGGCCACGCCGACTGGCTGCTGATCGAGTCGACCTACGGCAATCGTATTCATCCGAAGGAATCGGAAGCCGAGCTGCGCTACGTGATCAGGGAGACCGCGGCGCAGCGTGGCTGTCTTCTCATTCCGGCCTTCGCCATCGGCAGAACCCAGGATCTGGTATACACCATCCGTAAGATGGAAGACGAAGGCGAGATTCCTTCGATCCCGGTCCATATCGATAGCCCCATGGGAATCGAGGCGACGGAAATTTACTCGCGCCATACCGAGGAGCATGACTTCGAAATGGCGCGGTTAACCAACCACGAGCGCGATCCGATCCGTTCGCGCCACATGGTCGTCGACCGAACGCCCGAGGAGTCAAAATCGATCAACAGTCTCAAGGGGCCGCTGATCATAATTTCGGCGAGCGGCATGGCGACCGGCGGGCGGGTGTTGCATCATTTGAAACGCAGACTGCCAAACCCGGACACGACGCTTCTCTTGGCCGGTTACCAGGCGGAGGGAACGCGCGGCCGGTTGCTGCAAGACGGCGCCAAGGAAGTCAAGATGCTCGGCGAAATGGTTCCGGTGCGCGCCAAGGTCAAGGTCCTCGACGGCTTTTCGGCCCACGCGGATCAAGGGGAAATCTTGCGCTGGCTCGGCACGTTTCCGAAACGGCCGCGGATGACCTACATCGTGCACGGCGAGCCGGCGGCGGCAAATGGGCTGGCGGAGGTGATTCGTGAGCGGCTCAAGTGGCCGGTGGAGATCGCCAAGTTTAATCAGAAGGTAGCGCTGGCGTAGCATAGGTGGCCTTGCTAGCGCCGAAAATAAATGATTTTTTGCGGTCTTGGCGCGATAAAAAAATCGCCGTTTAAGAGTTCAACGTTCAATGTTCAACGTCCCCGCTCCACACCTTGAACTTTGAACCTGGAACTTTGAACAGAGAGTGAGGAAGGAGAGGCTTCAACGACCTCGCGCAAAGAGCGCCAAGGTAGGACATGAGCCAGCCGGCTAAGATGATCGACCCAATTTGCGATATGACCGTCGAGCCGGCCACCGCCGCCGGGAAGTTCGATTACGAAGGGGAGACCTATTACTTTTGCAGCGTTCACTGTCAGAAATTATTTCCAACCGATCCGGCGAAGTATTTAGCCGCGTCCGATGCGCGCCGCAGTGCGCAGCCGAAGCCCGGGGCAGCTCACCCTCATCAGCATCCAGCAACTACAGTTAAGCCGCAAATTCCCGGCGCTATCTACACCTGCCCGATGGACCCGGAAGTGCGCCAGCAGGGCGCGGGCGCTTGCCCGAAGTGCGGCATGGCGTTGGAGCCGCTCGATATCGCCGCCGCGCTCACCAAAACCGAATACACCTGCCCGATGCATCCGGAAGTCGTGCGCGAGGAGCCAGGCTCTTGCCCGAAGTGCGGCATGGCGTTGGAAGCGCGCACGGTAAGTTTGACCGAAGAGAAAAATCCCGAGTTGGAAGACATGACGCGCCGCTTTTGGGTGGGTGTCGTCCTGTCCATTCCGGTCCTGCTGGTCGCGATGTCGGACATGCTGCCGGGCCAACCTTTGCATCAATTTTTACCGTCTAAACTCTTAACTTGGTTTCAATTTCTCTTGGCGTCACCGGTGGTGCTCTGGTGCGGCTGGCCGTTTATTCAGCGGGCGTGGGCCTCCATCCTCAATCGCAGCCCGAATATGTTCACGCTCATTGGCATCGGCGTCGGCACCGCCTACGTTTACAGCGTAGTCGCGACTTTAGTGCCGGATCTGTTTCCAGATTCATTCCGCGGCCACGGCGGCGAAGTCGGCGTTTACTTCGAGGCGGCGGCGGTGATTACGACACTGGTTTTGCTCGGCCAGGTGCTGGAGCTGCGCGCGCGCAGCAAAACCAGCGGCGCGATCCGGGCGTTGCTCGGCCTCGCTCCTAAGACCGCGCGTCGCGTCGAGGCCGACGGGAGTGAGAAAGACGTTTCCTTGGATCAGGTGCAGGTCGGCACTCGCCTGCGCGTGCGGCCCGGCGAAAAAATTCCCACGGACGGTGTGGTCGTCGAGGGCGCGAGCTCGGTAGATGAATCGATGGTGACCGGCGAGCCAATCCCCAGCGAAAAGGTACAGAACAGCAAAGTCACCGGCGGCACGGTGAACGGCACGGGAAGTTTTATCATGCGCGCCGAGCGGGTCGGCGGCGATACGCTCTTGGCACAAATCGTCCGCATGGTCAGCGAGGCGCAGCGCAGCCGCGCGCCTATTCAGAAGCTGGCGGACCTTGTCTCGTCATATTTCGTGCCGGCGGTCGTCACGGTGGCCGTCATTACTTTTGTTGTTTGGGCGATGGTCGGGCCGGAGCCGCGCTTGGCCTATGCGCTGGTTAACGCCGTTGCCGTTCTGATCATCGCTTGCCCCTGCGCCCTCGGGCTGGCGACACCGATGTCGATCATGGTCGGTACCGGCCGCGGCGCGACGGCGGGAGTATTAATCAAGAACGCGGAAGCGCTGGAGGTCCTGGAGAAGGTCGATACGTTGGTCGTGGATAAGACCGGCACGCTCACGGAGGGCAAGCCTCGTTTGGTGTCGGTCATGGCACTCGACGGATACGATGAAGCTGAGGTCCTGCGCTTGGCCGCTAGCCTCGAGAATGCGAGCGAGCATCCTCTGGCGACGGCCATCGTTGCCGGCGCGCAAAAACGGCAATTGCAGCTCGCCAAGGATCAGGGCTTCCAGTCCTATACCGGCAAGGGCATCTTTGGCGTCGTCGAGGGCAAGAGAGTGGCGTTGGGAAATTTCAAACTGTTCGAAGAGCTGAAAATTTCCGCAGATCCGATGCGCGACCGCGCTGAGCGGTTGGGCGCCGAAGGGCAAACGGTGATGTTCGTCGCCATCGAGAAACAGCTTGTCGGTCTGATCGGCGTCGCCGATCCGGTCAAGCCATCGACACCGGAAGCGATTCGTCTCTTGCATGACGCCGGGGTTCGCATTGTCATGCTCACCGGTGACAGCAGGACCACGGCCGAAGCGGTGGCCCGCAGGCTCGGCATCGATGAGGTGCAAGCGGAAGTGCTGCCTCATCAAAAGGGTGAGGTCGTAAGAGAATTGCAAAAGCAGGGGCGAGTCGTGGCGATGGCAGGGGACGGCATTAATGACGCGCCGGCGCTGGCGCTGGCGCAAGTCGGGATCGCCATGGGCACGGGCACGGATATCGCGATGGAAAGCGCGGGCGTGACCCTGGTGAAGGGCGACTTGCGCGGCATCGCCAAGGCGCGCAGGTTGAGCCAAGGGACGATGCGCAACATCCGCCAGAATCTTTTCTTCGCGTTTTTCTACAATATTCTCGGAGTGCCCATCGCCGCCGGCGCGCTCTATCCGCTCTTCGGCATTCTTCTGAGCCCGATGATCGCCAGCGCCGCCATGACCTTCAGCTCCGTCTCGGTGATCAGCAACGCGCTTCGGCTCAACAAGATCCGGCTTTGAGCGGGATTTTTGTCCCGATCTCTTCTAGTTGCTGTTGAAGTGTTTTGATGCCCCGTGTTAGAAACACGGAGTCGACATCTTTTTGCTCATGTCCATTATCAAAGTCGAAAACCTCACCAAGCTTTTCAAAGACGCCAGGGCTCTGGATGACGTCAGCTTTGAATTCGAAAAAGGCATACTATCTTTTCTCGGACCCTCCGGTTGCGGCAAGACGACGTTGCTGAGATCGATTGCCGGTCTTGAGGTCCCGGACGCCGGAACAATCTCCATTGCCGACGAAGTTCAAACCTCCATTGCCGACGGCGTCCTGGTCCCCCCTTACTCGCGCAAAATCGGATTTGTGTTCCAAAATTACGCGCTCTGGCCGCATATGACGGTTTTCAGCAATGTGGCTTTCGGGCTCAAGTTGCGCAAGGCGCCGGCCGAAGAGGTCAAGCGCAAAGCTTTGTCGGCGTTGGAGCTGGTGGGTTTGCAAGGACGGGAGGGACGTTATCCATCGCAGTTGAGCGGCGGGCAGCAACAGCGGGTCGCTTTGGCGCGCAGCCTGGCACTGGAGCCGCGCTTGATCTTGTTGGACGAACCGCTAAGTAACCTCGATGCCAAGCTGCGCGAGGAGATGCGCGTGGAGCTTAAAAAGCTGATCAAAAAGGTCGGCATCAGCGCGCTTTACGTCACTCATGACCAAGAAGAGGCCTTTACCATATCCGACGCGGTCGTCGTGATGGATGCGGGAAAAGTCCTCCAGTACGGGACACCGGACGAGATCTATAATCATCCGTCGCATCCGTTCGTCGCCTCTTTCGTCGGTCACTCGACGCTCGTCGACGGCAAGGTGGTCGCGGTTGACAGCGGAGTTTGCCGCGTGGTTGTGCCGGAATTCGGCGGCGCCATGTTGATCTCTGCGGCGCCCAAGCAGGCCATGCCGGGGAATCTTTGCAAAGTCGTGGTTCGCAACGGTGAGATCAGACTGAGCCCTGACAAGTTCCCAGAAGGCACGGAGAACGTGCTCGAGGGCGTGATGACCAGCCGGGAATACCGCGGCGGGCTGACGGATCACCGCGTCCAGATCGGTTCAAAGGAAATCGTCGTCACGTCTCATAAGCTCTGCCCGATGATTCGCGTCAAGGGCGACGGTGACACAACGTTCTTGTCAATCGATAAGTCGGCGATCAGCGTCATCGTCGAACAGTAGAGCTTTTTGCCGTGGGTTCAGCTTCCATTTTTCTGTCAAGCCGCAGTTCAGCGAGTCATTGGAATTCCATCAAGCTCGCCCTGCGCCAGGGAACCCTTGTGCCACTACTGGCCAGCACGGTAGCCGGCGCTGCCATCGTCACACCGATTCTAATCGTTCTATGGCGCAGTTTTACTACGGGCAAACTGGGCTTTACCGTCGGCCTAAATCTGAACAATTATCTCAGGGTTTTCGCCGACCGCGATATCCTGCCGATGCTCGGAAACTCGGTTGTCTACGCGGCGGGATCGGCGGCGCTTGGCACCGGGGTCGGCGCGTTGCTCGCCTGGATCGTCGCGCGCACCAATACGCCGGGCAAGGCTCTGGTCGAGCTTATGCCGCTCTATCCGATTCTCATGCCGCCGATCATGAAAAACATCGCCTGGATTTTGCTCCTGGCGCCGCGCTCGGGAATTCTCAACGGCATGCTGCAGCAGTTTTTCGGCATCGAGACGCTGGTCTTCAACGCTTTTAGCATGGCTGGCATGGTTTGGGTCTTCGGCTTGGCCTGCGTGCCCTTGGGTTATTTGTTTTTGCTCCCGGTATTCTTGTCCTTCGATCCGTCACTGGAGGAAAGCGCCTATATCGCCGGCAGCAGGCCGGTGCACACGATGCTCAAGATCACCTTCCCGCTGGCGGTGCCGGCGTTTCTGTCGGCCTTCGTGCTGAATTTTCTCCGCGGGCTGCGCTCCTTCGAAACCCCCGTGCTGCAAGGGACACCGGGGAACATCAAAGTTTTCGTCAGCCGCGTCTATGACTCCATGGCCCTGGAATTCAACACCGGATTGGCGACCGCTTACAGCGTAATCTTGGTGGTGCTCTCTGTGATCACGCTCTATTTCTACGTGCGCGCGACGCGGTTCTCGGAACGCTACGCGACCATCACCGGCAAGGGCTATCGCGTCAAGGTAATCGACATCGGCCCCTGGAAGTACGTCACTTTCCTGGCGGTTTTCCTCTACTTCTTGGCCGGCATCGTCTTACCGTTCGTGGTGTTGATCGTCGTCTCGATGATTCCCTACTTCGACTACGAGACTTTTATGAGCTTTCCGTCCAACGCCGTGCTGAATAACTATCACACGGTGCTTAAGCATCCGAGCTTCGTCACCGGGCTCTATAACTCGCTGGTGCTCTCCGTGACCATCGCCGTGGTGACGGTGCTGGCGGGGATCGTCATGGCGTTTACGATCTACCGGACCCGGGCCGTCGGCACCAAGATTTTCGAATTCATCGGCACCTTGCCTCTGGCGTTTCCGCCACTAGTGCTTTCGGTGGGTCTGGTGATCATTTTTCTCGGCACGCCTTTGTATAACAGCCTGTGGGCTTTGGGCATCGGGCTTTTCGTCGCGTATTTTCCCTATGCCTTCAGAAACGCTTCCGGCTCCATCGTCAACATTCACAGAGAACTCGACGAAGCGGCGTGGGTGCACGGCGCCAGGTGGCGCCACGTGTTTTTCAAGATCACGCTGCCGATCCTCAAACCGTCGGTCGGGGGAGCGCTTTTTTATATCTTCGTCGAATCGATCCGCAACGTCGATGTCGCGGTTCTGTTGACCGCTCCGGGGAAAGAGTATGGGCCGGTCACGTTGTTCGAATATTTCCGCGTCGGCCAGTGGGCCGAGGCGGCGGCGGGCGGCGTTATATATTTGATCATCCTGATCGTCGCCGTCTCGGTCGCCAAGTTTGCATTTAAGATGAAGTTTAGTCTATGAGTGGGAAAGGCTCCGAAACTAGTTCTATTGAAGGAGGAGGCATCATGTCTATGAATTTTTCGACGGCCGCGGCCGTCGCGTTGTTCGCCGGTTTTTTCGCCTGGGGTAGCACTCCGGCGGGGGAAGCACCGAGTAAGGACTCGGTGAAGAAAGGCGCTGAAAAAACCCCGCCAAAGGCCGCCCAAACGGCGGCGCCGAGCCCGACGATCAAAGCGGCTCAGGCGTTTGAAAAGGTCAGCAAAGAGCTTTACCCAAAGGCCAAGCAGGAAGGTAATCTCATCATTTACTCCGTGTGGGACGTGGAGCACCTGCGCGTCATCACCGATACCTTCATGAAAAGGTATCCGGGAATTAAAGTGACTTACTGGCAGGGTCGAAACCCCGAAATCGTCACCCGGGTGTTGACGGAATTCCAAGGCGGGCAGTCCAGCGTGGATGTCATCCTGTCAGATAACGCGCCGCCGGTCGTTCGCGCGGCGGGAGCGATCGCAAACTACGAAACGGTCCAGAAAGACGTCCTGCTCCTTCACGACCCGACCATGGCGACGGTGAGCTTGCAGATTCAAGCGCTCACCTACAACACCAAGAAGCTCAAGCCGGCGGATCTCCCCAAGAGTTGGGAAGATGTGGCCAATCCGAAGTTCAAGGGCATGGTAGCCTTGGACGATCCGATGAGGGCAGGCCCCCTGAGCTCTATGCTCGCCGGTCTCAAAGAGCAGTGGAAGGACGACAATCGATTCAACAAATTCGTCAAAGGACTAAAAGCGCTCGGCGTTCCGGTTCACAAGAGCACCAGCGCCATGTTCAGGCTGATGATTTCGGGCGAGTACGCGATCTGTATGCCGGCACTGCTCCATGATGTGATGGAAGAAAAGGGCAAGGGAACCCCGGTGGACTACATCAAGACGGTCCCGCCGGTGGTCTTCCCGCGCCAGGCCGGCATCTATATCAAGGCGCCCAATCCCAACGCCGCCAAGCTCTTTGCCGAATGGGCGATCTCCACGCAAGGGCAACAGGCGATCGATTCGGTGGGGCGCGAATCCTCGCGGAAGGACTTCAAGTCCAAGACCTCCATCGAGTCGGCGTTTCCGAAGGGAACCAAGCCGATACCCGTCACGGATAAACTGTTCCTTGAAGATCCAAAAAAATGGCTCGACACCAACGTCAAGCCGATTTGGGAAGGGTAAAAAAAACAGCCCGAAGCGGTCACGGCTGAATAAAACGGGGAGCCGGCAATCTGTTTCGATTGCTCCGGCTCCCTTTTTCATTTTGTGGCGCAATGTCGTCAATCGTCAAAGCTGATTCTCGCCATAGTCCATTGTAGAAAATCGCCGGTAGCTGTGTTAGTTTGCAAACTCATCAAAAGATGGGTTCCATGCATCATCGATTAGCGGATCGGTGTATGGTCCTCGGTTACCTGAGCCGGTACCGAACAAATCAGACCGTTACGGAGAGATGGCCGAGTGGTCTAAGGCGCACGCCTGCTAAGCGTGTGTACCCCAAAAGGGTACCGAGGGTTCAAATCCCTCTCTCTCCGCCATTTACCTCACGGCATTGCTGATCTCATATCTCAAATTTCAGATGCTCTGAGATTTGAAATCTGAGATCTGAGATTTACCGAAGCGCCCGTAGCTCAATTGGACAGAGCACCAGACTACGGATCTGGGGGTTGGGGGTTCGAATCCCTCCGGGCGCGCCATGAAATTCAACGGCTTACACACCACTATTCTAGTATTCCATCGAATTGTTTCCGCCGATCGTTTCCATTATTCCAAGCGTGATGAGACGCCTGGTCTCCAAATCTGATCACTGACAACTGGCTACTGGCAACTATATTTGAGGATACACATGCCAGCGGTCCGCAGGAAAAACCGCCTTGACGCGTTGCCCGAGGGTGAAGGCGGTATCGCCCGCTTGCTTCACGAGCAGGCTCACGCCGTTTACTTCCACTTCAAGAATCTGGACGTCGCCGAGGTAGTTCTTGCTCGTGATGGCTCCCGTCAGGGGCGCGGACGCAGGGTCGGCCGAGTTGAGATGCACATGCTCGGGGCGAATCGCCAGCGTGACCGGGCTTGCCGCCGGCGCACTCGGAGGAACGGCGATCGATATGGCTCCCAAAGGGCATTCGACTTGCGACGGGCCGGTGACATGACCTTTGACGAAATTCATTTCGCCGACGAACTGCGCGACGAAGAGATTGACCGGACGGGCGTAGATATCCTGGGGCGGCGCTATCTGAAGGATCTCGCCAAGGTTCATCACGCAGACCTTGTCCCCGAGGCTCAAGG
>Ga0326597_10004588_pt1 | contig 19384 bp, 17 predicted proteins | sample RVTome_12_FD_203789 | JGI IMG/M metagenome (GOLD analysis project Ga0326597, IMG submission 203789) | Soil microbial communities from uranium-contaminated site in the Upper Colorado River Basin, Wyoming, United States - RVT100D185 | ecosystem: Environmental > Terrestrial > Soil > Contaminated >... | reverse complement strand
GAGCGAACATCGCGAAGCCGCGAGTGGCGATGTGCGCTGTCCTGAATGCGGTGAGATGATCACGCCCGAGCAGATCGAGCGGGCGGGCGAGTCGATGCTGCCCGTCGCATTCAGCGCGATCAATCCGATCCACTGGCTCACGAACAAGCACGGCGCGACCGTCTTCGCGATCGTCATCGCCGCAGCGCTCGCCGCTCTGCCGCCCACCGATGTCTCACCGGGATTCTGGAACACACTCTTCACCGGCGGCGTTGACAATGCGCGGACGTGGCTGACGACCAACGGCGGGCGCGGCGGCATCATTCTCTGGCCGCTCTTCGGCGCGACGAATCAACTTCTCGCGGGACTGGCGTTCATCGTCATCACTTTCTACCTGCGGCGGCGCGGAAGGGCGCTGTGGTTCCTTCTGATGCCGATGGGCTTCATGCTTCTCATGCCGATGTGGGCGATGTCGTGGCAGGTGTTCGTCGGCAGCGCCGACAATCCGCGCTGGCTGTTGCCCGCCGTCGGCGCGACGAACTGGCCCTTGGCGCTCATCGGCATCGCGTCGATCGCGATCGAGATCTGGATGATCGTTGAAGCGCTGCTGGTGTGGCCGCGCGTGCGCGGAGTGATGGAGCGCGGCGCGACGGATGCGATCGATGACTCGGTGCGCGCGCCGGTGATCGCGTAGGTGCGAATCGGCAAGCCGCGAGCGGCGATGCAAGCGGCGAAGAAAAACAAAAAACCGCCGTGCGAAGCTCCGACACCCGCACGGCGGCAAGAAGACCGCGGTGACGTACCGCGATGTCCAAGGATAGACTGCTGCACAGACCTTAGCCGCGTACCGAAGGGGAAGTCAATCAAGAAATCCCATGTTCTGGCAAATATCGTAAGTTGTTGAGTCGCAATGAGTTACAAAATCACATTGCCAGATCATCCCGAGATACCGCCCGATTCGCCCCGCGACTTCTTAACATCCTTACTTTATGCAAACATTGACGGGCCGGAACCGACCCGATGCATCGAACTGCCCCCCTCGCGAATGGATTCCGCGCGCCGGCGGAGTGGCCCTCCGTCGAGGTCGGCGAATCCTGGAGGGGCGGTGGGGATCGGTGAGTCGTCTCCGATTACACAGGCCTTGGACCGGGGACGCCCGAGAGCCCCGTTGGACGTGCATGAGAGGCACTTCCGGGCCGATGGGCAGGTTGACCGGGTGGTGCTTCGCCGCTATCTTGCCCCCTTCATATTGTGGCCTTTTTCACAAGGGTGGGTCCGGGTGCTTCTGGCACAGCAATCTCCGACGCTCGAACCGGTGGCACCGTGGCTGTTCTACCTCTTTGCCGGGGTAGCGGTCCTCGGGGCTCTGGGGGTGGTCTTTTCCCAGCAGATCGTCCGCATGGCGGTGTTTCTGCTCTTCACCCTTGGCGGCGTGGCGTTCCTCTACTTCTTTCTAGAGGCCGAGTTCCTCGCGGCGATCCAACTCATCGTCTACGTCGGCGGGACGCTGATTCTCATCATCTTCGGCGTGATGCTGACGAGCAAGAACCCCTTTGTTCGACTCACCGTCCCTGTTGGGCAAAGGCTGCTGGGGTGGGGAATCGGGCTGGCGCTGACGCTGATGATGCTCTTCATCGGCGTGCTCGAACTGGCCGGCGGAGCGCCCGGAGCGCTGCCCACGGAGGGCGGGGGGGAGCACTATGGCATCGCGGACCTCGGCCGCAACCTGCTGGGCAAGTACGCCTTGCCCCTCGAGTTGGCGGGCGTACTGCTGCTCGTAGTCATGATCGGTGCCGCGTACATCGCCAAGGGGCGGCAGGCAGACCTCGCAGAAGGCGAGGGACACTCGTGATCGGCCTCTCTCACTTCCTCACCTTGTCGGCGATTCTCTTCGGCTGCGGGGCGGCGACGATTCTGACGAAGCGCAACGCCATCGGCATCCTCATGGGAGTCGAACTGATCCTCAACGCCGCGAACGTCAACCTCGTCGCGTTCAACCGCTTCAGTTGGGCGGGGGCTTCGGTGGTCGAGGGGGCGGCACCGGCGGTGGACGGGCTGATGTTCGCCATGTTCATCATCGTGCTCGCGGCGGCGGAAGCGGCCATCGCCCTGGCCATCTTCCTCAACTTCTACAACCACTTCGCAACCATCGACATCGAACGCGCGCGGATGCTCAGCGGCTGATGGGCGGCCTTGGCACTCCATCACTGCGCAGCATCCTGCCTCTCGATCGGATTCGGACCGCATGACTCCCGAGAATCTCCTGGTCCTTGCGACGGCACTTCCGGCGATCGGCTTTGCGATCGTGATCCTGCTCGGATCGCGCGTCGGCTCGCCGAAGATGTGGCCGTGGTTCACCGTCGGCATGGTCGGGGCCTCGCTGGTCCTGTCCGTAATCGCCTACGTGACCTTCATGGCGGGCGATGGCACACCAAAGTCCGTCGCCTGGAACTGGCTCCAGTTCGGCGTCAACGCGGATGGGAGCGGGCGCTACCTCCAGATCGGGCCGTATGTTGACAAGATGACGGTGCTGCTCTTCGGGATGGTCACGATCATCTCGACGCTGGTACACATCTATTCCGTCGGATACATGGAAGGCGATCCGCACAAGACGCGCTTCATGGCCTACATGCAGTTGTTCACGTTCTCGATGCTCGGCATCGTGCTGGGCAACAGCCTGCTGCAACTTTACATCTTCTGGGAACTGGTGGGCATTTCGAGTTACCTGCTCATCGGCTTCTGGTATGAGAAGCGCGGCCCGCAACTGGCGTGCAAGAAGGCGTTCGTGATGAACCGCATCGGCGACATGGGCTTCGCCGTGGGCATGGGCATTCTTTTCTTCAAGTGCGGCGGCGATCTGGTGCTGCGATCGGCCGATTCCGGGCCGGGCATCTTCGGCACCATCATGGACCGAATGGCCATCGACCCACTCAACGCCGGCGAAAACGACTGGTGGCTGACGCTGGCGGGCATCGGGCTGTTCATGGGGGCGATGGGCAAGAGCGCCCAGTTCCCTCTTCAGACCTGGCTGCCCGATGCGATGGAAGGCCCGACGCCGGTTTCGTCCATCGTGCATAGCGCCACGATGGTGGCGGCGGGCGTCTATCTCACCGCGCGCATCTTCCCCCTGCTCACGCCCGCGGCGCACCTGTTCATCGCGACGATCGGGCTGATCACGCTCATCATGGCGGCGCTGATCGCCTGCGTGCAGACGGACATCAAGAAGGTGCTCGCGTACTCGACGCTCTCGCAACTGGGGTACATGGTCCTCGCGCTTGGGGCGGGCTCGTACACCTTCGCGATGTTCCACCTCGTGACGCACGCTTTCTTCAAGTGCTGCCTCTTCCAGTGCGCCGGCTCGGTGATCCACGCCGCGCACCACGAGCAGGAGATGACCAGGTACGGCGGGCTGCTCAAGAAGATGCCCATCACCGCCGCGTGCTTTGCCATCTGCACGCTGGCAATCGCGGGGGCGTCGATTCCGTTCACGGACTTCGCCCTCTCGGGCTACTACTCGAAGGACGGCATCATCGCCGCGACGGTGAACTACGGCGATGCGCTGGCCGCCCACGGCATGAACTGGGGCAAGGTCTTCTACTGGGGGCCGACGATCATCGCCTACGTCACCGCGTTCTACATGACGCGGGCGTTCGTGCTCACCTTCCTCGGCAAGCCGCGCGATCAGCACCTCTACGATCACGCCCATGAGGTGAACTGGACGATGTGGTTCCCGCAGGTGGTGCTCGCGGCGTTCGCCGTCTTCATCGGCTGGAGCATGTTCGGCGTGGGATCCAACCTGCACGACACGGCGCCGAAGATGGCGCAGCCCTTTGACGCGCGTGACGACATGGCACACGGGTTTCACTTCGTCCACGCCTCCCTCCTCTACGGCTTCGGGTGGATGATCTCGATCGGTCTGGGCTTCTTCATCTACATCAACGGCTTTGCGATCACCTCCAGGATCGTGGCGATCCCGGGCATCGCGCAGATTCACTGGTGGCTCTACAACAAGATGGGCTTCGACGGCCTGTACGACATCCTCGTCGTCAACATCAGCAAGGCGGTCTCGTCGATTCTCGGCGCCTTCGACCGCTACGTCGTGGATGGGCTGGTCAACGGGGCGGCGTGGGTCGGGCGCGAGACCGGTTTCCTTGTCGGCAACTTTGACAACAACTACGTGGATGGCACGGTGCGCGGCAGCGGGCGCGCGGCGCTGCGCCTGGGCTCGATCCTGCATCGCACGCAGGCGGGCAACATCCGCATGTACGTGCTGATCCTGTTCGTGGCGGTGTTCACGGGGCTGGCGATCGCCACGCCCTTTGCCCTGGGTTGGGTGTGGTTCGGTCTGCCGTCGCATTGAAGCGGCGCTGAGGAGTTGTGAGGCGGCCCGCGCGGGCTGAGGATTCATATGAATGAACTGTTCGTCAACCTGATGATCTTCGCGCCGCTCATCGGCGCGGCGGGCTGCCTGCTGCCCGGAAGCAACCCGGCGCTGAGCAAGATGATCGCGATGATCACCGCCGTGGTCGTCCTGCTCCTCAACATCGCCCTGGCGATGGCGTTCTACGGTGAGGCGAGCGGATCCTCGTACCTGCCAGCCGGCGGCGAGAGCGTCGTGCGATTCATCACCGACGTCGTGTGGATCGAGAGCGTCAACATTCATTACCTGGTCGGCGTTGACGGTTTGAGCATGCCGCTGCTGCTGCTCACGAGCATCCTCAATGTCCTCATCATCGCCGCGGGCTGGAACGTCGAGAAGCACACCAAGGCGTTCATGGCTCTGTATCTCGTGCTGATGTTCGGGATGAACGGGGTGTTCCTGGCGCTGGACTTCTTTCTCTTCTACGTCTTCTTCGAGGTGAGCCTGCTGCCGATGTATTTCCTCATCGGGATCTGGGGCGGGCCGCGCAAGGAATATGCGGCGATCAAGTTCTTCATCTACACGCTGGTCGGCTCCATCTGCCTGCTGATGGTCATGCTCGGGTTCTACTTTCTGGTGCCCGAGGTGGCGACGGGATCGGCGGCGGCGGGGGGCAAGCCATCATTCAACATGATCGCTCTCGCGGCCGACGAAGGCGTGCAGCAGGCCTTCAACCACGGAGGGCAATACTGGTCCTACGCCAAGTGGTTCTTCATCCTTCTGTTCATCAGTTTCGCCATCAAGGTGCCGGCCGTGCCGTTCCACACCTGGCTGCCTGACGCCCACGTCGAAGCCCCGACGCCGATCTCGATGATCCTGGCCGGCGTGCTGCTCAAGATGGGCGGGTACGCATTGATGCGCATCAGTTACCCGATCTTCCCCGACGCGGCGAAGTGGGCGTGGTTTGGCGTGGCGATCGTCGGCGTGGTCTCGATCGTCTACGGCGCCTTTTGCGCCATGGCGCAGACGGACTGGAAGAAACTCGTCGCCTATTCGTCGGTGAGCCACATGGGATATGTCATCCTCGGGCTCGCCGTCCTCACCGAAGCGGGCCGCAACGGCGCGTACTTCCAGATGATCGGGCACGGCATCTCCTCGGCGATGATGTTCTTCCTCGTCGGCGTCGTCTACGAGCGGGCGCATCACCGCGACCTCAACCGCTTCGGCGGCCTTTGGAACACCATGCCGGCGTACACGGGGCTTGCGGCCGTCGGCTTCTTCGCCGGCCTGGGGCTGCCGCTGCTGTGCGGTTTCCCCGGCGAGGTGCTGAGCCTCATGGGGACGTTCGGGGCGATCAGTTGGATCGAGGCCGCGCCCTCGTGGGTGCCGATGTCCGGCGCCGGCGCGGGAACAACGGTGATTACTCTGGGCGTGCTCGCGGCTTCGGGCGTGATTCTGACGGCGGGCTACATCCTGTGGATGTTCCAGCGCGTCTATATGGGGCCGGCGAGGCCGGAATACACCTACTCGGGGCGCGACATGGTCAACACCCGCGAGTACTTCATCATGGCGGTGCTTTCGCTCTTCGCCATTCTTCTGGGCGTCTGGCCGGCGATGGTGCTGGACATGATCAGTAACACGTTCAATGCGATCTACGCGCCGTTTTCCAGTTTGATGAGCACGGCGGGGTTCTGAGAAGAGAGGCATCAAGGCAGCGAGGGATGGAGTGAACGAATGTGTTGCGCCGTCCGAGACCGCTTGCGTCTTCGCATCCCGCCCACCACTGGAGATTGAAGTGCGAGGCCGCTTGCGCCTTCGCATCAACTGTTGGAGATTTGAGGCACCATGACGATTGGTCTTCCGTGGTCTGAGGTTGTGACGCTGCTGCCGGAGTTGTGCCTGCTGGCGGCGGTGTGCATCGCGCTCATTGCGCCAGTGCTGCCTCCACTGCGGGCGATGTTCCGCGCTTCGCACGGCCCGCTGACGGTGCTGGCGATCGCCGCACTCGTCGCCGCGCTGCTCTCCTCAATGGCGATGCTCGGCGGCTGGGGCGGATTGAGCGCGCCCGACCACACCGTGCTGCACGGCATGCTCGCGGTCGATCAATTCGCCCTGAGCGTCAAGATCATCATCTACGCCTTCACGCTCCTGGTCATCGTGCTGTGGATGAACACGACACGCGGCTCGGTCCGCCTGACTGACGGGCCGGATTACATCTCGCTGGTGCTCAGCGGCGCGCTGGGCATGAGCCTCATGGCCTCGGCAACGAATCTGCTCATGGTCTTCCTCGCCATCGAGGCCGCGTCCTTCCCGAGTTACGCTCTCGCGGGGTTCAACAAGCAGACCCGCCGCAGCAGCGAGGCGAGCCTCAAGTATGTCCTCATCGGCGCCGCGTCGTCGGCGCTGATGCTCTACGGCCTGTCGATGCTCTACGGCTATTACGGCACGCTCGACCTCGTTCCCATCGCCCAGCGTCTCGCCGCCGAGGGAATGAGCGTCGGGCTTCTTATGGGCGTCTTCGGCCTGCTCATCGGCATCGGCTTCAAACTCTCCGCGGTGCCCATTCACTTCTGGTGCCCGGATGTCTTTGAGGGGGCGTCGATCGAGATTACCACTTTTCTCAGCGTGGCCTCGAAGGCGGGGGCGATCGCCCTGCTGGTGCGCGTCATGATGACGCTCGGGCACTTCAGCAGCGGAGAGGACGCCCGCAACGTGCTCGTCGGCATCGGCTCCTTCGTCGGGCTCGTCGGCGTCGTCACGGCGACGTGGGGCAACCTCGCCGCCTACTTCCAGACCAATATCAAGCGCCTGCTCGCCTATTCCTCGATCGCGCACGCGGGCTACATGATCATGCTCGCGGCCCTGCTCACGGCTTCGATGGACAACGCGCAGCCGGCCGACCTCGTGTACGCCCTGCTCTTCTACCTCATCATCTACGCCTGCATGAACCTCGGCGCCTTCGCCGTGGCCGCGGTCGTGGCGAAAGAGACGGGCAGCGAGTCGCTCGACGAGTACGCGGGCCTCGGGCAGCGCAACGCCTTTCTCGCCGTGGCCATGGGGTGCTTTCTGCTGAGCCTTTTCGGCATGCCGCTCACCGGCGGCTTCTGGGGCAAGGTTCGCTTCGGATTTGAGATGTGGCACGAAGGAATGTGGTGGCTGGTCGTCGCGCTCATCGTCAACACCGTCTTCAGCCTCTACTTCTACCTCAAGCCGATCATCATCATGGTGTGGAAGCAGCCGGTCAGTTCGCGCGTGCTCGCGGTCTCGCCGGCAATGTACGGCGTGGTGGGCGTCGCGCTGCTGGGCGTCTTTGCCACGGGGCTGCTGCCCGACCGCGCGACGGCGTGGGCGCAGCGGAACTCGACGATGGTCTTCTCGATGCCGATCGTGAATGAGGCGGAGGCGCAAGCGGTCTCGGAGGGCGCACCGACCTCGTTGGTCAGCGACAGCGGCGCTTCGGAGGTGGAGCGATGACCGAGGCGAGCGACATCCAACTCGACGATGCTTTCATCGTCCTGCCCGACCCCGCAGCGCCGGACTTCTCTCGCACCATCGAACTGCTCAACGAACTCTACATCGCCGAGTCGCGGAGTTTCCTCCGCTACCTCGAGTCGTGGGAACCTTACACCGATGCCAAGACGATCCGCCTGCGCACGCTCTGCCGGCGGATGATGAAGACGAGTTACGGTCATTCGGACCGCCTGGCGCATCTCATCGAATCGCTCGGCGGGGTGACGATTGCGGGAGCGTACTCCAAAGACAACAGCCACTCGAACTTCACGAGTTGGGCCAATCTCGTGCCCCGCTTCGTGGAGACCAAGCAGGACATGATCGCGCGCGGTGAGATCGTGCTCAACGCCGTCGCCTCGCTGCCGGGCGGCTCGGACATTGCCCCCGCGCTGCGCGAGATGCTCGAAGAGAACCGCGCCGACCTCGCCGCGCTCAAGCAGTGGGCCGATCGCCTCTCCGCCGGTTGAACAACCCGCGGCATAAGATTGCGGCGCATGCTCTCGCCCATTCCCGAAATACTCGAAGACCTGCGCCGCGGCCGCATGGTCATCCTCGTCGATGATGAAGATCGTGAGAACGAGGGCGATCTCGTATGCGCCGCCGAACTCATCACGCCTGAGATCATTCACTTCATGACGCGCCACACGCCCGGCTATCTCTGCCTGGCGCTGACGGGCGAAGACTGCGACCGCCTCGAACTGCATCCGCAGACGGCCGTCAACACTTCGTTGCGTCACACCGCCATGGCCGTCTCGATCGACGGCCATCCTCGCCACGGCGTGGGCACGGGCATCTCGGCTTCCGACCGCGCGAAGACCGTCCGCATTGCCGTCGATCCGAACTCCGGCCCAAGCGATCTCGTCCGCCCCGGCCACATGGTCCCGCTTCGCGCCCGCGACGGCGGCGTGCTCGTGCGCACAGGTCAGACGGAAGGCTCGGTCGATCTCATGCGACTGGCAGGCCTGCGCCCCGCCGCGGTGATCAGCGAGATCAGCCGCGACGACGGCGAGATGGCGCGCCTGCCCGACCTCGAACGCTTCGCCGCCGAGCACCACCTGAAGATCTGCTCCGTCGAGCAGATCATCCACCATCGCCTTGAACGCGAACGGCTCATCCACCGCATCGAGCCGGTGCAGGGCACAATGATCGAGACGGACCACGGCCCGTTCACCCTCTACGCCTTTCAGAGCGTCGTCGATCCCCTGCCGCACATCGCGCTGACGGCCGGCGGCGTCGGATCGCTCGATGCCTCGGGGCGCGTGGTCGAGCATGATGAGCCGATCCTCGTGCGCATGCACCGGCGCAACGTGCTCGGCGACATCTTCGGCGATCGCACGCAGCCGACCAACCGAATCCTCGCCGCGTCGCTGCGGATGATCCAGCAGGAAGGGCGCGGGGCGCTGGTGTACCTGCGGCCATCGGGCGTGGGCGAAGGATTGCTCGGGCGGCTCCAGTCCCTCTCGACCGCCGCCGATCGCGCTTCGGATTCGCAGCCCAACCTGACGGACCCGCGCGGCGTGGGGGGCAAGGCGGTGCCGATGGATCGGCGCGACTTCGGCGTCGGCGGGCAGATCCTCCGCGACCTCGGCCTCACGCGCCTGCGCATCCTCAGCAACCATCCGATGAAACTCCACGGCCTGAGCGCGTTCGGGCTGGAGATTGCGGAAACGGTGCCGATCCCTGATGTTGACCTGTGACTCGCGAAGCACGATGAATGGGGAAAATCCTGATCGTCAGGAGTGCGGAGACTATGCTGTCAAGGTTGTCGATCGGCCAACGACGGGATCAAGGAGCGATCCGCATGCACCGAGTCATCATGGCCCTGGTTTGCGTAGGCGTCTCGGCGAGCGGCGCGTCAGCGCAGTCAGGCGAGTACTGGCGCGGCCCGCTGGACATCGACTTCGCCGTGGTTCGCGCTGCGGGGAATAAAGCCGACGCCCCGGACGAGTTTTTTCGGCGCTTCGGTGCTGTTGATTACAACTACTCCATCAGCGCCTTTGAGGTTTCCAACAGGCAATACGCGCAGTTCCTCAACTCCGTCTCTGGCGAAGGCGACCCCTACGGGCTCTGGCTCCCGGCGGACGGCCGGCGCTGGCACGACGAAATCCGGCATTTCGACAACGGCCGCGGCGGCTACCGCTACGAAGTCGTGCCGGGCAAGGAGACCAACCCGGTCGTGCGAGTCACGCACCGCAGCATCTTCCGCATGATGAACTGGATGCACAACGGGATGCAGGCGGACATCGCGACGACGGACTATGGGGCGTACGACACGAGTCAATGGGGCTTCGATCCCAACGGCCTGTACACCGACTCGATGGAGCCTGAGCCGGGCGCGCGCTACTGGCTCGCTCGGGAGGATGAGTGGTACAAAGCGGCGTACTTTGATCCGAACCGGCATGGGTCGGGGGAACCCGGCTACTGGACCTACCCGACGCGCCACGATGAAGAGCCGGACACCTGGTACGCGCAGGGCGCCGACCCTGAGAACAGCGCCATCTACGACTGGCCGTTTTCAATGCCCGCCGGCACAGTCCCGGGCACCTTCAGCCCGTGGGGCGTCTATGACATGGCGGGGAGCGGACTGGAGATTCTTGGGGTGTGGTATACCGATGGTGAACCCTACGGCATTGCGTATGCCACGCGCGGCTCCGACTTTATCGGTTTCCCGCCGCTGGACGACAAGGCAAATCGATTCTGGGCTGGCGCGTACTTTGGGGGTTCGTATAACCTGGACAGGCATACGTTCCGCATTGTGACCGGAAACATCCCTGGACCGGCAAGCGGGTCCACACTGCTCCTTATCACCTTGACTCTGCTGCGAAGAAATGGACGCCAACAATGAGCAACCGAATCGCCTTGACCCGCGCGGCGTGGGGGGCAAGGCGGTGCCGATGGATCGGCGCGACTTCGGCGTCGGGGGTCAGATCCTCCGCGACCTCGGCCTCACCCGCCTGCGCATCCTGAGCAACCACCCCATGAAACTCCACGGCCTGAGCGCGTTCGGACTCGAGATCGCCGAGACGGTGCCGATTCCGGGCGTGGAGTGAATCTCTCTCTTTGCCGCGCCGCGTGGAAACACGAATGTCGACTCACTCGCCAACGCCCGATGATGCAGATTCTCCCGCATCGGATGTCGCGGGCCGGCCGGTGGTCACGCATCTCCGGTGCAGTTCGTGCGGCTATGACCTCCACGGGCTGGCGCAGGACGGGCGCTGTCCCGAGTGCGGGCTGGAAGTCGCCGAGACGGTGGCCCCGTCACGATTCGAACGCGAGTGGCTGCTGACGATCCGCTACGGCGTGCGCTGGATGATCGCGAGCATGTACGTCTTCGCCTTCCTCGTCGTCACAAGTTACATGCAGTCCACGGAAAATGCTCTGGTGGCGGTTATGCAGTTCGCTGGCGCTGTGGCCTTGATGAAGCGCAATCCGAACCGTCCAGATGACGCGGCCATCGTGCCGTGGCCGCAGTGGCTGCTCGCCGCATCGGTGCCGGCCTACCTCGTCGCCTCCACTGGCTGGGTGATCGCCCTTGACATGCAGTGGATCCTGTACCTGCTTGGCGCGGGGCTTCAGGCCGCGGCACTGGTCATGCTCTGGTTGCGCTTGGCCTCGATCGCCCGGCACGGCATCGCGCCGAAGATACCGTTGATTGCCAGAAGTCTCGCGTGGCTTACCGTCGCCGTCGGCGTCCTGACGCCGCTTCCATTGATCCTGTGGCGAACGAACACCGGTTCGCAACAGATGTACTCCATCGCCGAAGGACTGCGGCTGCTCTGGCTGGTGCTGCTGCTCGTGTGGTTCCTGGCCTCGACCGTCACGCTGCACCTGATGATGGTGCCACTGCAACGGATCATTCATGCCATTGAGGATGCAAGTGCTTCCGACGAACCAGCAAGAGCCGGCGCCGAGCCTGTTCACAGCGGGCGAAGTGCTCAGTGAACATCTGCCCTGCGCGTCGTGCGCCTACGACCTGCACGGCCTCAAGCCTGCCGGCCTGTGCCCCGAGTGCGGCTGGCCGATTGAGAAGACGCTGGAGGCGGGCGGGCTGGACTACAAGTGGCTCGTGGCGATCCACTCGGGCGTGCAGGCGTTGCTCGCCGCGCACTACCTGCTGCTCGGCTCGACGGTGCTGTGTTTCCTGCTTCCCGTCGGCATCTGCTTCTACATCATCCTGATCCTTGGCGGAGCCGTGGAGATCGGCACGCCGCATCCTAAAGCGCCGGCAACGGATGTGCGGTCAAAGCGGCCGGCGCGCTTCTTCGGCGCCGGGATGATTGCTGTCATGGTGGGCGTGATGCTGTGGCCGGGGCGGCTCGATGCAGCGCCGGCGCTGATCGGCCTCGGCTTGACGGCGATGGGAGTCGGCATGGTCCTCCTGTGGCGACACTTCGCCGCACTCATGCTCCGTCGATTCAGCGCGAGCGCCGCGCGCCGCGGACGGGCGCTGGCCTGGGGGCACGGGATCATCACGGCGCTGCTCCTGGCGGCGGCGGGGCTGCGTCTCTGGCCCTATCCCACCATCGCGCCACCCGGGCTGGCGCCCGCACTCGCCTCCTGCGCCGTCGTTCTGTGGGCCATTGCCGCCGTCGGCGCCGTCATCACGCTGCATCTCGCCAGCGGCGCCCTGCGGCAGGCCATGGGCGTCTCCCGTGTGCTGGAGCGGGCCGGCGAGCGGCGCCAGGTCGATGAGAGGATCGGTCACGTCGTCACGGAGCACGCCACGGCTACGCGGCCGCCGAGTCACTCTGACGCATGAACACCGCGGGAATGGCTACGCCGCACTCGGGGCATCGGGGTGCCGTCAGCGCTTCGAGTTGATACCCGCAGCCGGGACAAAGCGCCCGCGGCATCGGTACGATGAGGCGCGCCAGCCAGCGATCCAAGACCCAGATGGAAATGGCCGGAACGACGAACGCCAGCGAGAAGGCGATGGCATTGCTCGACCACCACCACTCGCCGCTGAGCACGCACTCTATGAACCAGTAGGATATGAAGATGGTGCTGGTGACGACCAGGCAAAGGGAGGTGTAGCGAAGTCGGCGGCGGCACGCATGCCGCTTTTCCATGATGGAACCGGTGGCTGGGATCATTGAGGCTCCTTTCGCGCGAGAGAGCATACGCCGCTGACAGCGCGGACCTGGCGGAACCGCGGCGGGATAAGACCAAAGACGACGCTGCACCGAGTTCATTCCACGCGTCGGCTCACGACATCGTCTCGAATCGAACGCCGCCCGCCGCGGCAACCAACCTGACACCGTTGAAGTGGAGACGGGGCAACCACTTTTCCGATACTGAAGTCATGCGCCACGAGCCGCACCCCCGCGTCTCCATCCTCATTCCCAACTTCAACAACGGCCGGGCCTCCTCGCGCGGCGGGCAGCGCGACTTCATTGCCGACCTGCTCCACTCACTCGATGAGACGCTCCGCGATGAGACGACGCCATTCGAGGTTCTCGCCTTCGACGACGGCTCGACGGATGACAGCGTTGGAACTTTGCGCGAGTGGGCGGCCAACCGCACCTGGCCCGACGGCCGGCCGTTTCTCACACTGACGCAAGCCCCGCACTGCGGCATCCTCGCCATCACCGCCAACCAACTCAGCCGCGCGGCGCGCGGCGACATCCTCGCCCGCCTCGACGGCGACATCATCTGCCTCACGCCCAACTGGTTGAGCCGTCTCTGCGCGATCTTCGACAGCGGTCCGCCGAACCTCGGCATCATCGGCCCCAAGCAACTCAACGTGCATGGCCTGATCCACGAGTTCGGCGACTGGCTCCTGCACCCGAACGGCTACCACCACAATGGCCACGGCCTGCCGCGCGACGCCGTCACCTGCGCGCAGGAGGTCGATGACACGATGGGCTGCTTCTACTGCTGCCGCAAGCGCGTGTGGGAGGAGATCGGCGGCTATGACGAGACGTTTCTGCGCGGGCAGACGGTGGACTTCGGCGTGCGGGCGCGGCTGGCGGGCTGGCGCTGCTGGGCCGTGCCCGACATCGAGTACGTCCACGCCCACTCCGAGCGCGGCGACCGGCAGACGACCGCTGATTCGAGCGCGGGGTTGCAGAAGTCCATCGACCGATTCGAGGAGAAGTGGGGTTTCAGCCGCCTCGCGCCCGATCTCGATTTCGTGCGTGAGAGGTTCGCCGGCACGCCGCTGCTCTGGAATCCGAAGTGGTTCGGCACATCTGCCTGCGCGGGTGGCGGCACAGCGCCAGCCTCAAGCCCCAAGCCCCAAGCCCCGATGACTTCCCCCGACCTCACCGACTGGCAGCGCTACCGCTCCGACGCGGGCCTGCGCGCGGTGATCGAGTTGCGCATCAAGGTCACGCTCGACGTCGTCAAACAGGCCGGGCCGCGACGCCTGGCGGTCCACGTCGGCAGCGACTGCGGCATCGTCGGCCACCTGCTGGCCACACAGCGGCTGCCCTACCTCGGCCTTGATGAGCGAACCCCGATGGTCGAACTCGCCCGCGCCATGGCGCAGCGCGAGAAGTACCCCGATGCGGCGCCGCGGTTTGAGACCCTCGCCGATCGTCGCCGACTGCCCGTCGAAGATGAGCACGCGGACCTCGTGCTGCTCTTTGATGTGGTCGAGCGCCATCTCAATCCCGTCGGCCTTTTTAATGAAGTCGCCCGCATCCTCGCCCCCGGCGGCATCGTCATCGTCGTGTCGAAGCGCGCCCAGCCCGCGCTTGAGAATCCGACGGAAATCGAGCACCGCTACACCTTCCAGCAGTTGGCGACGCAGATGCTTCTGACGGGCGCGTTCAAGGCGATCACTGACGCCAAGCGCGATGACCCTTCGCGCGAGATTCTCATCGCGATGCAGCGCCTGCCGCGCGAGCAGTGGATTCGTCGCATCGCGGCGCGCGGCGAATCCGTTGAAGTGCTCGCGCCTCAACGCGCCGGCGCTGTCGCGGCCGCATAGGCGAAAACGCGCTTCTCACGATCAAAGCGATCCGCGCCGCCCCCCAGCGCCCACGCCGCAGCCATGATGTCGAACTGAAGCGCTGCGACCGCATCATCCCAAGGGCAAAGCGGCCCGACCAGGGCGGCGTAGTCCGGCAGGAAGCGCTCGATGAGCCAGGCGCGTTCGAGTAGCGCTGCGCCTGCCGGCGTGTCATCCGGAGCCGTGAGGATCGCCTCAACCGGCTGCGCATCGCCGCCGGCAAGCAGGGCCATGAGCGCTTCAAGCCTTTCGCCAGACTGGGTCGCGACGATCGTCCATGCGTAGGCGTGGTCGGAGCCGGCCATTTCGATCCGCTGGACTCCTGAGTCGGCGATGATCATGGCCATTCGCACCGCTCGACGAAACGCCGCGTCGCCACTCTGGGCATATTCCGCGGAAAGCCGCCGGCCATCCCGCTTGGACAAGGCATGCAGGTAGGCGCCGGCGCATCGAGTCCGTGTGTCAGTATCGCTGAGCCATTTCCGCGCCAGTTCGGCCTGCGCTTCCCCATCCAGAAGTCGCTCGGCGAGCAGGACGGCGGACCAGACGCTGCCATCTTCGGCGACGGGATCGGCCAACAGGCGCTCTGCATCACCCGACCGATTCCGCCACGCCGCCCAGCGACTCAGGGCGATGTCGTGCGTCGCATCTTCTTCAATGACGCCGCCGAGCCACGCGCGCTGGGGCGCGGGGAGATCTTCGATCTTCGTGCCCCAGCGCTGAGCGAGATGCAGTGTTGCGGCCTGGTTGCCATCGACGACCAGCGCTTCAAGCCGCTCGCGCGCCGCCGGGTCATCTGATCGTGAGAGAAGCCAGGGCAGAGCCGGCGTGGGCCAGGGCGACGCATCGCACGCCGTGAGCAGCGGCGAGGCATCCTGCGGATTCGTCACCGTCGCCGCCCAGAGCATCGCCTCCGCGACGTGCGGCTCCTTTCCCTTCCACACTGCCGCGTATCCGGCGCGCGGCTGAACATGTCCGAGCAGGAGCCAGGCCAGTCGCCTCACCTGAGCATCGTCATCATCGCGCCTCGGCGCGACGAAAGTCTCGAATGCGCCGCGATCAAACCACCGCGCCGCCGCGAGCAGCGACTGCCTCCGGACCGCCGCATGATGCGGCCAGTCGAGCAATCGGCGCCAGAGATCGATCGCGTTCGGGTCATCGCGCGCCAGCGGCACGGCCGCGACCTCGTCAAGCACGCTCAGCGCCGCTTCGAGGTCATTCGAGTCGAGGATCAGATCGAGTCGGCGTCGCCAGAGGCTCGATGAGATCGTCGGCACGCGCCAGAACTCTTCCTCCCTGAGCAGCGCTGCCACGTCGATGAACGTGCCCTGATCTTCGGTGCGTTCGAGTCGCGCCGCGATCCGCCGCGCGATGTCGGTATCAGCCGCGAGCCGTGAATCGACTCCGCTCCCGTCCGATTCGCGCCACCACTGAATGGCGATGGCGCGCTGCTCGGCATCGTCGCTGAACAATCGCCGCAGCATCCACTCGCGCTCGACCATCGGCCACAGCGCCAGACCGATCGCGACCCCGACAAGCAGCGCGAGTCCGAAACCGATGAGCCGGCCGCGAGTCATGAACAGCGCCGCAGTGGAGACGTCAACAGGTAGTCGGCGATGCACCGGCACAACCGCTCGCACAGCCGGTCAAACTCCGGCATCTGCTCACGCGTCGCCTTCATGATCGCTTCATGGGAAACCCCGCCGGCCTGTCGTTGTCCGGCTCGCGATTGCGACCACCGCCCGATCATCGCCGCGTCCACCTCGATGTGCTGCTGGAAACCGTAGGTTCGCACTCCCATCCGCCAGGCGAGTGTGCGGCAAGCCGCCGTGCCCGCCAGCGGCGCTGCGCCGGGCGGCAACTTCACGATCTGCTCGCTCTGCCACAGAAACTGCATGCTCTTCCACGGCTGGCCGGTCAGGATCGGGTCGATCGTGCCTGGGAACGTCAGCCGCACTTCCCGCCAGCCGACCTCGACCCTGCCGGCGCCGAGCGGCGCGACGGTTGCCCCCAGCGCGGCCGCGACGATGAGGCTCCCCGCGCCTACGCCGACGACCGGCATGTCGCGCTCGTGCGCCGTCTTGATCAGCGCCGACTCGCCGCGATACCACGGCTGCTTACCCAGGTCCGCCAGCGTGAGAGGCGAGCCGAGGCTCACCACCGCCTCGACATCGTCAAGGTCGGCAGGCGGCGCCTCGCCCGCCCACAGGCGCCGGATGCTCAGCCGATGGCCGTACTGGTTGAGGACTCGTCCGAGGCGGCCGGGCACGCACTGCTCGTCATGCTCGAAGGTCAGGATGCTCATGGGCGGTGTCCCGGTGTGTGAAGGGCCGCGCCAGCGTACCACGCCCACGCCCCGGCGGCAAGCGACCCGCCCCGGCAAGGCTGAACGCCGCCGCCGACCGACCTATCCTTCCCCTCCACGGAGTTCTCCGCAGTCTTTGAGGAAAAGGAAGGTCACTTCGATGAAATCAAGCAATTGGCTCTTTACCGCCGCCCTCGGCACCGTCTGCACGGGCGCGCTCGCGACCGGCATCCTGCTCGACACCGTTGATTACTCAGTCATCCCCATCCCATTCTCCCGCATCCACAGCAGCATGACAGGCAGCGGCACCAGCCTCGCCAAGGCGATCGAGATCGCGCAGGAAGCGACCGGCGGCGTCGCCACTTCCGCCGATGTCGATATGCTCGGCACGGCCCTCGAGTTTCAGATCACCGCCTACACCGCCGACAAAGGCTGGACCGTCCTCATCAGCGCCGACGGCACCGTCAAGGAGAAGAAGGAACTCGCCGACGTGCCCGGCGAGCCGGTCACCAGCGACTGGGTCATCCTCGAATCCGGCCTGCGCTACTTCGATCTCAAAGTCGGCGAAGGCGCCAAGCCCGCCGGCGACACCGCCATCGTCAAGGTCCACTACACCGGCTGGACCGTGGACGGCAAAAAGTTCGACAGTTCACACGACCGCGGCGAGCCGGCCGTCTTCCCCCTCAACGGCGTCATCAAAGGCTGGACCGAAGGCGTCGGCTCCATGAACGTCGGCGGCAAGCGCAAACTCATCATCCCCTACAAACTCGCCTACGGCGAGTACGGCCGCCCCGGCGCCATCCCCCAGAAAGCCACGCTCATCTTCGACGTCGAACTCCTCGAAATCGTCGAGTAGGACGCCCGCTCGCATTCCCGAAACCACCGCGACGCCGCGAGCCACCCCTCGCGGCGTCGCGCGTTTTTTCCATCGCATCAGAGCGAGCCCGACTCGTCAGCGAGGTGTTCAACAAGGCGGGACGGAGTTGGATGCGGCGTGATATGATCGCGTGATGCGAAGCCGCATGCGATGCACGATGAAGTGGAGCGGAACGGTGCTCACCGTGCTGCTGCTGGTTGTGTGGGTGGGGAGTGCGTGGTGGTGGGGGTGTGGTCGATCATTCGGGCAGAATGTATCCGTTTCGGTCTGGGAAGGCCAGCTGGCGATTGAATCGATTGAGCCGCCTGACACTTTCAGCGTCGTCTCCTGGTCCGCAAGACCCTCTGCAATGAATTGGTGGTTTTTTTGGCGATCACAGCCACTTCTGGGCGGATCTGTTTATCGGTGCGTCGCCGTACCGATTTGGCCGCTCGCATTGTGCATACTCTTCTCCACCGCGTGGTTCTTCTGGCGTGATCGCCGTCGAGCGCCGGGAATTTGCATCAAGTGCGGCTACGACCTGCGCGGGGCGGATCACAAGGTCTGTCCGGAGTGCGGCGCAGCGCTGCAACGAGCCGTGCCCGCCGGCAGGTCGTGAGCGGAATCGAATGATGAGGTAGCGGTGTTGGAGGTTCGTACGCCGAATGCCGCTTCCTGACGGGGGTGTTGCCCAAAGGCGCCGGCCAACGTCCTGCCCGCGCAGGCGGGCATCCAACGGACTTCCTGTGCGTCCTGCGCGAACTGGATTTCCGCCTGCGCGGGACTGACGGCTTTCGGCGACAGACACTCACAGGCGCGGCTCGTTGAGCCGAATATGATCGCGTGATGCGGAGCAGAGTGCGGAGCACGATGAAGTGGGGCGGGACGGTGCTGACCGTGCTGCTGCTTGTGGTTTGGGTGGGGAGTGCTTGGTGGGGCGTCTTTGTCGATCTACCTCCTTCGACAGAGTTGTTCGTGGATTCTGGAGTGCTTCGAGTCGCGTGGGATGAAACATGGGCCTTTCCCAACAGGGTGGAGTGGTGGGGCCCTGAACCCAACGATCAGAACTTCGAATACAGATTCGGATTCCATACCAGCACGTATAGGAGTTGGGCAGGACCGATGCAGGCTACTTTGATCAGCATTCCGATCTGGAGTCTCGTGTGCCTCTCGGCGCTTCCGACCGCGTTGCTGTGGTACCGTGACCGTCGCCGCATGCCGGGCTTGTGCGTCAAGTGCGGCTATGACCTGCGCGGCAACGCGAGCGGCGTGTGTCCTGAATGCGGCGGCGAAGCGCCGAGAGAGTTGAAAGTAGAGAGTTGAGCAGGAGAGCGTAGAACCGCCCCCTCCACGACCCTCCCCCGCAGAGCCGGGGGAGGGAGTTGAGAGTGCGGCGACGTAGGATCGTCAGATGCGAAA
>Ga0326597_10004587_pt1 | contig 19385 bp, 12 predicted proteins | sample RVTome_12_FD_203789 | JGI IMG/M metagenome (GOLD analysis project Ga0326597, IMG submission 203789) | Soil microbial communities from uranium-contaminated site in the Upper Colorado River Basin, Wyoming, United States - RVT100D185 | ecosystem: Environmental > Terrestrial > Soil > Contaminated >... | reverse complement strand
GGGCCAACTTGCGTCAGGCCCTGCTCGACGATGAACCGATCGTGCCCGGCCTGGAAGAAGATCTGCTGACCGCCGGCTTCGCCCGGGCGCTCGCGCTCGGTCCGGCGCAGCAGATTGCGGCGGTGCAGCGGCTGGCCGCCCGCGTGAACGCCGGGCGGAGCGCGCCCGCCACTCCCCGCGATCTGGCGCGCGCCGTGCTGGCCAAATCCGAGGTGGGATCGGTCAACGCGCGCAAGGCGCTGCTCGAGGCCGACCCGGCTGCGCTCGAAACGTCCACCGACCCGGGCGTGGTGTTCGCCCTTGAGCTCGCGCCGTCCATTCGCGATCTGCGCGGGCGCGTGCGCATCCTCAATGAGAAGCTCTTCGGCAATCGCGCGCGCTTCGCCCGCGCGGTCGCGGCCTGGAAGGGCTCCAGCATCTATCCGGACGCGAATTTCACGCTCCGGGCGAGTTACGGGCGCGTGGCCGGGGTCGCCGGCGCCGGTGGAGCGCAGATTCCTTTCGCCACGACGTTCGGCGACATGTTTACCCTCGCCGAGGGGCGCGGCAATACCGGCGAGTTCGCGCTGCCGCCCAAGCTCCTTTCCTGGCGCAAGGCGGTCGGCGACGCCGCGTTCCGGGAGCGCTATGCCGGCATGGTCGTGAACTTCATCAGTACCAACGACATCACGGGCGGCAACTCGGGCAGCTCCATCCTCGACCGCCGGCTCAACATCGTCGGGCTCATCTTCGACGGCAACGAAGGGTCGATGGCGAGCGACTGGAGCTACAACGCCGCCACAGGGCGCTCGCTCAGCACCGACATCCGCTTCGCCCTCACCATCGCCCGGGAAGTGCACGGCGCCGGCTGGATCGTGGACGAGCTGATGACGGCACGGGCACCATAACCGCCGGGGGTGTTGTCGACGGCCGCCCGCGGGCAGCCACTCGCAGAACGCCCCCCTAGGCCTCCTCGAGGCCCTGTTCCCAGCGGGAATAGCGGCCCTCGCCTGGTCGAACAGGTCCAGTTGCTCTGAAGAATGAGCAAGTTACGACGGGTTCCCACTTGATTGAGCGGCCATGAGTCTTATCCACCTTTTTTTCTGCAAGGGCCCTCCCGGCGGCTGGTTTCTGGTTTAATGTAGACATCCCCTAGGGGGGCCGGGGTCGTCCCAACTCGGTGATACGTCTGCGAGTTTTTTTAGGAGGAACGATGCGCGCCAAGGTCGAAGTGCTTGCGGGCCTCTGGGTGGTCGCTCTGTTGTCGGTGAGTGGCGTCGCCGCGGCGGCGGATGCGGATCTGCGGCTCGTGCAGGCCGCGGCCGATCAGAATCGGGAAGCCGTGCGGATGCTGCTGCGCGAAAAAGTCGATGTGAACGCGGCGCGCGCCGATGGCGCCACCGCCCTGCTCTGGGCCGCGCACTGGAACGACCTCGAGATGGCCGACCTGCTGTTGCGGGCGGGCGCGAAGGTGAACCAGAGCGACGACTACGGCGTCACGCCGCTCGCGCGCGCCTGCGAGAACAAGAGTGACGCCATGATCCAGAAGCTGCTGGACGCGAGTGCCGATCCCAACGCGGGGCAGCAGAGCGGGATGACGCCGCTCATGATCGCGGCGCACACCGGAAGCGTCGGTATCGCGAAGGCGCTCGTCGCGCACGGCGCCAATGTCAACGCGGCCACGAAGGAAACCAATGCCACGCCGCTGATGTGGTCGCTGGCGGCGGGGCATGACGACGTGACGCGCGTGCTCGTCGAGGGCGGGGCCAGCGTCCGCGTCTCGACGACCAAGGGCTTCACGCCGCTGATGTATGCCGCGGGCAACGGCGACATCGAGATGGCCAAGCTGCTGATTGCGGCGGGCGCAGACGTCAACGAAACCTCGTCGGACGGCACCCATGTGCTGCCCTTCGCGATCAACGCCGGCCAGCATGCGTTCGCGAAGTTCGTCCTCGAGGCGGGCGCGAATCCCAACGGCACGATTGGTGGGGTCCCCGCGCTGCATGTGGCGATCGGCGGCACTGGACCGTGGCTCGAAGATTGGGACCGCCGCCACCGAACCATGGGCGCGGTGGCCAGCGCGCAGCTGACGGGCCCGCAGCGGCTCGAGTTGGTCCAGATGCTGCTCGCCCGCGGCTCTGACTCCAACGCCCGCATCAACAACACGGCATTGTTCACGTCCTATATCGGCTATCCGACCAAGGGCGCCTTCGAGCCATTCGCCAACGGCACGGGCGATCTGCGCGGTGCGACTCCGCTCTGGCTCGCGGCCGCGGCGGCCGGCAACAGAGGCCGTCGAGGAACCGACTCCGCCGCCGCCGCCGCCGAGAACGCGGAACCGTCCGAGTTCAGGAATGCCCAGATCATAGAGGCGCTGCTGGCCGCCGGCGCCGATCCCAATCTCTCCACTGCGGACGGAACGACGCCGTTGATGGTGGCAGCCGGCCTCGGCCGGACCGGTGGTGGGGCCGGCGGCATCTCCAGGGCCGAGCGGGGTCCCCGCCTTGTCGAGGCGGAGCAGGTCATTCGTGTGCTGCTCAAAGTCGGCGCCGATATCAACGCCAGGAACGAGGCCGACTTCAGGGCGATTCACGGCGCAGCGTTCCTCGGCGCCAACGAGCTCATCGAGCTGCTGGTGCAGGAAGGGGCCGACATCGACGCGCGCGACTTCCGCGGGCGGACACCGTACCGCCTCGCCGAAGGCGCGAAACAATCGTTTCACTTCGTCGCGTTTCCGGGGACCGCGAAGTTCCTGCAATCGCTCGGGGCCAATGCTGTCCTCGGGATCCCCGGCGTCGTCCAGGAGCGCGCACGCGATCTCTCCTCCGACGCCGCGCGCGCGCAGCAGCAGCAGTAAGCCGCGAACCGGTCAACGGACCGGAAGACCCTCACACGGAGCCGGCGCGATGGCGCGCCGGCTCTTTTCGTTTTCGGCCGCATCCTCCTCGGGCGGACCACGACCGTTCCCGGGATAGCCGGGTGCTCCCACACCTAACCGCGAATTGCTGGAAAACGGATCAACCGGGAGGAATGAAGAGCGATTCGCCGACCAGCCATCCCTGCCACGAATCTGTCGAAAAGGGCACTAATCCGGGCTATCGTCTACCAGTTGCACGCGGACCGGCGGTCAGCGGTCCAGGCAGTGCAAGCGGGAGAGCTACTATGTCATCGTCACGAATCCTTCTGTCGATTCTGCTCACGGGCGCTGCGGCCGGGCTGGCCGGCTGCGCCGCCGACCCGGGCTCGGCCGACCCCATGTCCATGGCTATGGGCAACCCGATCACGGGAGAGGGGCTCCCGAACCCGGCACCGACCGTCACGTCGAATTGGGGACAGCTGCCCGGCGGCCGAACGATGGGCACGAGCGCCGGCATGGAGATCGATCCGACCGACGGGCACATCTGGACGTACGAGCGGTGCGGCTCGGGCTCGGCCGGAGGGCCCGGCGTCGACTGCGACAGCAACGCGGTTGCGCCGGTCTTCAAGCTCGATCGCCACACCGGCGCCGTCCTCGCCAACATCGGGGAGGGCGTCATGGTCACCCCCCACGGCATCCACGTGGACCGGCAGGGCAACGTCTGGGTGACCGACTTCAACGTGAACAAGGCGGGAACCAAGGGCCACCAGGTGCACAAGTTCAGCCCCAAGGGGGAGCTCTTGATGTCGCTCGGCGTTGCCGGTCAGGCGGGCAACGACGAGCGCCACCTCAATCAGCCCAACGACGTCATCACCGCGCCCGACGGCAGCATCTTTGTCTCCGACGGTCACAGCGGCCAGGGCATGACCACGAATCAGGCGATCGAAGAGGGGCGAGCCAAGGGCCTGACGGGCCGCATCATGAAGTTCACGGCCGACGGCACGTTCGTCACGCAGTGGGGGCAGATCGGCACCCTGCACGGCGAGTTCCGCACGCCGCACGCGATGGCGTTCGACTCGCAAGGACGCCTCTGGGTCGCCGATAGGGGCAACCACCGCATCGAGATCTTCGACCAGAGCGGCAAGTATCTCGAGTCGCGCTACATGTACGGACGCATCAGCGGGATCTACATCACCCCGGACGACATGGTCTACGCCATCGACTCCGAGTCGAGCCCGACCACCCACCCGAATTGGAATAACGGCGTGCGCATCGGCCGGGTCGACGCCGACCGGATCGTCGGGTTCGTGCCGCCGTTTCCAGCGGACACGCGGCCGTACCAGGGCGCAGCGGGCGAGGGCGTGGCGGTCGACGCGGACGGCAACGTCTACGCCGCCGAGGGACCGAACTCCCTGCGGTTCGCGGGGGGGCCGTTCACCAAGTACTCGGTTCGCGCGGGGACGTAAGAAGACGCGGACACTTGCTCGTGACCGTCGGCCCGGGATTCCTGCCCTTCGTGTTCGACCGCTTCCGACAGGCCGACGGCACGCCCGCGGCGGGCGGCAGCGAATCCGGCTGGTCGACCGCTCGGTCGACCAGCCGGCGCGCGGTCGATTCCGTCATGCCTCCTGCTACCAGTTCCGACACGACGATATCTGGAGACTTGCTCTCGGCGGGCCCCAGACGAATCCGGGTCGAGCGGTCCATAGGTCGGATTATAAGATGCAGCTGCAGCCACGATTCGGGAGGCCTGGGGACGCCACCACAGTCGAGAGATGACGCCCGGACGATACGACACACCACCGTGCGTACGGGTCCGTGCACGGCGGTTCGGGCCGGTGCGCTAAGCCCTGTCGAGTAACGTCGGAAGTCCGGGCTGAGGCACGTGGCTCGGCGGGAGAGTTCGTGGAGCGTTTCGCTGCAGGCACAGGGTGACGCCGACGTTCTGGCGGATCGTGATCGCCGGCGTCGTGTTCACGGCCGCGATGTGCGTGCTGGCCGTGACCGAGGCGCGCCTCGGCACTCCGGTATTCTTTGCCTGTTCGGCGGCGGCCGCGGCCGCTTATCTTGTGGTGCTCGCGCGGATCTGGCGCGCGCCCACGCCGGCGCACCGGGGCGCCTTCCTTCTGGCGCTCGCATTCGCGCTTGCGTTTCGCGCACCCCTCGCCGTGAGCCCGGTGAATGCGGGCAGCGACATGTTCCGCTATCTCTGGGACGGCAGGGTCCAGCGGCTCGGCTACAACCCCTACAGCGTCCTCCCGGCCGATCCCGCGCTGGCATCCACGCACGTGGACGACAACACCAGGCTGATGTCGAGCGGCCGGAGCCGGACGCCGTACCCGCCCGGCGCTGAACTGTTCTTCCGTCTCGTCTCCGTCGCAGAGTCGGTATATGTCATCAGGGCGGCGCTCGTCGCGTGCGACCTGCTCACGATCTTCTTCGTGTGGCGATGGCTCCAGACGACGGGCCGCAGTGAATGGCTCACGCTGGCCTACGCGTGGAATCCGCTCGTCGTCCTCGAGGTGGCGTTCAGCGGGCATGTCGACGCGCTCTGTGCGCTCTGGATCAGCGTCTGCGCGTACATGCTGGCGAGACGCCGCACCGCGTTCGCAGCAACGGCCTTCGTGCTGGCGGTTGCGTCGAAGCTGCTGCCCATCGTGCTCGCCCCGATGCTCTGGCGCCGGATTCGTGTTCGCGACGCGGCCCTGGGCGCGCTGGTGATCGTGCTGCTCTACCTGCCGTTCATGACAGGGTCCAACCCGTTCGCGGAGCTGGATGCGGTCGTGGAGCGCATTCGCTTCAACGGGCCGTTCTTTCAGGCCGTCGCGGGCGTGGGCACCCCGAACCTGGCCGCCGCGGTCGCGGTCGTGCTCGGACTGCTCGTGGCGGCCGCCTGCCGCTGGAAGCTCGCCGAGGGCGACCCGGCCGCCTGGGCGTGGCCGATGGCCGCGTCAATCCTCGCGGCGCCCGTGATCTATCCCTGGTATTTGTTGTCGCTGACGCCGTTTCTGCTCGTGCCCGCCACGCTGCCGTTGATCGCGTGGACGCTCAGCGTCCTCGCAGTGTACACGGTGTGGGAAATCGCGCTGGCCGGAGGCCAATGGGCCGTGCCGGGCCCAGTCCTCGTCCTCCAGTACGCGTTCGTCTTCGCCGCAAGTCTGGTGGCCGTGTTCCTGAAACGCTCTTTCGATCTTCCACCCACACATACCGTTTCATCGGCGGTTCCACGCGCACCTGACATGTAACGTGCAAGTGGGCAGGCCTGGGTTTTCGGATATGTTGAGACCTCTCCGTTCTGAAAGGTGCGACATGCCAGAGTTGCCAGATTCACCTGCGAACCGAGCCGTGGCGCCCGATCGACGAGAATTCATCAAAGCGATCGGCCAGACAGCCGCGCTCGGAGCGCTCTCCGCGGGAAGGGTATCGGCGATGCAAACGAGCCCACAAACGAAGGGCCTCAAGGCGATCGCGTTCGACGCCTATGGCACGCTGTTCGATGTCTTCTCGGTGACCTCCCTGTGCGAAGAGCTGTTCCCCGGGAACGGCAGCGCCCTGGCGCAGCTGTGGCGGGCCAAGCAGCTTCAATACAGCCTGCTCAGAAGCTTGATGGGGCAGTTCAAGGATTTCTGGCAGCTCACCGGCGACGGCCTCGTTTACGCCGCAAAGAGCCTCAAGCTCGATCTGACCGACGCCAAGAGTCAAGCGCTGATGGACGCGTACCTGCGGCTCGCGGCATTTCCAGACGTGAAGCCTGGGCTCGAGGCGCTGAAAGGGCTGGGGCTCCGGCTTGCGATACTCTCGAACGGAGCGCCGATGATGTTGCAGGCGGCCGTGACCAGCGCGGGACTCGGCCAGTCGCTCGACGAGATCGTCAGCGTCAACGACGTCAGGATCTTCAAGCCGAGCCCCCGCGTGTACCAGTTGATTGGCCAGAGGCTGAAGGTGCCTGCCGACCAGATCGGGTTCGTCTCGTCGAACTCGTGGGATGTCAGCGGCGCCGGCGCCGCGGGGCTCTACACGTTCTGGATTCAGCGAAGCGCAGGCGAGCCGCAGGAGGAGCTCGGGTTCCCGGCCAGGCAGATCGTCGGCACGATTACCGACCTCGCGAAGCTGATTCGATAGCCCCTAACGGGAGACCTTATCTTTGAGCCGCCGCATCGTCGGCGGCCTTCTCGTCTGCCCGAGCCGCGGCGAGCATCCCGATCATCGGGCGATTCCCCTCGTGGCAGGCGAACTCGTACATCTTGTCCGACGTGCGCTTGAGCGGAAGCACGGCCGTCCACGGTCTGGTCCACGTGGTCGGGTCGCTGATCGTGATCTCGTAATCGATCGCATCGTCGGCAACTCGCGTGAAGCGCTCGATCAGACGCAGGCCGTCGGCCGACCCCATGAAGTTGCTCTTGGGAGAGAAGTTGGTGGTCTCGACGACCAATGAGCTCCCTTCCCATCGTCCTCGCGAGTCGCCGTTCCATTGAGGGAGGCTCGTCGGAAGATGCGGACGCCCGTCAAGGGGAATGATGCGCGCGTCGTGGATGGTCTCGGTCACGACCACGACGTACGCGGACGTCTGGACGATCTGGTAGTAGCCGAAGTGTCCGGCGCCGTAGAGGCCGCCGAGCTTCGGCACGCCGGTCGTGATGCAACGATACGCGTTGCTGAAGGCTTCCGGACCATCCGGAAAGCGTGGACGTGCCGCCGCGGCCGCCGCCTGTCGTTGCCGCACCTCGGGCGCCAGCGGAGGAATTCTCCCGTCGGGAGGATCGGTGATCAACGACGTACGGTTGTCGAACTCCCGCGCGATCATGCCGACGGAATTCTCGGTCGAGTTCGGATTGCGAAATCGGGGGACATCGCCGAGGGCGGCCAGGAACACGGCGTCTCCGGCGCCGAAGTCGCTGTTTCCGCTCCTGAAGATGGCCTCGGCCCGCGCCTTCAGGGCCGCGACTTCCTCGTCGGTCAGAAACGCCCTTCCTTCGAGCGCCTTCGGCCGTTCCAAGGGAGTCGCGCTGTTGTTCAGCCAGACGCCTTGCAGGTCGGGATGCCCGTCCGGCGTCCGAGGCGGAGACCATTCCTGCCTGACGGGCGACTGCTCTGGCTTCACCGCGGCCGACCGCGCCTGACCCGCGAGCCACACCGGAGCCAGCGCCGCGAACGCGATGACCAGGGTCCTGGCACTCCACGACGCGACGGGTGTCTCGATCATGGCGACCTCCGCGCGAGTCTCAGTTTCACACGAGCCGCCCGAGCGGCGGGAGTTACCTTCTCAAATCGCGGAAGAACGCGCGAATGTCGCCGACGAGCGCGTCCGGCTGTTCCATCGCGGCGAAGTGTCCGCCTCGTGGAAATTCGGTCCAGCGCGTCAGATTGAACCGGCCCTCGACCCAGGACCGCGGGGTCCAGAACGGCTCTCCCGCGAATTGGGCGCACGCGGTCGGCACCTCGACGCGGCGCGCGTACTGATCGGGACCGGCGTGCCGGTTTTCGTAGTAGATGCGCGCCGCCGACGCGGCGGATCCAGTCACCCAATACACCATGATATTGGTCAGGAGCTCGTCTTTCGTGAACCGCGCCTCAGGGTTCCCGCCGCAGTCGCACCAGGTGCGGAACTTCTCCACGATCCACGCGGCCAGGCCAACGGGCGAGTCGTTCAACGCCGCACCAATCGTCTGGGGTTTGGTGCCCTGCTCGAGGCCGTAGCCGGTCTCTTCCGCCAGGAACGCCTGACGCGCCTTCATGCGCACCTGCTCGGCAGGCGGCAAACCGGCCATCACGTCTTCCACGCCCGCCGGCGGTTGGGCCAGGCACATGTTCAGGTGGATACCCGCCACGTGCGCGACATCGTCGACGGCGAGCGGCCCGGCGATGAGCGCTCCAACGTCACCCCCCTGCGCGCCGTACCGCGCATAGCCAAGCCGCGCCATCAGCTTGGCCTCCATCGCGGCCACCTTCGTCGACGTGTACCCGGGCATCGTCGGCTTGTCCGAGAATCCGTAGCCCGGGATCGACGGCACGACCACGTCGAACGCGTCCTCGGCGCGACCTCCATGCGCGACCGGATCGGTGAGCGGCTCGATGATCTTCGAGAACTCGACGAACGAGCCCGGCCACCCGTGTGTGATGAGCAGCGGGAACGCGTTCCGCTCCTTCGATTTGCGCCAGATGAAATGAACGTTCAGCCCGTCGATGTTCGTCGTGAACTGCTCGAAGCGATTGAGCCTGGCTTCTTCGAAGCGCCAGTCGTACTCGTCGCGCCAGTAGGCCACCAGCTGCTGGAGGTATGCGAGGTCCGTCCCGTATGTCCAGCCGGCGCCTTCGATCTCGTCGGGGAACCGGGCGTCGGCGAGCCGGAGCTTCAGGTCGGCCAGCACGGCATCCGGAACGTGAATCTTGAATGGCACGACGCCCGCAACGCTCCCCCGCTGCGCGAACGACGTCCACCCGGCCGCGAGCATTGCGGCCGCGATCACGGCCAGCCCCGCTCGACCGGCCACCGTCGAGCTCAATCGGGTCTTGGACATGTGCGTGCGTCTCTACTTCCTTCACCTCGTCATCGGCCGGGCGACGATGCCGGCGACGAGCGCAGGTCTCGGAAGAAGGCGCGCACGTCGCCAACGAGCGCGTCCGGCTGCTCGAGCGCGGCGAAATGACCGCCGCGCGGGAATTCGGTCCAGCGCTTCAGGTTGTACCGCGCCTCGACCCACGCACGAGGCGCCCAGACAATCTCCTTCGGAAACTGCGCGCACGCCGTCGGCACCTCGACACGGCCGCCGAGCACATTGCCGACGTGACGCGACTCATAGTACAGCCGCGCAGACGAGGCCGCCGTCTGGGTGACCCAATACAGCATGATGTTCGTCAGCAGCTCGTCCTTCGTGAACACGTTCTCCGGGTTGCCGTCGCAATCGCACCAGGTCCGGAACTTCTCGACGATCCAGGCGGCGAGACCCACCGGCGAATCGTTCAGCGCCGCACCAATCGTCTGCGGCTTCGTGCCCTGCTCGGTGCTGTACCCGGTCTCTTCGGTCTGGAAGGCCTGCCGCATCTTCATCCGGGCCTGCTCGGCCGCCGTGAGGCCGGCCGTCGGATCGGCGACGCCCGGGGGCGGACCGGCGGCGCACATGTTCAAGTGAACGCCGGCGACGTGCGCCTTGTCGGCGACGGCGAGCGGCGCGGCGATCAGCGCGCCCCAGTCCCCGCCCTGCGCCCCGTAGCGCGGGTAGCCAAGGCGCGCCATAAGCTTGGCTTCGATCTCCGCCATCTTGGCGGCGTTGTAGCCGGGCGTCCGCGGTTTGTCGGAGAACCCGTAGCCGGGAATCGACGGCGCCACGACGTCGAACGCGTCTTCGGCGCGGCCGCCGTATGCGACAGGATCGGTGAGCGGGCCGATGATCTTCGTGAACTCGGCGACCGATCCCGGCCAGCCGTGCGTGATGAGCAGCGGGAAGGCGTTCCGCTCCTTGGACTTGCGCCAGATGAAGTGGACGTTCAGACCGTCGATGTTGGTCTTGAACTGCTCGAACTGATTCAGCGCCCGCTCCTGGGCACGCCAGTCGTATCGATCGCGCCAGTACGCGACGAGTTGCTTGAGATAGGCGAGGTTGGTGCCGTATCTCCAATCGGCCCCCTCCACCTCGTCTGGAAACCGCGCGCGCGCCAGCCGTTGTTTGAGATCCGACAGAACCTCGTCGGGAATCTGGATCGTGAACGGCACGATCGCCTCGGCGCTCGAAGTCTGGGCGGCCGCGGGGGGAGCGGCAGGCTCCGCCGGAGACCGCGCCGCGAGATCGGTCCACGCGGCGGCCAGCGCCGCGAACACCAACACCAACCCGAGAGATAACCTGACGACTCGGCGGCTCATGACGCTCCTCCCTTCGGCGCGGACCTCGCCGGGTTCACACGGGAGGATGCTATGCGAGAAGGCTACGGCATGTCACGGACGAACGCCGCTCGGACGCCGACTACCTTGACTCGTGCTCTGCCTGCGCTCGCTGCACTTCTGCGTGAAAGGCGGACAGGACGGCGGTGCTCGGCGTGCCATCGGTGAAACTGTAGGTACGGCCGCCGCGTGGCTTGATCCGCAGGTTTCGCCTCTCGGCGCTCAACTCCAGCTCTTCAAGATCGGCGTACGGGATCGCAAACGCGTCCTTGTGCATCGTCTCGTAGCGCAGGCCGTCCTGGCTGGCGACCAGCCGGCCGGTGCAGCTGCCGAAGATGTGGTCGTGCACGACGACAGGTTTCGAGTGCGGCAGCGCCTCCGGGAGCCGGCTCGGCGAGGCTGGTGGCAGTTCTTCCTTTGTCTCGCTCGAGCGCCCGCCCTCGCCTCCAGTGCGCCCGAAAAGCCAGGCGAACATTCCGACCAGGGGCCGACTCCGGTGGATCGGACAGCGCTCGACGGGCTCGGTTCCTTCGGCGAAGTACTCGACGTAGGTCGGCTGGGCCGAGCGGGCGGCCGCCAGATCGTCCGCGTGCGTCCGCCGACAGCCGTCCGTGGCCAGCGCTCCCGAGAAGGCGCATACTTCGACCGCCACGACGTCCGAGGGCTGAGCCAGCCAGCGCGTCGGCTCGTCTCCGGTCGCCGCGCGCATGAAGCGCGCCCACATCGGCGCCGCCAGGTCCGCGGCGTACCCCGTCGGCATGATCGTCCGTGGATGGTCGAAGCCAATCCAGACGCCGGCCGCGAGCTCGGGTGTGAATCCCACGAACCAGGCATCCTTGTAGTCGTTGGTCGTACCGGTCTTCCCCCCTGCCGGCGCCGTGAAACCCTCGCGCCGGACTCGAGAGCCGGTGCCGAGGTCGAGGACGTCGCGGAGCAGGTTCGCGACGATGAAGGCCGTGGCCGGCCCGACCGCGCGCGTGCCCGAGCCCGGGTCGTAGAACTCGACATCCAGCAGCACCGTTCCGGATGCCCGCTCGACGCGCCGGATATAAGTCGGTTGCGGCACCACACCCCGATTGGCGAACGTCGCGTACGCCGCCGTCAACGCCTCCAGGCTCACCGTGCCGGAACCGAGCGCGATCGACGGCACGGGGGGCTGCGGTCCCAGCGCGAACCGCTCCGCATAATCGGCGGCCTGTTCGATTCCGGTCAGCTCCAGCAATCTCACCGCCGCACGGTTGCTCGACAGCCGCAACGCTGCGCGCAGGCTCAACTCCGAAACCTCCGGATGCCCATCCTTCGGCAACCAGCCCCCCTGGGCCGTTGGCGTCGGGCGATTCAGCTCGTCGAGCCGCGTGACCGGCGTGAGCCCCTGGTCCAGCGCCGCGGCAAAGAGAAACGGCTTGAAGGCGGAGCCGGGCTGACGGCGCGCCTGCGTCGCCCGATTGAAGGGACTGTCTCCGAACCGGCGCCCCCCCACGACGGCCCGAACCGCACCCGTTCGAGGATCGAGCGCGATGATCGCAGCCTGCAACTCGTGACCGGCCACTTTCGGCGCCTGGCGTTCGTTCCTGGTCGCTGCCCGATGTGGATATCGGGGCAGCCCTTCAATGCGCGCCAGTCCTTCCGCGGCCGCGACCTCGGCGGCACGCTGCAGCTCGGGTACGAGCGTGGTGTAGACGCGGAGTCCTTCTCCGAAGACGCGCTCCTCGCCGAACCGGTCGAGCAGCCGCCGCCGTACTTCTTCCTTGAAGTAGCCGCCGAAGTCCGAGGGCGTTTCAAGACTGTTCTCGAGCCGGAGAGGCTCCTCCTTGGCGCGCGCAACCTGCTCGGCGTCCACGACTCCGGTCTCGAGCATCACGGCGAGGACGAAGTCCCGCCGCCGCAGCGCGCGTTCCGGATCGTCGACCGGCGAGTGCCGCGCGGGCGCCTGGATGAGACCAGCGAGCAGAGCGGCCTCGCCCAGCGTCAGGTCGGCTGCCGGCTTGCCGAAGTTCCCCCGCGCGGCGGCTTCGGCACCGTAGAAGCCGGCGCCGAAGTAGACCTTGTTCAGATACAGCTCGAGAATGCGATCCTTCGAGTGCGCGCGTTCAATGCGGACGGCCGTGATGATCTCGGCGGCCTTCCGGCGGAACGTGCGCTCCCGCGACAGCAGGCTGACACGCGCAAGCTGCTGCGTAATCGTGCTGCCGCCCTGCACGACGCGCCCGGCGGCAATGTCGGCCAGCGCCGCGCCGGCGATGCGGACGAGGTCGAATCCGCGGTGACGATAGAACCGGCGGTCCTCCACGGCAATCACGGCGTCGATCAAGTGATGCGAGATGTTCTTCAAAGGCACCGACAGACGCTGTTCGCGAAACAGCGTGAAGACCGGCCGATCGAACGCGTCGTAGATGACCGTGGCATTGGCCATGACGCCCAGCGTGCGGATCTCGTCCGACTCCGGCACCCGCTCCATCACGCCGGCGACGAACAGCGTCGCCCCCAAGCCGGTGGCGAGCAGGATGCCGGACGCAAGCACGAGCCGAAGCCGACGGAGATCGGGCCCGTGCCGGGTCCATTTCGGTCTGAAGGACGATCGCGGACGCAGAGCGACGCGCATTTCGTCGTTCAGGTCCGCCCGTTGGCGGCGGCCGGGGGATGGGATCGACTGGTGTCGGACGAGGTCTTGTCGCCGTCGACCGCATCGGCCTTCGACGGTTCCGGCCGGGTGGCCGGCGATGCGGCAGACGGAGGCTTCCCCGCTTCGGCAGTGACGGCGTCGGTCGCGGCTGTCGAGCGCCGGGCCGAGCTCCGCATGTCGATGCTGCCCTGAAAGTGCGCGCCCGGGACCATCGCCACCGACGGCGACGCGATGTCGCCCTCGACCGCCCCGTGCTCACGAATGTCGACTGTTTCGCTCGCGACAATGTTCCCGACGACCTGTCCCAGCACGATCACCTCTCTGGCGACGATCCGGGCTTTCAGTTCGGCATGTGGTCCGACGGTGAGCGCGTGCTGCGGCAGCTCGATCTGGCCTTCGAAATGACCGTCGAGCGTGAGATCTTCGCTGCCCGACAGCTCGCCCTTGATGACGACCGACGGCCCGATGGCGGCAGCCGACTCGCGCCGGCCGCCTGGCGGCACGGCGGGCCGGTTCAGACGAGCGGCCGCGTCGGGAGAGGCCGTGGGGTGCGCCGGTTGACTGTCTTCGGTTCGTTTCCACATCCGACTCACCAGTTGGCCCGTGGTCAGCCCCTAAGGCAATCCGTGTGCCCAACGGGGGTGAGGGTCGATGATGGGGATTGGCGGGAGGCGTGGCGGGCCGACCCAGCGTCGGCTAGACAGGAGATGCCGGTAGAATTTACATTTCGCGTCTCATTCGGAGACGCATGGCGGATGGGGTCATCCGGCTTGCCCGTGGTCGATGAATCCTGTTGATTACCTGCCGTACCACTCGTACAACGCTTCGGCCGGCGGGATCTTCCGCGTCACCTCGATCGCGAGCGTCTCACCCTCCCAGCGCTGCACCAGGGGCTGCTTGCGCAGGTTGCCGTACATGAACTCCTCGGCGAACTCGATGCATCGGTACTCGATGAGCTGCATGCCGGGCTCCACCCGCCGGTAGAGGGGCATGGCAATCCGCCACGGCCGGGTGAACACCTTCGGATCCTCGATCTGCACCTCGTATTGAATGATGTCCGGCGTGAGAGGCGTGAAGCGCTCCACGAGACGCAGCGCGTCACTGTGAAAATTGCCGGCCCGATCGAACCACGTCCTCCCGTTGAAATTCGTGACCTCGACGACGAGCGTATCGCCTTCCCATCGTCCGGCGGAGTGGCCCATCCAGGTATCGTCGGGAGGGCCGTCGACCGTGTCGAGGTGAATCGTTCGAGCCGCGTTCGAAAAGGTGAACGCCATGTGGATCTTGTTCGAGCTCTGCGTGATCTCGAATGGATAGGGCATGTACATCGCGCGCGGGATCCCGGGGAGGTAGCATTTCAGCTCCGGGTCTCGATCGATCCAATGCTCGGCGTTCTGCTGCTTGCGGGCCGCGGCCTCGGGCGTATACGGAACGACTCCATCGCCCTGAATCACACCCAGCGACCCAGGCACGCCAGCCGTCGCGCCCAGCGCCACCATCGGCGCAGCGGCAATCCGCGCGTATGCGTACGGGTGCAGCCCCGGCTGCGTCATCACCGCGGGACGCGCCTCATGGGCCTGGAGATCCCAGTGCGCTTCGTTGTTGGCCTGCCAGATCCCCGTGAAGTTCGGCTTCCCTTCCACCCGCGCCGGCCGCACGAGCTGCCCGGATTCCTCCGCGGGACCGCCGCGAGCACAAGAGACCGACCCAACCGCGCCGACGCCGGCGACCGCGAGAGCAACGGCCGCAACCACTCCGCGTGGAACCCCCCTGCGCATGGCTTCTCCTTGACTGGCGAACAGGCCAGTTCCTGTTCCGGTCACTGCAACGGGTTGTCTTCGACGCCGACGAAATCGGTGGCGGTATCTTTCGTCGCCGGATGCGGGCCTCGTCCCTGCGCGAAGGCCGCCTCGTCCAGACGCGCGGCGCGCATCAACGACGGAAAGGCGTAGTTTCCCTCATAGCACCGCGGCTCGTAGTAGATGCGATTCTCTCTGTCATTCTGCCTGGTGAACTCCTCCGTCGCCGTCCATGGCTTCGTCCACCAGCTGGGATCCTCGACCGTCACGGTGTATTCCAGGGTCTTCTCATCGGTGCGCCGCCATCGCTCGATCAGATGGCGGTTCTCGCGCGAGCCCATGAAGTCGCTCTTCGGGGAGAAATTCGTGACGTCGACCACGAGGGTGTCGCCTTCCCAGCGGCCGCGCGAGTCGCCCCACCACTGGCGGATCTGCGACGGCAGATGCGGACTCCCATTCATGACGATGTTGCGCTGGAAGCCCTGGCCCTGGCCCGTATCGTAGAAGATCGTGATCCCGCCAGGAGTCTGAACGATCCGACGAAAGCTGCCGCCGTACGCCGTGCCGAAATCCGGGAGCCCGCCCGACATGCAGCGGTCGCCCAGACTCCCATCCTCCGGGCCGTCGTGGCGATTCATCCGCCCGGTGTTGTACCGCGGCGGGAGCTCCGTCAGTCGTGGCGAGGGCCTGGGATCGTAGGTCCCGCCCGCGCAGGCCACCGACTTGCTCTTGCACGTCTCCGTGGACCGCAGAAGGGCCAGCCGGAACGCGCGATCCTCCGCGACAATCTTCTGGGCTTCCGCCGTGAGCGGCGGCAAGCGGCCGTCCGGCGGGTCCACGATGAGCGAGGTGCGGCGGCCAGTCCGCTTGAAGCTGAGAAACACCGAGTTGTAGGCGCCCGCGACGTCGAGTTCGGTCCCGCGCTCAACACGCTGGTCCCGACTCATCAGGCTTCCGCGCTCCTTATCGAGCTTCGCCCGATCGTCCTCCGTGAAGAACTCCCGGTCTGCGAAGCTCGCCGGCCGCTGCAGCGGCGTGTCGTACTCGACGGTCCAGATGCCCTGAAGGTCAGGTTCGCCCCAAGGCGTCCTGGGCGTCTCCCCGCTCGCCTGGCGCCCGTCTGGCGCGGCGCCCTGCCCGGCGATTCCTGCGGGCGTGAAGGTCAGGAGCGCGGCGATCGCCGCGATCGCCGCCGCCGTCACGCCGAACTGCCACATAGGCCGAAGGAACATGTTGTACCTCCCGATCGAAAGCGGGGCGCGGGTTCTACTCCGCCAGCGGACTCGGCCGGAGCTGAAAGCGGATGATCTCGCTGGTCATCCCCCGCCCCCCCTCGATGTGCGAGTTGACCCCCGCGTAGGTGGCCCAGACGCCGCGGCCCTTCCAGCCGGCGCCCGGATCGTCGATCCGTCCATCCATGCCGCGCGTGTAGAACCCGAGCGGATACGGCACGCGCATCACGAGCCACTCGCGGGTCTGCGGGTCGAGCGCGAGCAGCGAGTCCGATCCCGAACCGGCCGCGATTGGTACGTTCTCGCCGAAGCCGAGCGAGTTGAACTGGTCCACCCAGTTGTAATAGTGGAAGTCGGCGCTCATCCAGTCGATCCCCTTCATCTTCGGACCAGGCACCGGATAGAGCGTCCAGCCCTCCGGACAGTGCTGGCCGGTCGCGGTGGGACCGTTCAGCACCTTGCACTTGCGCCGGTCGAAGCTGGCGAGATGGCCGCTGCCGGCGAGCGCCGTCCAGATCACGCCGTGGCGATCGACATCGATCCCGCGCGGACCGAAGCCCCACCCGCGCCGATCGACCGAAGGCGTGTCGAAGGGCGGCTCGTACACTTCCGCCTTGCACGTCTGCGGCGGGTTCGCGCCAAGCTCCAGCCTGACGAGCGGACCCGGCATCGACACGCGCCGCGTGATCCAGATCGAGCCGTCCGCCGGGTTCGGGATGATGCCGTACGCGAAGCCTGCGATCCGCGTGTCCCTCGCTCGATCATGCGGACCCTCCGGCTCATTCCACGGCCGGGTGATCCTGCCGTCGCCGTTGGTGTCGAGCACGGTGGGACACCAGGCCTGCGACGCCTGCTCGTCGCCGGTCGCGTCGAACTGCTTCACGTTCAGCCATCCGACGACGTCGGAGTCGCCGCTGAAATACAGCGTGTCGTTCGGGTCGGCGGCGAACTGCAGATGGTGCGTATAGAAGCAGGTATCCGACAGCACGAACTGCTCGTTGCGAGGGTCGTAGACGGCGACCTGACGTCCGATCGTGTCGCCGACGTACATCCGATTGTGGTCGAGCGGAAAATAGGCCGCCGAGGGGTGAGTCGAGCCCGATTTGCACCACGAGGGGTTGTCGACGCCGCCACGGATCGCCTTGGTGATCCAGACGCGCCCCTTCCCGTCCAGCATCGGGTTGTGCGCGCCGTGCGATCTGAGGTTCGGATCGCGAGACGCCATCGGGATCTGCCGGGAGCGGTGCGCGACCGGATCCGTCACGAGGAACGAATTGCCGCCAACGCCGTACACCGGTCCGTTCGCGAAGAGCGCTGGGTTCCGTTTGTCCGTCGTCGTCTCGTCGTGAACCGATCCGGTGGCGCTTCCCCAGCCCCACATCGACAGCACGATGTTGCGTTCCTTGCCCTGCGGCCGCGGCGGCATGGGCGGTACCGCCGCGCCGGCTCGGATCTGGTCGGTCCACCGGGCGAGGCTCTCGATCCCCCGCTCACGGCCGATACTCGTGAGGCCGTTGTTCATCCGGCTGCCGCCGAGCGCCATGCGCTTGTCCCACGCCGCAGCGGTGGAGTCGAAGAGCGACAGGGCCGGGATCTCCCGCGTCGCCTTGTTGCCCAACTGGTGGCACAGCTGGCAGCCGTCGTTGCTCGGCGGACCGATCCCCGCCTTCAAACGATCGACCCAGTGCGCCTGCGTGCGCATCTCCGGGCTGATGCCGTTCCCCTGCGGTCCGGTGCCCGGGAATTCGCTTGCGGGAGGAACATCCAGGAGAGAGAACCAGTAGTTCGCCGGATAGATCTGCGCTGCCGCGGCCGGAGTGGGCGCCGCGGCCGCGGCGAGCTGCAGCGCATCCCCGGGCCGCGCCGGCGTCTTCTCCGAGTCCATGAGGCCGTACCCACGCACCCAGACGTCGTAGGTCGCCGCCGGCAGATCCGGAACGAGGAAGCGCCCCGCATCGTCGGTGACGACAATCTTGCGGAAGCGCGTCGGCAGCTCGCTCGTTTCGGCGATCACCCACACGCCAGCTTCGGGACCAGCGGGGCCCCGCACGACACCGCCGATGGCCTCGCCGGCGGCGGTTGGAGCCACGCCGGAGAGCCAGAGCACGCCGACCGTCAGGAGCGAAGCCGCACAGGATGGAACCATCAACCGACGCGCCACGCGCATGCCGCCTCCAATCGTCGCCTTGGTTGGCAACGAGCCGCCATGCTCACCGGCCCTAATTCTAGCGAAATTTTCAGGCGAGGATTGCTCAATAGATGCCCCCGGGCTGCTTGACACACCCGCCTTGCGGGCATAGAGTTCGTCGCGGGCCGCACCTGTGGGCCATCTATCCAATCGGGCAACAGAAGTTCATCCCGACTCCGCTCGCGCTGCAGCCCTGCACCTCACCCGCTCAGTTCATGATCGTCCTGCGCCGGCAAGTCGGCACCGCGGGTCGATCCAGGCAATCACGGTTTCCTCAGCTGGAGCTAAGGGGGAGTTATGAAAGCGGGCCTACAGGCGGCACTGCTCCTTTCGGCCATCGTTCTGTGCTCCGCGGTTCCCGCCCTCGGTCAGGGCGCGGCTCAAGGTCGGAACCCCGTTCAGCTGCCTGACGGAGCCGGCAAGGCGATCGTTCAGGCCGCGTGCGTCGAGTGCCACGATCTCGAGCGGGTGGTGCGGCCGATTGGCAACACACCGGAAGGGTGGCAGACGGTCCTGAACAACATGGTCGGACTGGGCACGAAGATCACGCCCGACCAGGTCAAGATCGCTCACCAGTACCTGGCGAGCAATTTCCCCGATAGGGCTCACAAGCCGAAGCTGGTGCCGGGACCAATCGAGGTCGCAATCAAGGAATGGGACGTGCCGAGGCCCGGCTCGCGGCCGCACGATCCGTTGGTGGCCAAGGACGGCTCCATCTGGTACGCGGGAATCAACGCCAGCGTGCTGGGCCGCTTCGATCCGAAGACGACGCGGTTCAGGGAATTCGAGCTGAAGCCCCAGTCAGGCCCCCACGGTCTGGTGGATGACACG
>Ga0326597_10004586_pt1 | contig 19390 bp, 15 predicted proteins | sample RVTome_12_FD_203789 | JGI IMG/M metagenome (GOLD analysis project Ga0326597, IMG submission 203789) | Soil microbial communities from uranium-contaminated site in the Upper Colorado River Basin, Wyoming, United States - RVT100D185 | ecosystem: Environmental > Terrestrial > Soil > Contaminated >... | reverse complement strand
ACATGACCGAGCGCCTCGTTACCCTGGGCCGCACCGACGAGGATCTCTCGCTCGACCTGAGCCTCCGGCCCCGACGTTTCACGGAGTACGTAGGACAGCAAAAAGTCCTGACGCAGCTCGAGATCGCCGTCACCGCCGCCCGCGAGCGCGGAGAGGCGATGGATCACCTCCTGACCTACGGTCCTCCGGGGCTGGGGAAGACCACCCTCGCCCACGTGGTCGCGAACGAGCTCCAGGTGGGGATCAAGACCACCGCCGGGCCGCTCATCGAAAAGGCCGGCGACCTGGTCGCCCTCCTCACGAACCTCGAGCCCCGGGACGTTCTCTTCATCGACGAGATCCATCGGCTCCATCCCGCGATCGAGGAGGTGCTCTATCCCGCGATGGAGGACTACAAGCTCGACATCATTATCGGTCAGGGTCCCTCGGCGAAGTCGGTCAAAATCCCCATCTCGCACTTCACTCTCATCGGAGCGACGACGCGAGCCGGGCTCTTGACGTCCCCACTTCGAGGCCGCTTCGGCATCGTCCACCGCCTCGACTTCTACACCGAGGATGACCTCGAGCGGGTCATCCTTCGCTCCGCCGCCATTCTGGGCGTACCGATTCAGCAGCCGGCCGCGCGGGCCATCGCCCGTCGCTCCCGCGGGACCCCGCGCATCGCGAACCGCCTGCTGCGCCGGGTGCGGGACTTCGCCCAGGTGAAGGCCGACGGCGCCATCACCGAGGCCGTGGCGCAAGACGCCCTCACCCTTCTCGAAGTCGACGAGATGGGCTTCGACGAGATGGACCGGAGCATCCTCTTCACCCTCATGGACAAGTTCTCGGGCGGCCCCGTGGGCCTGTCGACGGTGGCGGCGGTGGTGGGCGAGGAGGCCGACACTATCGAGGACGTCTACGAGCCGTATCTCATCCAGATTGGATTTCTCGATCGCACGCCGCGCGGGCGAGTCGCGACCGAGCGCGCCTATCGCCACTTCGGATTGACTCCGGTCGACCCGCAAAAACGTTTGTTTTGAAGCCGCAACGGCCATTTGACAAACCCGGCCTCTCACCGGACAATGAATGCGAAATAGCTGAATCGTACGATTGATAGGAATCGGGGGATTCGAAGTAAAATGAACAAAGTCACGGTCACCGAGCTGAAGGAAGACTTTCGCAAGACCACCGGTCGGGTTGAGCTCGCTGGAGAACGCGTGATCGTGCGTCGAAATAGCCGTGATGCCTTCGCCCTGATTCCAATCGACGACCTGCGCCTGCTCGAGCTGGTAGAGGACAAGCTCGACGCGCTCGAGGCGCTAAAGTCGCTCGACGATCCGCGACCCAGCATTCCTTGGGAAGACGCCAAGCAGACCCTTCGGTAAATTGACGTACAAGGTCGAGATCCGACCCGCGGCGCTGGAGTTCATTCAGAAGTTGAGCCCGAAGCACCAGCGACAGATCCGCTCCAAGATCGACGGTCTCGAGAACAATCCTCGACCAGCGAACGCGGAACAGCTTCGAGGTTACGCGGATTTCTGGAGGCTACGGTCGGGGGATTACCGCATCATCTATACCATTCAAGACCAGATCCTCCTGGTAACCGTAGTTACCGTTGGAAATCGGGGCGATATCTATGAACGTTTGCGCCGGATGCTCGGCCGGTGAGCCCCCATCGCTCTTGCCAGCGGGAGCGCAGGTTTTGAACTCTTGATGCCTGAGCGAACCCCGTCCCGGCGGTTCTACCCGCAACGGGCTCGACGCGCTCAAAGGCGCCCTGAAGGGACTGCACTCTCATCCGCAACAGCGACCAGTGGAGAGTCGTCTATCGCATTCCCGCGGAAAGCGCGGGCGAGGTTAAGGTGACCGACTATCATTGAGGAGAGCTGTCATGAAGCCACGGAATCCTATTCATCCCGGAGAAATCCTTCTAGAGGAGTTCCTCGTTCCGATGAACTTGAGCCAGCGTCAATTCGCGAGAAAGCTGGGCTGGACAACGGCGAAGCTCAACGAGCTGGTGAACGGGAAGAGAGGCATCACGGCGGACTCGGCTCTCGACCTGGCCGTCGCGCTGGGCACTTCGCCCGAGGTGTGGATGAACCTTCAAATGATGTGGGATCTCAACAAGGCGGAAGCGAGGCGAAAGGCGTCGTAGAGACCAAGGCTCGTCTAGAACGACTCTCTTGACCCGACTCTCCGATTTCGACTACGAGCTCCCGCAAGAGCTCATCGCCCAGACGCCCGCGACCGAGAGAGACCTATCGCGTCTCCTGCATCTTTCTCCGGACGGGAGCGTCCGTCATCACACCTTTCGCGACCTTCCGGGACTTCTCCAGCCCGGAGACCTCCTGGTCCTGAACGACACCCGGGTCTTTCCCGCCCGCCTCGAGGGCGTCCGAGCCGGAGGAGGGCGGAGCGAGCTCCTGCTGCTGGAGCGGCTCGATTCCAATCGCTGGCGAGTGCTCGCGAAGCCCGCGAAAAAACTTCGACAGGGGGCGCGTCTGTCCTTCGGAGGCGGAAAGCTCGATGCCGAGGTCCTCGCGGTCGAGGAGGACGGAAAACGGATCGTGAGCTTCCGCTTCGAAAGCAATTGGGACGCGCTCCTCGAGGAGCTGGGTACTACGCCCCTTCCGCAGTACATCGAAATCTCTGAGGATGAGAGGAAAACGAGGGCACGGTACCAGACGATCTACGCTCGGCCAACGGGCTCCATCGCCGCGCCGACCGCGGGGCTCCACTTCACCAACGCGATGTTCGAAGCTTTGCGAAACCGAGGGGTCGAGGTCGCCTTTATCACCCTGCACGTGGGCCACGCGACGTTCCAGCCGATCCGAGAGGAGGAGATCGAAACCCACCGGATGGGGGTCGAGCACTACCTCATTCCCGAGGAGACGAAGGACAAGATACGAGTCGCAGGAAGGCGTGTCGTCGCCGTGGGAACGACGACGGTGCGCACTCTCGAGAGCGCCGCCCGCGCGGATTTTCCTCAGGGCTGGCAGGAGACGAACTTGTTCATCACCCCCGGCTTCCAGTTCCGCGTGGTCTCGGGACTCCTCACGAACTTCCACCTGCCGAAGAGCTCTCTTCTGATCCTGGTCTCGGCGTTCGGAGGTCGAGAGCGCGTTCTCGGTGCCTACCGCGAGGCCGTGAGGGAGCGCTATCGCTTCTACAGCTTCGGCGACGCGATGCTCCTCTATCCCGCTCGTGTGCCATAATTCCCGCCGTGGATCGGAACGCCCTCCTCGCAATCGTCGAGGAAAGCACGCGTCTCAAGCGTGAGTTCTTCGAGTCGGAGGCGGACTCCGTGCTCGAAGCGGGCCGGATGCTCGCTTCCGCCCTCTCCTCCGGAAAGAAAGTCCTCGCCTTCGGAAACGGGGGGAGCGCCGCCGACTCCCAGCATTTCGCCGCGGAGCTCGTGAACCGGTTCCGGCTCGACCGCCCCGCGCTTGCCGCCATCGCCCTCACGACCGATACCTCGATCCTCACCAGCATCGCGAACGACAGCGATTACGAGAGCGTCTTCAGCCGGCAGGTCGAGGCCTTGGGAGCTCCAGGGGACGTCGCGGTCGCGATCAGCACGAGCGGTGGCTCTCCCAATGTCCTGAAAGCCGTCGAGGTCGCGCGCGCGCGCGGCCTCGAGACGCTGGGGCTTGCGGGACGAGACGGCGGGAAGCTCGCGAAGGTGGTCGACCTCTGCCTCACCGTGCCTCACCGGGAAACGGCGCGGATTCAGGAAGTTCACGCGCTCTTGATCCACCTCTTTTGCGAGATGATCGACAGCGCGCTCTATCCCGGAGCGCGAGGCCGCTGATGGCGTCCCGGTACGCTGTCACCCCTCTCGACCTTTCGAAGCTCGAGACTTATCCTCTCGCGTCCCGCAAAAGCAAAGTGTCGGCGGAGCAGATCGGAAAGGCGGCCGTCCCCGGGGGCAGCTTTCGCGAATTCTGGCAGAGTCTTCCCGATATTCTCGCGGGCCACGACCTGAGAGAGCTCGTCGCGCGAATGAAGCGCGCGCGGGAGAGCGACCGCGCGATCCTCTGGGGCCTCGGGGCGCACGTGATCAAAGTCGGCCTCTCGCCGCTCCTGGTCGACCTCATGGAGCGCGGTTACGTTTCGGGTCTCGCGCTCAACGGGGCCGGAATCATCCACGATTTCGAGATGGCGGTCGCGGGAGAGACCTCCGAGGAAGTCGCCGAAGGGCTGGGCGAGGGGAAGTTCGGTATGGCGGAAGAGACGGGATCCCTCTTGAACCGCGCCATCAACGAAGGCGTCTCCTCGGGCCTCGGCCTGGGAGAGTCTGTAGGGGCGTTTCTCACCGACCTCGATCCCCCTCACCGGAAGCTGAGCCTTCTGTTCAACGCCTACCGCCTGGCGATCCCGGTGACGGTTCATGTGGCGGTGGGAACCGACATCATCCACATGCACCCCCAGGCCTCGGGCGAGGCGATCGGGAAGGGAAGCATGACCGACTTTCGGCTCTTCGCAAGCCTGGTGCGGGGGCTCGACGGAGGCGGCGTCTACCTCAACTTCGGCTCCGCCGTTCTTCTCCCCGAAGTTTTCCTCAAGGCGGTGAGCGTCGTGAGAAACCTCGGCTACTCGCTCACCGACTTCTCGACGGCGAACTTCGACTTCATCCGGCACTACCGGCCGCGGGTGAACGTTGTGGAGAGGCCGGTCATGGGGAAGGGCCAAGGGTTCGACTTCGTGGGGCACCACGAGATCCTGATGCCGCTTCTCGCCGCAGCGCTTCTCGACTGAGGCTAGCGAGCGCTTGACATCTCGTCATCCGCGGTCTTAGCCTCTCCGTCCATCGCCTGCGGGGCGAGGTGCTTCGTGATTGGCACGACCGTATCCCATTACCAGATCCTGGAGACGCTGGGCCACGGCGGCATGGGCGTCGTCTACAAAGCCCGGGATCTCAAGCTCGACCGGTTCGTCGCCCTCAAGTTTCTCCCGAAGGAGATCACCCCTCTCGAAGGAGACAGCGACCGCCGAAGGCGCGATCGATTCATCCAGGAGGCCAAGGCGTCTTCGGCCCTCGACCACCCCAACATCGCGACCCTCCACGAGATCGGCGAGACCGAGGGAGGCGACACGTTCCTCGTCATGGCCTACTACGAGGGAGAGACGCTCAAGAGCCGCATCGCGCGTGGGCGGCTACCACTCGAGGAAGCTGTCTCCCTCGCGGGACAAATCGCGGATGGTCTCGGGAAGGCGCACGAGCGGGGCATCGTGCATCGGGACGTGAAACCGGCGAACGTCATCATTACCATCGACGGCGTCGCCAAGATCATCGATTTCGGCCTGGCGATGCTCACGGAAGCGACCCGCATGACCCGACCGGGGACGGCGATGGGGACACCCGCCTACATGTCCCCCGAGCAGGCGCGGGGCGACGAGATCGATCCGCGGACCGACCTCTGGTCGCTCGGCGTCGTCCTCTACGAGATGCTCGCGGGGCAGATTCCCTTCCGTGGAGGAAACGAGAGCGCGATCATCCATTCCATCCTGCACGACCCTCCGCGTCCCGCCCGAGAGCTGAGAAGCGACATTCCCGCCGTGCTCGAGCGAGTGGTGATGCGAGCGCTGGAAAAGAACCGGGAGCAGCGTTACAGCGCGGCGAGCGAGTTGAAAAAGGACCTGATGGAAAGTCTTCCGTCGAGCCCGTCGCGCGCCCCGAGGTTGGGAAGATGGTGGATGGCGATCGGTGCCGCCAGCGTTCTCCTGGCGCTTCCGGCGGTCTGGTTTCTCCGAACGAACGCCCGTGTGCGATGGGCTAGGGACCAGGCGATCCCCAAGATCCAGCGCCTTTCGAGTGAGGGCGACTACACAGCCGCCTTTGCCCTCGCCAATCAAGCGGAGACCTATATACGGGAAGACCCGACACTGACCCGCCTCTGGCCCGAGTTCTCAGTTCTAGTCTCCTTGGAGACGAGTTCTCCCGGTGCGGACGTTTACCTGAAACCGTATGAGTCGGAGAACGAGGACTGGGAGCATCTTGGGCGGACCCCCATCGCTCAAAAGAGGATCCCACGCGGGTTTTTTCGCTGGCGCGTCGAGAAGGAGGGGTTTCGAACGCTCGAAACGGCGCAAATTACGGGTGGTGTTTTCTCCTTCTTTGGTGGCGACTTGACGAATAGCTGGCAGCTTTTCGAAGAGGCGAACGCCCCGTTGGGAATGCTCCCCGTTCCCAGCGGCACAATCTGGCTGAGGATTCACGCGTTGGATCACCTGCCGGAGGTCGATCTTCCGGATTACTGGATCGATCGGTACGAAGTGACCAACAGGGAGTTTCAGTCGTTCGTGGATTTGGGTGGCTATCAGAAGCGCGAGTACTGGAAGGAGCCGTTCATCAAGGAAGGACGAGCGCTGAGCTGGGAGGAGGCGCTCCTGGAATTCCGCGACGCTACGGGAAGGCCAGGACCCTCGAGCTGGGAACTGGGAAGTTACCCCAAGGGAAAGGATGAATACCCCGTGAGCGGTGTGAGCTGGTTCGAGGCAGCCGCATACGCCGAGTTCGCGGGCAAGCATTTGCCCACTGCCTATCACTGGAGCGAGGCCGCTGGAACCGCGGTCGCTTCCTACCTGATACCACGGAGTAACATCGAAGGCCGGAGCCAGGGCCTGACACCCGTAGGGAGCTGGCGAGGGATGAGTACCTCCGGAGCGTACGACATGGCTGGAAACGCGAGGGAGTGGTGCTGGAACGAAGGGAGGAGCGCCAAACGATACCTCCTCGGTGGTGCGTGGACCGAACCGTCGTACATGTTTACCGATGGGAATGCGCAGTCGCCGTGGGATCGGTCCGAAGCGAATGGCTTCCGGTGCGTCCGGAGCGCTTCCGATTCCGCGCTACCCAATCAAGGGACGGGGGTGCTTCTCGACGCGTTTCGGGACTACACCCGGGAAGAGCCCGCATCCGACGAGATCTTCCGCATCTACGAGAGCCTCTACTCGTATGACAAGACTCCTTTGAACGCGTCCGTCGATTCGGTCGACGAGACAGCGGAACCCTGGAAGATCGAGAAGGTATCGTTCGACGCCGCTTACGGCGCTGAGCGCGTCATCGCGTATCTTTTCCTTCCCAGGAAGGGTCAGCCCCCTTTCCAAACCGTCGTTTGGTTTCCAGGCTCGAACGCCATCTCTGAACGATCGTTTCTGGAGACGGAGATGTGGTACTACGGTTTCCTGGTCGAGAGCGGCCGGGCGCTCATGTCCCCAATCTATAAAGGAACTTACGAGCGAGGCGACGCTCTGAAGTCGGATTACCCCGATGAAACGAGCGCCTACCGGGAGCACGTGATCCATTGGTCGAATGACCTGGGAAGGTCCATCGATTACCTGGAGACGCGGGCGGACATCGACCGCGACCGTCTTGCTTTCTACGGAATCAGCTGGGGCGCTTCTCTGCCGCAACTCCTGGCGGTGGAAGATCGGTTCAAGGCGGCCGTCCTGTTTTCCGGGGGCTTCTATTTTCCGAAGACGCTCCCCGAAGTCGATCAAATCAACTTCGCGCCCCGGGTGAAGGTGCCGGTATTGATGCTGAACGGCCGGTCCGACTTCTTCTATCCCGTCGAGACCTCGCAGGAGCCGCTCTATCGATTGCTGGGAACGCCGGCCAAGGACAAGCGACGCGTGGTGTTCGAATCGGGGCACGCGGTGCCCCGGAACGCGCTGATCAAAGAGACTCTGGATTGGCTCGACCGCTACCTCGGGCCGGTGAAATAAGCGACACCCAACTCGTTCCGGACGGAGTAACCATTCTACCCACGCTGGCCCCGCCCGAAATCGCGCTTCGGTGCGCTTGTTCAGTCTGTGCGGCGGCAGAGGTCTGCGGACGCCGCCTCAAGCGATGCGGAGGGCCTTTTGGACCGCGGCCGGCGCGCGGTCGATCACAAGAAGGTACGCCCGCGTTGGCCCCTCCGGTTCGCGCCTGCCTTGCTCCCAGTGGCGCAGCGTGTTCACGCTGAAGCCAAATCGCGCGGCGAACGCACGCTGAGTCATCCCGAGCTTCCTCCGGATCGCCTTCACGTCGACATGCGCGGGCACGTGCACACGGTATGCCTTCCTGGAGACGCGCCCCCTTGCGTATCGAACAGCCTGTTCCAAGCCCTTCCGAATACTGACTGCCGGTTTGGTCATCTTTTGGGTCTCCGGTATGTCTCAATCAACAGCTTCGTCAATCGTGCAAAACTGTTGCGGTCCCGTTGCGATAGATCCACCCGTTCATTCTTTGCGAAAGCCGTAAGGAGGAACAGAGGAACGTTAGTGTTGTGGAAGAAATAGATGATTCTCGCGCCGCCCCTCTTACCCCGGCCCTCCAGCCGCCAGCGAATCTTCCGAATGCCTCCCGTGCCGGGAACGATATCGCCAGCCGTCGGGTTGTGCGCGAGATGGCCGATCAGCTCCTCTCGGTTTTCTTCCGTCAGCAACTTCCTCGCCCGGGAGATGAACTCTGGTGTTTCGACAACGGTGATGGGCGGCAGAGTCGCCACGGTTCTATTGTAGTCCATTGGGCTACATCGGCAAAGCGCCGGATGCGTACTCCGGCCGAACTCTTTCCGGAACCAGTAACGTTTCTACTCACGAAGACCTTGGAACATGAGACCGGTGGCCCGCCGTCGAGAGGATTCCTAACATCTGCGAGGCGGCGGGAAGCCGGGCTCGTCTCCGATTCGCTCGAGGGACTCGCGTGGTGACCCCGGTGCTGCGCTCCGAGAAGGGCCGCGAGGAGGAACGCACCCGTCAGTGGCGGCCTCCCTTCGACCGCACCTCCATCTGGAAGGCGACGGAGAAATCGGGGGAGAAGCTCGAGAGGTCCTCGACGAGGCGCCACTCGTAGGTGAAAGCCTCCGAGTGGCGGTAGCGGAGTCCCAGAGCGAGCTGCACTCCCGGGTCGTTGAGGTTCAAGAGCTCACCCCGGATCGGCGGCCGCAGGTAGTCGACTTGAAGAAGGGCGGCGAGCCGCGGCTTGAAGCGCCAGTCGACTCCCGCCATGAACGAGAAGTAATCCCGGGTCTCGAAGCGCTCAGGGGTTCCGAGGAAGTGGTAGTTCGCGTTCAGGTAGAGCCCGTACTTCGGGCCGATGCGATCGAACGCGACCCCGAGACCGAGGTCGGTCGCGCCGCTTCCGCTGAGATTCTGCGGGTCCCCGGTCGGGAGCTTGAGGGCTCCTCGGACCGCGAGCGCGCGCGCGCGTCGCTCGTAGAGTGTCTTCTTCGCGTCCAGAGTGATGTCGCCCACCGCCCCGAAGGAGCTCATCCCCGCGAGAACCACCTGGTCCCCGCGGCGGTACTCGTAATCGACGAGCCCGTTCGGGGTCTGTCCCCGGAGGAGATTGGGGAGCCCGAAGGCTTCGTGAAACGAGTTCACGAACGGGTCGAGGAACCCGCCGTAGTAGACGTAAAACGGGACTTCGAAGCCGAGCTCGAGCCCGCGGCCGAAGCCCCGCTTCAACGCCACGAGAGTCCGGAGGTACTCCAGATCGAACCGCAGGAACTCGTTCTCGGTCTGCTGTTCCTGAATGAGGTTCGAGTAGTCGAAGACGATATCGAGATCGAGCTCGCCCTTTCCGATCGCCGCCGCCCGGTCGGGAGTCATGTAGACGAAGAGAAGCGCGAGCGGCGTCTGGTTCCGGCTTCCCAGGGGCCGGCGCCAGCTCGACCCCTCGTCGTCGACTTTCTTTTCGGGAGCCTCCTCCGTCTGAGCCGCGGCTGCGGAGGCCGAGAGCAGCAGGGCGCAGAGGCATCGGGCGAGGGCGGGTGTTCTCATCGACGACGCGGGATTTCGAAGATCCATATGATATACCCTGCGGGCGACGGAGGTCTCGTTTCATGAGCAGTCGCGAAAGGCGCTCGGTCTCGAGCGGCACCCTCTGGGAAGAGAAATTCGGCTACTCGCGCGCGGTGCGAGTCGGCGACCATATTTACGTATCGGGGACCACCGCCACCGGTCCCGACGGGCCCGTGGCCCCGGGGGATCCGGCGGGCCAGGCGCGTTTCGCTCTCGACAAGATCGAAAAGGCGATTCGCGATCTCGGGGGCACTCTGGGCGACGTGGTCCGGACGCGGATTTTCCTCGCCCGCATGGACGACTGGGAAGCGGTGGCCAACGTGCACGGGGGTCGGTTCGGGAAGATCCGTCCCGCCAACACGCTGGTTCGCGCCGACCTCGTCGGCGATCCGTACCTCGTGGAGATCGAGGCGGAGGCGGTCGTGGGCTCGGCCAAGCTGGGAGAATGACCGAGCCGTTCACTTTCAGCATTCGCCTCAACAACGACCACCGCATCGAGGAGTACATCGCTCTCGCGCAGAGGGCGGAAGCCTTCGGCTTCGATCAGTTCTGGATCAGCAACGATCTCTTCCTCAGGAGTGCCCCGGTCATGCTGGCCGCGGTCGCGGGAGCGACGAAGCGACTCGGAATCGGCACCGCGATCCTCAACCCCTACACCATGAATCCCGGGGAGATCGCGATGATGGCTGCCACTCTGGATGAGCTCTCGGGAAATCGTTTTCACCTCGGCCTCGCCGCGGGAGCGCGCGAGTTTATGAAGTGGGTCGGAATCGACTATCGGACTCCGCTCGCGGCGGTGCGGGAGTCGGTCGAGGCCATAAGGCGTCTTTTCGGCGGCGAGGAGGGGGTCGACGCAAGCACCCTCCACTGGACGAAGGAAGCCTATCTGCGCTTTCGGGCCCCCCGGGTGACGCCCATCTACATCGGCGCCATGGGTCCTTCGATGCTGCGGCTTTCGGGAGAGATCGGAGACGGTGCCCTTCCGCTCCTCCTCCCGCCGGAGCACTATTTCACCGTGAGACCCCTGCTCGAGGAGGGAATGAAAGCCCGCGATCCGGCGCTCGGCCCCTTCGACTTCGCCTGCTGCATCTGGGTCTCGCTCTCGAGCGACTCCAAAGCGGCGCGGCGGGTGCTGGCGGAAAAGATCGCCTATTACGGGTCCGCCCTCTCGCCCCTCATCCTGGAACGGCTCTCCCTCACCCGCGAAGACTTCGCTATCATTCAAAGAGCGGTGGTAGAGGAGCGCGACATGGACAAGGCTTCTTCACTCGTCCAGGAACGGATGCTCCGCATCGGCATCGTGGGCGGGCCGAAGGAAGTGATTGAACGGCTCGAGCCCCTGGTCGCGGCGGGAGCACGCCACCTGAGCTTCGGGCCGCCGCTCGGCCCCGATCCCCTCGAGGCGGTGGAGCTTCTGGGAAGAGAAGTCCTTCCGTACTTCCGCCAAAGGCTCGAAAGGCGTTCGTGAGCCTCATCCGCAGCCAGATCGCGGCCAGCTCTCCGGAGTACCAGGAGAACCACGCGTTCCACCTGGCTCTCAATCAGGACCTCGAGCGAAAGCTCGAGGCCATCCGCCGGGGAGGGGACGAGAAGTCCCACGCGCGCCACCGGGAGCAGGGAAAGCTCTTCGTCCGCGATCGCATCGCGAAACTCTGCGACGAAGGCTCCCCGTTTCTCGAGATCGGAGCCTTCGCCGGATACGACCTCTACGAGGACCCGGTGCCCGCGGGAGGGATCGTCTGCGGCGTGGGTCTGGTGCGTGGGCGCCAGTGCATGATCGTCGCGAACGACGCCACGGTGAAAGGGGGGACCTACTACCCCATCACCGTGAAGAAGCACCTCCGGGCGCAGGAGGTCGCCTTCGAGAACCGGCTTCCCTGCATCTACCTCGTCGACAGCGGCGGGGCGTTCCTGCCGCTCCAGGCGGAGGTCTTCCCCGATCGCGACCACTTCGGCCGCATTTTTCGAAATCAGGCTGTCCTGAGCGCGGCGCGTATTCCCCAGCTTTCCGCGGTCATGGGGATGTGCACCGCCGGCGGGGCCTACGTCCCGGCGATGAGCGACCAGGCGGTGATCGTGAACGGGACGGGCACCATCTTTCTCGCCGGGCCGCCTCTGGTGAAAGCGGCGACGGGGGAGGATGTGACCGCAGAGGAGCTCGGTGGCGCCCGCGTCCACACCGAGCTCTCGGGAGTGGCCGATCATTTCGCCGAGGACGACGAGCACGCCCTCGAGACTCTGCGGGAGATCGTGGGGCGTCTGCGAAAAAGAGATCCGGCGGACGTTCGCCTCCAGTCTCCCGAGCCGCCGGCGTACGATCCCGAGGAGATCCCCGGAGTCTGGCCCAAGGACCCGAGGCGTCAGGTGGACGTGCGGGAAGCGCTCGCGCGGATCGTCGACGGAAGCCGTCTCTTGGAGTTCAAGAAGCGCTACGGCGCGACACTCGTGACCGGCTTCGCGCACATCGAGGGGATCCCGGTCGCGATCCTCGCGAACAACGGAGTCCTCTTCAGCGAGAGCGCTCTCAAAGCCACTCATTTCATCGAGCTGGCGACGGCGGAGAAGTGCCCGCTCCTCTTCCTCCAGAACATCACCGGGTTCATGGTGGGGGCGGCCTACGAGCGCGGAGGCATCGCGAAGGATGGGGCGAAGATGGTGCATGCGGTCGCCACCGCGCGCGTTCCCAAGCTCACCGTCATCCTCGGCGGGAGCTTCGGCGCCGGGAACTACGGGATGTGCGGCCGCGCCTACGATCCGAGGTTCCTCTGGAGCTGGCCCACGAGCCGCATCTCGGTCATGGGAGGAGAGCAGGCGGCTTCGGTGCTGGTCACGGTGAAGAGGGACCAGCTCGCGCGCAAGAACGAGGAGCTTTCGAACGAAGACGCCCGGGCGATCGCGGAGCCCATTCGCGAGAAGTACGAACGCGAGGGACATCCCTACTACGCCTCGGCGCGGCTCTGGGACGACGGGGTCGTCGACATGCGGAAGACGAGGTCGATTCTCGGGCTCTCCCTCGCGGCCGCCCTCAACGCGCCCATCCCGGAGACGAAGGTCGGCGTCTTCCGGATGTGAGCCCCTGTTGAATATGACGGACACGATGGGCGCGAGGACGACGACTCTTCGCATCGGCAATGCCGGAGGCTACTGGGGCGACGACCCCTACGCCCTGAGGCGTCAGGTGACGGGCGGGATCCCGCTCGACTACGTGTCGATCGATTTCCTCGCCGAGATCACCATGAGCATCCTCCAGAAGCAGTACGCCCGCGATCCCAAGGCGGGCTACGCCCGGGACTTCGCGATCCAGGTGGAGCCGCTTCTCGAGGAGATCTTGAAGCGGCGGATCAAGATCATCACCAACGCCGGCGGGGTCAATCCCCAGGGATGCGCCGAAGCTCTCTTCGAGATGGCGAGACGGCGGGGCCTCGCTTTGAAGGTGGCCGTCGTGGGCGGAGACGATCTGAAGGGACGCATCGAAGAGCTTCGAGAGCGGGGCATCGACCTGGGAAACATGGAGACCGGCGAGGAGCTCGGAGAGTACCGCGACAAGATCCTCTCGGCGAACGCTTACTTCGGGGCGATGCCGGTGGTCGAGGCCTTGAAAGAGAGCCCCGACATCGTGCTCTCGGGCCGGGTGACGGACACGGGTATCACTCTCGCCGCTTTGATCCACGAGTTCGGCTGGAAGGCCGACGACTACGACCGACTCGCCCAGGGAATCGTCGCCTCCCATCTCATCGAGTGCGGGGCTCAGGCGACGGGAGGGAACTTCACCGACTGGGAGAAAGTGCCGAGCTACCTCGACGTCGGCTTTCCCATCCTGGAGCTCGAGCCGGACGGGAGCTTCGTCGTGACCAAGCATCCGGGCTCCGGCGGCCTCGTGAGCCTCCAGACGATCCGCGAGCAGTTCTTGTACGAGATGGGACATCCGCAGCTCTACATTACCCCTGACGCCATCGCCGACTTCAGCACCATGACGCTCGAGAGCGACGGCGAGAACCGCGTGCGCGTCCGTGGTGCTACGGGGGCCCCGCCCACGGATCTCCTCAAGGTTTCGACCGCCCTCGAGGACGGCTTCAAGTCGTCGGGGGCGCTCATCGTCTCCGGCCCCGACGCCCGCGAAAAGTCCCGGCTACTGGGGGATATCCTCTGGCGGCGTCTTGAAGCGGAGCTCGCGCGCGAAGGTCTCGATCCTCTCGAGGCGAGCACGACCGAGCTCGTCGGAGACGACAGCACCCATCGCGGTCTCACTCCCGAGCATACCCCCAGCGAGATCCTCCTCCGGCTCTCCTGCCGCGATCACGATCGGCGAAAGCTCGAGATCTTCCGGAAGCTTCTTCCGGGCCTCATCCTCAGCGGTCCCGCGGGAGTCGCGGTCACCGGCGGCGCCCCCCCGGTTTCCGAAGTGGTCCGGTACTGGCCGAGCTTGATTCCGCAGGAGGCGGCCCCGGCGACGCTCGACGTCTGGCATCAGGGCGCCGGTCAGGAGCCTCCGGTGAAGCTCGTCTCGAAGAAAGATCTACAGTGGCCCGTCACCGGGGGCGACGCGAGAGCGACGCGCGCGCTCGAGGATCCGTTTCCGACGACGCTCCTCGCGGAGCTCTCTTCCTCCCCCGTCGTCGAAGTGCCTCTCCTGCGGATCGCCCATGCCCGCAGCGGCGACAAGGGCGACACGGCGAACATCGGCCTCATCGGAAGAAGCGACGCCTGCTACGTCTGGATCCGGGAAAACGTCACCGCCGAGCGAGTGAAAGGGTGGTTCGAGGGTATCGCCCTGGGCAAAGTCCACCGATATCTCGTTCCGAACCTCTGGGCCCTGAACTTTCTGCTCGAGGAGTCTCTCGGCGGCGGAGGAACGGTGAGTCTCCACATCGACGCTCAGGGAAAGACGTACGGCCAGGCGCTTCTTCGCTGCCGTGTCCCGATCCCGATGGCGCTTCTCGACACCATCGCGCCTTCCGACCGCCCGAGCTCTCCGGAGCTCGGCGCATGAAAGACCTCCCGGTCGAGAGGATCGTGACCAAAGCCTCGACCCTTCGCGTCGAATCTCTGAGCCTCGGGGTCAAGCGCATCGTCCTCGCACGGCCCGACGTGCGCAACGCCCTCGACGAGACGATGATCAGCGAGCTCCGGGACGTCCTCGATCACCTCGCGACCATTCCCGACCCCGAGCAGATGCGTCTTCTCCTCGTCGCCGGGGAAGGCAAGGTGTTCTGCGCCGGCGCCGATCTCGGCTACATGAAGCGGCTCGCGGGGAAGACCCTGGAGGAAAGCTTCGAGGACGCGAAGGGGCTCGCGAGCCTCTTCTACAAGCTCGCGGACTTTCCGACGCCGGTCATCGCCGTAGTCCAGGGCGCCGCGATCGGAGGCGGGCTGGGGCTCACCGTCGCGAGCGACTTCGTTCTCGCCGAGGAGACGGCGGTGTTCGCGACATCGGAGGTGCTTCTCGGGATCGTCCCCGGAGTCATCAGCCCGTATGTCATTCGAAAGATCGGGCTCGCCGCCGCAACGCCCTTGATGTTGACCGGGCGTCAGATCGAGGCCCGCGAGGCGGCGGCTTCGGGCCTGGCCACGAAAGTGGCTTCCGCCGCGGAGCTCGAGAACGCGCTTCAGGCCGTGGTTCTCGACTTCCTCGCCGCCGGTCCAGAAGCGCAGCGCCGTACGAAAGAGCTTCTCAAGCGGGCCCAGCCCCTTCCCGGGCCCGAGCTCATCGACTTCACCGCGGAGGCGATCGCGCAAGCCCGATGCTCTCCCGAGGGACGCAAGGGACTCGAAGCGTTCTTCTCCAAGGCGCCTCCCGCTTGGGCGGCGCGGGTCGAAGCGTTGCGGAAATCTTCTAGCAGGGGGCTGAAAAACTGACCCGCACCCTGCGCGAGCGGAGCGAGCCCGGCCGGGAGGAAGCGGCCGCGCCGAAGGCGCGGGGCCGCGGGGGATCCGGCCGTCCTCCCCGAGCGAGGAGCGAGGGGAGCGAGCCGAGCGAAGAGCGAGGCGAGCCCTAGAAGATATGAAGAGGCTCCTCATCGCGAACCGGGGGGAGATCGCCCGCCGGATTCTCCGCACCGCCCGAGCCCGCGCCTATCGAGTCGCCGTGATCTCGACGGCCGAGGATCGGGACGCCCTCGTCCGCCGGGAGGCGGACGAAGTCCTGGAAGTCGGAAGCTTCCTCGACCCAGAGGCCATCGTCGCCGCGGGCAAACGCTTCCGCGCCGACCTCCTTCATCCGGGCTACGGCTTTCTCTCGGAGAACGCGCACTTCGCCGAGCTCACCGAGGCCGCCGGCATCGCGTTCGTCGGGCCGCGACCGGAAACGATGAAGCTCCTCGGAGACAAGGAACGAGCGAAAGAGCTCGCGCGAACGCTCGGCGTTCCCACTCTCGAAGCCCTCGGCTCTCGCGAGCTCTCGGGTCTGTCCGCGCAAGAGCTCGAGAAAGCCCTCCAGGGAAAAGGCCTCGCGCCTCCCTACCTCGTCAAGGCGGCAGGAGGGGGCGGAGGTCGAGGAATGCGGGTGGTCGAGAATCTCTCCGATCTTCCCCGCGCGCTCGAGAGAGCCTCCGGGGAGGCACTCTCCGGATTCGCCGATCCCACGGTCTTCGTCGAGAGATACCTCGCGTCACCGCGTCATGTGGAGATCCAGATCCTGGGCGACGGCAAAGGAGGCGGGATCTTCCTCGGCGAGCGCGAATGCTCGATGCAAAGGCGCCACCAGAAGGTCATCGAGGAAGCTCCGAGCCCGGTCGTCGATTCCCGGCTGCGAGAGGCGATGGGGAATGCGGCTCTCGCGCTCGTGCGCGAAAGCAGGTACCGCGGTGCGGGCACGGTCGAGTTCCTCCTGGACGCTGAAGGCCGCTTCTACTTCCTCGAGGTCAATACCCGACTCCAGGTCGAGCACCCGGTGACCGAGGAGGTGTACGGCATCGACCTCGTCGCCGCCCAGATCGACATCGCTCTAGGGGCTCTGGGAGGGTGGCCGTCCGCGGGCCCATCGCGCGAGCCCGAACGATGGGCGATCGAGGCGCGGGTCCTTGCCGAGGATCCACGCTCCGGATTCCTCCCCACTCCCGGGCCAGTGCTGCGATACCGCGAGCCACGAGGTCCGGGCCTCAGGGTCGAGTCGGGAGTCGCCGAAGGCTCGCGGATCCACCCCGGCTTCGACTCCCTCATCGCCAAGGTGATCGCTTCCGGCGAAAGTCGGCGCGAAGCGATCGACCGCCTCGCCGCGGCGCTCGCGACGATGGTGGTCCACGGTCCGAGGACGAACCTGCCGTTCCTCCAGGCGGCGCTCCGTCACCCGGACTTCCTGGCGGGGCGGATCTCGACGGATTGGATCGGCTCTCATCTCGAGGAGCTGAACCGATCGCTCATTCCTCCCGAGCTCGAGCGGAGACTTTCGACCGCGGGCTTTCGAGAGAGGCTCGCCTTCGTTCTCCGCGGCGAGTCCCCATCGCCCGAGAGCGATCCTGACGCGCGCTTTCTCCAGATTGGAAACGACTACGCCCGGGTGGGAAGCCGCTACGAGGAGCGCGCGCTTCGGCTCGACTTCGATCGAGCGAGTGGCGAGCTCCGGATCTCGGGACTCGATCTCCCCGAGGTGCGCGCGGTCGGGAGCGTCGTGAGCCCGAAGGAAATGGCCTTGACCGTCCTCGGCGACACGCTGGTTCTCGAGGACCCCCGAGCCCGGGTCCACCGGCGTCTCCACCATATTCCTGCGGAGGGCGAGGTGCGGGCTCCGATGGCGGGGAAGGTTCTCGAGGTCAAGGTGTCCGCGGGGGACCTCGTCGAGGAGGGAGCGGTTCTCGCGGTGGTCGAATCCATGAAGATGCAGATCGAAGTGAAGGCCCCCCTGGGGGGCCGCGTGGAGAAAGTTCTCGTGAAAGAGGGAGAAGTGCTGGATGGACCCGAGCTCCTCGCCGTCATCGACGGTTGATCCCAGAAGTCGCAAGGCCGCGTCTCTTCTCCCGCTCGCCCTCGGGGCTCTCGGGGTGGTATATGGCGACATCGGCACCAGCCCCCTCTATGCCATCCGGGAGTGCTTCGCCGGACCTCATGCCATCGAGCTCAACTCCAGAAACGTCCATGGGGTTCTCTCTCTCGTCTTTTGGTCGCTCATCATCGTCATCTCCCTCAAGTACCTCGCGTTCGTGATGCGCGCCGACAACCGCGGCGAGGGAGGGATCCTGGCGCTTCTGGCCCTCGTGCGGCCGGATGCCCGGGACGGCAGAGGCCGTCATCTCACGATCGTGGGCATGGGCATCTTCGGCGCCGCTCTTCTCTATGGAGACGGCATGATCACCCCGGCGATCTCCGTCCTGAGCGCTCTCGAAGGTCTCTCGATCGCGACCCCGCTCTTCGAGCCCTATATCCTTCCGCTGACGACCGTCATCCTCGTGCCGCTCTTCCTGGTGCAGCACCGCGGCACCGCGCGGGTGGGCGCGGTGTTCGGTCCGATCATGCTCCTATGGTTCGCGACCCTCGCCCTGCTCGGTGCCTGGTCCGTCGCCCGCTACCCTCAGGTGATGTCTTCGGTAAGCCCTCACTACGCTCTCGAGTTCTTCCGCGAGAACGGGAGGCACGGATTTCTCATCCTGGGGACGGTGTTCCTGGTGGTGACCGGCGGGGAGGCGCTCTACGCCGACATGGGCCATTTCGGGAGAGAGCCGATTCGCCTGGCCTGGTTCTCCCTGGTGCTGCCGGCGCTCGTTCTCAACTACTTCGGGCAAGGGGCGCTCCTGCTGCGCGATCCGTCGCACGCCGTGAACCCGTTCTTCCACATGGTGCCCGGCTGGGCGCTTTATCCCATGGTCGCTCTTTCCACCGCCGCGACCGTAATCGCTTCACAGGCGGTGATCTCGGGGGCCTTCTCGCTTACCCGCCAGGCGGTGCAGCTCGGTTACGCGCCCCGGGTCGCGATCGAGCACACCTCCCACGAGGAGATCGGTCAGATCTACGTCCCGGCGACGAACTGGGCGCTGATGGCGGCGACTATGGCGCTCGTCCTGGAGTTCAAAACCTCGAGCAACCTCGCCGCGGCCTACGGGGTCGCCGTCACCAGCACCATGGTGATCACCACCGCCCTCGCGTACTTCGTGGCCCGGCATCGATGGGGCTGGGGCGTGCCCGCCTCGCTCTCGGTGACGGCGTCCTTTCTGGTGTTCGATCTCGCCTTTTTCGGATCGAGCCTGGTCAAAGTGCCCCACGGGGGTTGGGTCCCGCTGGTCATCGCAGGAGCCATCTTCATCTTGATGACCACGTGGAAGCGCGGCCGGGAGATCTTGAAGATACGCCTCGAGGAGATGTCGGTTCCCTTTCCGGAGTTCCTGCAGCGAATCCTATCGGAGAGGCCCCGTCGAATTCGGCACGCGGCGGTGTTCATGACGGGGGACGCGGCGGGGACTCCCCCCGCCTTGATTCACAACCTGGAGCACAACGAAGTCCTCCACCAGCCCGTGGTCCTGCTTACCGTCCAGACTTCCGAAGTGCCCTACGTGCCTTTCGACGAACGGTTGGAGGTGAGCTCGCCCGGCTCGGGCTTCCACCGGGTGGTCGCCCGCTACGGTTTCATGCAGGATCCGAGCGTCCCCGAGATCATCGAGCGCCTGCGGGAGCACGGGCTCGATCTGCGGAT
>Ga0326597_10004585_pt1 | contig 19391 bp, 15 predicted proteins | sample RVTome_12_FD_203789 | JGI IMG/M metagenome (GOLD analysis project Ga0326597, IMG submission 203789) | Soil microbial communities from uranium-contaminated site in the Upper Colorado River Basin, Wyoming, United States - RVT100D185 | ecosystem: Environmental > Terrestrial > Soil > Contaminated >... | reverse complement strand
ACGATACCGGCGCAGGCGTAGAGGCAACAAAGTTATTTCAATGAAAATACGAGGAGGTTGCGTTTAATGACTAGCAGATTTTCTAAGGTCGTCATGGGTTGCGCGCTGTTCGTCGCGCTCGCCACCGGGCTGTGGCTCTATGTTAGCTACGGCAATATAAAACAGGACGCCATCGAGAAAAGGAAAGCCGAGACGGCGGCCTATCTTCACAAGCGCGCCGCCGCGCTGTTGAAAGCTGAAGATTTCGATGCAGGGGATCCGGCGCTCCGGCAGCAATCCTTTCAATCTTTTTTTGACGCGGTACAGTCCCCCGACCTGGTGCGGATGAAAATATGGAATCGTGATTTTACGGTCGTATGGTCCGAACTGCGCGAGTTGATCGGCCAGCGCTTTGCGGACAACCACGAGGTCCGAGAAGCCTTGGAAGGCAAGATTGAATTCGAACCGGCCGAGTCCAAGGACGAACAGGTCAGCGAGAGAGCGTTTCAAGCATTGAGTGAAACCTATGTTCCCTTCTCTAACGCCAAGGGCGAGGTTGTCGGAGTTTTTGAGGTCTATCAACCCATCGCGAAGCTAGACCAGGAAATCCAGTCTCGCTTCCAAAGCTTGGCGATGTCGGGGATCGTTTCCGCCGCGCTGGCCTTCGGCATCTTAGTGTTGGCCAGTTGGGTGTTGACGAAACGTGAAAGAAGAGTCGAGGGCCGCGCGTGATTCGCAAAGCCGTCGTTCCGGTTTTCTCAGGTCTGATTGTAGCGATCTTCGCGATTGCTTATCTAGAAAAGCGTTCGCTTGAAGAGTCGCTATTACGGGAGGCGTTTTTGCAAACCCATGAGAACGTCTTGAGGGAAGCGCCCAACTACCTTGCGTCTGAATTTTTTGTCGAGCCCTTTTCGGCAACGGCGCAGGAGCGGTTTCAGGCGTTTTTCAAGGAGATCCAGACCTCGCCGATGCTGCGGATGTCGCTTTGGAACAGGGAGAATCTCATTCTGTATTCGAATCTCAAGTCGATCATCGGCTATGATTCACCCCGTCACTCGGATCTGCTCAAGTTATTTGCGGAAGAAAAGCCCTTTTTTATTCAGACGCACAAGGACGACAATTGGCCGCCGCACTCCGTGGAGGGAGAATTCTTAGATATCTATATTCCGATCCGTATCGCCGGAAAGGTCGTCGGCGGGGTTGAAATTCACTCGGCTGTTTCGGGCATCTTGTCGCCGGTGAGAAGCGCGACCTACTATACCGCGGCCATTCTCGTTTTAAGCGGCATTGCCATCTTGATTGTTGGCTTGCTGGCCAGGAACCTCAAGGAGGACCGCGACCGCCAGACCGCGCTGGCGCGAAGCAACGCCGAGCTTTACGAACGGACCAAGAAGCAGGCCGTAGAATTAACCAGGTCGAATACGGAACTGGAGCAGTTCGCTTACGTCGCCTCGCATGATTTGCAGGAGCCGTTGCGGATGATCACCGGCTACCTCGGGCTCTTGGCGAAGCGGTACAAGGGCAAGCTGGACCAGGATGCCGACGACTTCATCGGCTTCGCCGCCGATGGAGCCAAACGGTTGAAGGTGTTGATTGCTGACCTGTTAACTTATTCGCGCGTCGGCACCCGAGGTAAAGAGTTCGCACCAACGGATTGCGGGGCGGTCGTTGCCGGGACGCTGCGTCTGCTCCAAATCGCGATCGAAGAATCGGCGGCGACGGTTACCCATGACCCGTTGCCGACGCTGATGGGTGATGAAACGCAACTGCTCCAACTGTTTCAGAACTTGATCGGCAACGCGATCAAGTATCGGGACAGCAAGCCGCCGCTGGTTCATGTGTCGTGCAAGCAAGAAGGAGGAAACTGGCTTTTTTCCGTGCGCGACAACGGCATCGGCATCGATCCCAAGTATGCTGAGAGGATTTTCGTGATTTTCCAGCGCCTGCACGGGCGCGACAAGTACGCGGGGACGGGCATCGGCCTGGCGGTGTGCAAGAAAATCGTCGAACGGCACGGCGGAAAAATCTGGGTGGAGTCGGAGCCGGGCAAGGGTGCGACGTTTTATTTTACGATACCGGCTAGAGTCGATGACGATGAAGGGAGTCATTTTGGCCATTAAGACTACAGAATATTGGGGGGCAATTTTTGGATTGTTTATCGGCGAGCATGAATTTAAGTGGCGAAATTCACGATGGTTGATTGGCGGCGAAAAAATGGATCGGAAGGTGAAACAAAGAAATTTCGGCAGGCGAGTTTGGACAGTCGTATTCCTTGGGGTTGTGGTCATGCTTTGGGCTTGTTCCCCGGCCGGCGCCGCAGCGTCGATTCCGACGGTTGGCGTGTTGACGCCGCCGGGGCTGACCTACGATCCCCTGTTGAACGGGCTGCGCGAAGGGCTGGAAAAGGCCGGCTATATAGAAGGTCGAACACTGAAGTTCATCGTCGAAGATTCCAAGGGATACCTGCTCGACTTTGCGCCGCGCGCGAAGAAGTTGGCTGAGGCCAAGCCGGAGGTGCTGTTTACGGCGGGAACGGCCACTACTCTAGCTGCGAAACGGGCGACCGGTACGATTCCGATCATTTTCACCCTGGTCGGCGATCCGGTTCAATCCGGTGTGATCGCCGGCTTTGCTTCTTCGGGAAATAATGTAACCGGCGTCTCTTCGTATGCCGCCCCCCTTTCGGGTAAGCGGCTCGAACTCCTGACAGAGATCGCCCCCAACGCCAGAAACGTGCTGCTCATCGTCGCGGCCGAGGAAAGCTCCGCCCGGATTTCCGCCCGCTTTGTAGAAGAAGCCGCGAAGAAAATGGGTGTGCAACTGTACCGGCGCGACGTGGCGGGAGAGGGAGACTTTGGACAGTTGCTCAAGGAGAAGCTGTCGGGAACGGCGGACGCCATCTTTCTATTGCCGTCCTCTCTCGTGATAGTCCATGTCGATGCGCTCATCAAAAAGGCCAAGCAAGAGCGCCTGCCGTTGATAGTCAACCAGCAGTCGGTGGTTGAGAAGGGGGCCCTCGCTTCGTACGGCGGGGACTTTCGTTTGTTTGGGCTTCAGGCCGCGAAACTCGTAGCCAAGGTTCTCAAGGGATCCAAGCCCTCCGATATCCCGATTGAAACGCCGGATCGATTCGTTCTGACGATTAATCTCAACACCGCTAAGGCCATCGGCCTCAAGATTCCCCGAAATGTTCTAGAAAGAGCGGACAAGCTGGTGGAGTGAGTTACGCCATGAGCCGAAAGTCGCTTGCGAGATAGTCCTAACGGAGGAGAGCGATGAAACAAGTGCGTATTCTTCGGAAGCGAAATATTCAGACGACGTGCCGCAAAGACAGGGTCGCAATCGTTTTGCTGGCCGGCTGCATCGTTCTTGCAAACGTCGTTGCCTCCTGGGCGCAATCCTCCAGATTTCGCATCGGCGTGTTGACGCCCGGCGGGCGTCCCAATGCCGTTGTTCTTGGCGTGAGGAATACGTTGGAACGCCTTGGGTACAAGGAACAGGTAAACGTTTCGTATGTCGTAGAGGATACCGAAGGGGGGGTGTCGGGACTTCCTCATCGGACCAAGTACCTTCTGGAGTCCAAGCCGAATGTCCTTGTTGCGGTCACGACGTCCCACGCGGTTGCGTTGAAGGAGGCAACTAACAGTGTGCCTATCGTCTTTGCCTGGGTCGGCGATCCCATCGGTTCCGGCTTGGCCGCGAGCTACAAATCTTCAAAGAACAATTTGACCGGAGTATCCAGCTACGCCGGGCCGATCTCCGGCAAGCGGCTGGAAGTGCTCAAGGAGATTGCGCCGCGAGTCGCGCGAGTTCTGGTTTTTGTCGATCCGAACGATGCCGGTTCCCGGATTGCGGTTAAGTATCTGGAAGAGGCGGCGGCGAAACTTCGCGTCAATCTAGTGCGACGGGAGGTGACGAACCGGCAGGAAGTCGAGAAGGTCATGGCGGCCGTCGGCAAGGATAGCGTGGACGCGATCTATTTCATCCCTTCGATAGTGATCGGCGCCCAGTTCGATCTCTTTCTCAAGAAATCAAGAGAAGACAAGCTTCCCTTCGTCGCGGCGGAAGCTACCTGGGTGGAAAAAGGCGCGCTATTTTCTTACGCCGCCGACTTCCGCCTGGTCGGAACCCAAGCGGGCCGTCTGGTGGCGAAAATTCTAGACGGAGGCAAACCGTCGGACATCCCCATCGAGACGCCCGAGAAATATTTCCTCGCCGTTAACGTCACCACGGCGAAAACCATCGGCCTAAAGCTTCCTCGTAATGTATTGGAAAGAGTGGATCGCGTGGTGGAGTAATTTCCCGCGTGAACAATAGGGGCGACTTATGAAATTATATGGTTTTCCAGGGATAGGAAAACTCACGGTAACGATCTTTCTGGCAACGGCGACGATTTTCTCTTATGCCGCTCTGCTGGACGCTCAATCGTCGCCGGCGACGGTTGGGGTGCTGACGCCAGGGAAAGCCTATGAGTCGGTTTTCAATGGATTGCGGGAGGGGCTTGAGAAGCTCGGCTACCGTGAAAACCGCGAAGTCAAATTCCTCGTGGAGGACACCAAGGGCAGCCTCGACACCCTTGCCGAACGGGCGGCGAAGTTGGTGGCGGCAAAGCCGGATGTGCTCTTCACCGTCGCCACGGCACCCACGGCGGCCGCCAAGCAGGCGACGCACGCGATTCCCATCGTATTTACGATCGTCGGAGATCCGGTGAACACCGGCCTGGTGGCAGCGTTCGGGTCGTCTAGAAATAACCTCACGGGGGTTTCCTTCTACGCGGCGCAGCTTTCCGGCAAGCGGCTCGAGCTCCTCAAAGAAATCGCGCCGCGGGCGAAGAAGGTGTTGGCGGTCGTTCCCATCAAAGAAGCCAGCGGTCAGATCTCGTTTAAGTACCTGGAGGAGGGCGCGAAAAAGTTATCGCTGCGAATCGTTCGCCGAGATGTCACCACCAGGGAGGAGATGGGAAATCTGTTGAAAGAAAAATGGGCCGGTACGGTGGACGCCGTATTCAATGTTCCATCGGTCCTCGTCGTTAGCCTAATGGAGTCGATCGTGGAAATGGCAAATAGGGAGCGATTGCCGCTGATTTCTTTTGAGCAGACACATGTGCAGATGGGGGCGCTGGCAACCTACTCGGGTGGTTTTCGGGAATCCGGAATCCAGGCGGCGAAACTCGTTTCTAACATACTCAGAGGAACCAAGCCGGCGGACCTGCCGATCGAGACTCCCGATCGCCTGATGCTCGCCGTCAATCTAGCCACGGCGAAGGCCATCGGTCTAAAAATTCCTAGAACGGTTTTGGAACGGGCCGACCGGTTGGTGGAGTGAGCGAGGGGAAACGGAACGAAATCGAGCTGAAGGACCGGGCGCGCGCTCATGGGGAGCGTGTTCGTCAAGTCGAGGCTAAGCGCGGGATGAGGATATGCCGAGAAGAAACACTATTAACCGATTGATAAAGGCCGGCTGTAAGCTGGTCTTGTCTGTGCTGGTGAGCGTGAGCGTTTCCTGGGCCCAGTCCGCTCCTTATCGGATTGGAGTTTTGACGCCTGGCGTCAATTTCACCCCGATCTTCGACGGTCTGAGAGAAGGGTTGGACCGGATGGGGTTTAGGGAAGGGAAAGACGTAACATTTGTAATCGAGGATACTAAGGGGGAGATGGCCACCCTGACCGATCGCGCAAGGAAACTTACGGAGGGCCGTGCCGATGTTCTGTTCGCGGTCACGACGGCTCATGCTTTGGCCGCGAAAAGGGCGACGTCCACGGTGCCGATCGTTTTTGCCATGGTCGGGGAGCCCGTAGGGGACGGTTTAGTGGCGAGCTTCCCATCTTCCAGGAATAACCTGACCGGTGTCACAAGCAACGTTACGCAACTGTCCGGTAAACGGTTGGAGATTCTCAAAGAGATAAAACCCGGGATCAAGCGAGTCCTGGTTCTCACTCAGCCGCGCGAAGTGACCGCCGAGCGTGCGTTTGGAGTGCTGGAAAAAGCGGCAGGAAAGCAACGTATTCAACTCGTCCGGCGCGACGTAACGAGCCGGGATGAGATCGAAAGGACGCTCGCGCAAACTCCCAAGGGTTCCGTCGATGCCATCCAGCATCTGTCGTCGGTTCTTATCACTAGCAACATCGAACTTCTTGTTGAAAAGGCCATCAAAGATAAAATTCCTATGGCTACTCAAGAGGCGACTCTGGTGAAGAAAGGCATCTTGTTTAGTTACGGGCCTGATTTCCGGTTCGTCGGGGCACAAGCGGCCAGGTTGGTGGCCAAGGTTCTCAAAGGCGAGAAACCCTCGGACATTCCCATCGAGACGCCCGAGAAATTTTTCCTCGCCGTTAACATAACCACGGCGAAAACCATCGGCCTAAAGATCCCTCGCAATGTATTGGAAAGGATAGATCGTGTGGTGGAGTAATCGTTGTAGAGGAAAAGTGCAACGCGTGGAGGCGTAACCATGATCCGACGACCCTTCGACTCGAGCCCCGGCCTTGGCCGGGGACTCTTGCTCAGGATTCCGCCCCACGGGCGCGCCGGCAGGAGCCACGGGCTTGCCCGTGGGGCTCCACAATCCATACAGGTGGTCGTGACCGCCGCAGTCATAACGGTTGCTGCGGTTCTTTTCACTGTGCTCTTACTCGCCGCACAGTCGTCTCCTTCCGTGGTCGCTGTTTTGATCCCAGGAGCGGCTTACAAGCCGGTGTTGGACGGGCTACGTGAAGGGCTCAACGCGGTGGGGTTTAGAGAAGAGGTAAATATCAGATTTTTAGTTGAAGAGGGCGGGAGGGAAACGGAGAGCTATGCCTTTGCGGCGGCGAAATTAGTCACAGCCAAGCCAGACGTAGTATTTGCTGTGACCACACCCTCGGCCGTGGCAGTCAAAGCCGCGACCAACATCATCCCGATCGTGTTCGTCTCGGTGGGCGCGCCGGTTGAAGCCGGCCTGATTGCCGGTTTTGCGTCTTCCCGAAACAATCTTACGGGCATTTCGTCCTACGCGGCTCCCCTATCCGGCAAGCGGCTCGAACTGCTACGAGAGATTACGCCCAGGAGCAAGAAAATCCTCGTTATCGTGTCGGCCAACGAAACTGTTGGGCAAGCGAGCGCCCGAGACTCGGAAAACGCCGCCGGTAAAATGGCACTGCAAATCGTTCGCCGCAACCTCGCGCGGGTAGACGATGTTGAAAAGCTCCTCCTGGAAAAGTGGTCGGCGCTGGCGGATGCCGTGCTTCTCTTACCCGGCGCCTTAACGGGAAGATACGTTGAGAGAATGATCAAAAAAGCCGGCAAGGAGAGGCTTCCTCTCGTCGCCTACGAAGACACTCTGGTCAAGATGGGAGCCCTTGCCTCCTACGGGAGCAAGCGGCGCTTGACGGGTTTACAGGCCGCGAAGCTCGTCGCAAAGCTCCTGAAGGGCGCCAGGTCAGCGGACCTTCCGATCGAGACTCCGGACCGTTTCATATTGTCCGTCAACCTGGTCACCGCAAAGGCCATCGCCATCAAGATTCCCCGAAGCGTTCTGGAACGCGCGGATCGGCTGGTGGAGTAAATCATGGCAGGAAACGTTTTTCGCGCGGTAAAGCGGTTGATTCACCCTCAACGCTCCATTCGCTGGCGACTATTTTGGTGCCTCTTCGGCGTCAGCTTGGGCGCGATAGCCGTGATCAATTTAGTCTGGCTTCCAAGCTCGATTCGGGAGATCCGCCGGGGGCAGGAAGAACTTCGAGCGGTGTCGGTGGAGTCGGTCCATGAACGGGTGCGTTTATTCCTTAGCACCCTGGAGGAGGACCTAAATAGCACAGCGCTCCAATTCCGTGTCGCTTTGCTGGAAGGCGACCCGGAGGGGATTCGCTCAGCGGCGCAAAAGCTGATTCAACACCAGCCGGCGTTCGAAGAGATCGGCCTGCTCGGCAGTCAGGGACGCGAGATTTTCAAGTTATCCCGCAGGCAGCCGGTCAGCCAAGACGAGCTGAGGGATCGGTCGGCCACTTCGCTTTTTCGCGAAGGAAGGAAGGCCAAGATCCGTTGGAGTTCCGTCGAGATCACGGAAACATCGGAACCCTGGGTGACCCTGAGCATCTCCGTCGATTTCCCGGAGCCTCAGGGCATCGGGATAGTTTACGGTGTTGTCAATCTCAAATGGCTTTGGCGTCTGACGGGAGATTTCAAACTTAGCAACCAGGGTCGCGTTTACGTGGTGGACGGCAGCGGCCGGTTGATCGCGGGCGCCGACGCGAGCTGGGTGTTAAGGCAAATTTCCTTCGCCGACCGGCCTGTGGTCAAACAATTGATGTCCGAGCGGGAGTCTCGATCGGCTCCGGCCATCCATGGGAACTACACCAACGAACTGGGCCGCGCGGTGACGGCCAGCGGCGCCCGTCTCGACCCGCCCGGCTGGGGCGTCATTGTGGAGCAGCCGCAAGCGGTTCTCTACGCCGCGGTGCGGCAGCAAGTTTGGTTTTGTGCCGCGCTTTCGACGGCGGCTCTTCTGCTCAGCCTGCTCCTCGCTCACTTGGTGAGCGGGCGCTTTACCAAACCAATATCGCGGCTCCAGGAAGCCGCCGACCAAATTGCCGCCGGCCGGTTGGAGCACCGCGTGCCGATCGAAACGGACGATGAAATAGGCCGAATGGCGGAGCATTTTAACGAGATGACGTTTGCGCTGCTGGCGTCGCGGCAGGGGCTGGAAGAGAAAATCGCCGAGCGGACGCAGGAAATCTCAGCGCTTTACGCGGCCATGACTCCGTTAACGGCAAGCGGCTCAGTAGCTCAGATTTTCGAGTCGATCATTGAAAAACTGGTCGTGGCGACGGGTTCCGATGCCGCGCTGATTCATGTGCTGGACCGGGAGGAAAATCGTTTCGTTTGTCTCGCGCATAAGGGCTTTCCTTCGGAGTATCTGGCCGGTGTTCGGGCCATGACTCCAGGTTCTTCCAGCCGTTGGGTGTTTAGCGAAGGAGAGCCGATCATCTCCGGGAATCTTGGCGCGGACTCGCGCTTAAAGGCGAAATTGCAGTTTCACTTCGGGTTTAACTCCTGCGCTTTTCTTCCGCTTAGAGTTAGAAACGAGGTGCGGGGCATCATTCATCTCGCCAGCAAGAGTATTGATCATTTCAACGACGAGAAAAAAGAATACTTGATGGCTATTGCCAGATTGATCGGGATTGTCGTGGAGAACGGCGAGCTGCTGCATTCCTCGGTGCAGCATGCCAAGGAGCTGAAACGCTCCAATCAAGAACTTTCGGCTCTCTATGCGGCCCTGGCCCCGATCAGCGCGGACATCGATGTCCGTGAGGTGTTGGCGGGGGTTATCGAAAGGCTTCAATCGGCCACCGGCGCCGACGCCGCCTCGATCCGTATGCTCGACAAGAACGACGGGACCTTTTACTACCCGGCGCAAAAGGGATTTCCTCAAGAGTTTTTGATTGCGAATCCAACTCTGGAGAGCGGTAGCGCCGATGAGCGGGTTTTTACCTCGCGAGAACCGATCGTCACTGAAAATATCGCCGCGGATGCGCGGATCAAGCGCAAGCGGCAGCTGCAATACGGATTTAACTCCTGCGCTCTGCTTCCGCTCGCGGTCAGGAACGAGGTGTGTGGCATCATTCACCTGGCGAGCCGACAAACCGGTTATTTCGCCGAAGAAAAAAAAGATTACCTGATGGCGATCGCCCGTCTTATGGGCATCGTCATTGAGAATAACGAACTGTTGCAATCTTCGGTGCAGTCCGCCGCGGAACTACAACGCGCGAACCAGGAACTTTCCGCCCTCTACGCGGCCCTCGCGCCGGTTAGCGCGGACATCCAAGTCCAAGAGTTGTTGGCGGGGATGATCGAGAGGCTGCAATCGGCGACCGGCGCCGACGCCGCCCTGATTCGAGTTCTCGACGAAGAAAAAACCTCATTTGGTTGTCTGGCGCAATACGGGTTCCCTTCGGAGTACGTTCAGGGTCTGCGCCGATTCTCGGAAGGAACTTCCACCCAAGACGTTATGATCCGTGGGGAGCCGATTCTGTCCGCCGATCTCAGTTCGGATCCGCGCCGAAGCCGGAAAAGACTGCTTCAGTTTGGATTTAACTCCTATGCTTTACTTCCGCTCACCGTCAAGGGCCAAGTGACAGGGGTGATCAATCTTGCCAGCAGAACGTCAGGTTATTTTCATGGAGGGAGAAAAGAATACCTGATGGCCATCGCCCGGCTGGTGGGCATCGTCATAGAAAACAATGAACTGCTGCAAGCGTCGTTGCGGGCTGCCGAGGAATTGAGGCGGTCAAACACGGATTTGGAACAATTCGCTTACGTGGCGTCCCATGATCTCCAAGAGCCGCTGCGGATGGTCACGGGATACAGCCAGCTCCTGGCGAAACGGTACGGTGACCGCCTGGATCAAAAAGCCAAGGAATATATCGGCTTTGCCGTCGACGGAGCGAAGCGGATGCAGGGTTTGATTGAGGACCTGTTAACTTATTCGCGCGTCGGCTCCAGAGGCGATGCGTTCGCGTCGACGGATTGTGAGGCTGTGCTGGGAAAAACGCTCGCCGGGCTTCGGGTAGGGATACAGGAATGCGGCGCCATTGTGACCCACGACCCGCTCCCCACGGTGATGGGTGACGAGTTTCAGTTGGGCCAGCTATTTCAGAATCTGCTCGGCAACGCGATCAAGTACCGGAACAGCGAGGCGCCGCAGGTCCACGTCTCGTGCAAGCACGAGACCGAACAGTGGACCTTTGCGGTGCAAGACAACGGCATCGGCATCGAGCCGCAGTATAGAGAAAGGATATTTCAGATCTTTCAGCGCCTGCACACGCGGGAGGAGTATGAGGGGTCGGGGATCGGGCTGGCGATTTGCAAGAAGATCGTCGAGCGCCATGGCGGAAAGATTTGGGTCGAGTCGGATTTGGGCGAAGGGGCGACTTTTTATTTTACGATTCCGATAGGAGCATCGCAGCAGCCCCGGGGCCACCCTGCGGAGGCGAACGCCTGAGAAGGAGTCGCGTATGGTCAAGAACAGTTGGTTAGCATGCTTTGCGCTGCTGTTGGGGATGACTTTTGGGTATCCGCCTGCCTTTTCCCAGGATTCCCCGGTCGATCTCACAAAACTGTCGATTGAAGAGTTGATGAATATTACCATCGAGAGCGTGTCGAAGTTCGAGCAAAAGCTTTCTCAGGCGCCGGCGTCGGTGACGATCGTCACTAGCGACGACATCAAGAAATTCGGCTATCGCACCCTTGCCGATATTTTGCGCAGCGTCGGGGGACTGTATGTGCGGTATGACCGGAATTTTTCTTACCTGGGGTTTCGCGGACTCGGCCGGTTGGGCGACTTCAACACTCGCTTCCTGCTGCTGGTCGACGGTCATCGGATGAACGACGATATCTACGGCCAGGGTTTCATCGGAAATGAATTCAACATCGACGTCGATCTGATTGACCGGGTGGAGGTGATTCGCGGCGCGAGCTCGTCGCTTTACGGCACCAGCGCCTTCCTGGGTATTGTCAACGTCAAAACCAAAACCGGAGGGAGTCTGAAGGGGCTGGAACTCTCCGGCGAGGGTGGCCGCTTCAGCACTTATAAGGGAAGGCTAAGCTACGGCAACAAGTTTGACAACGGCTTGGAGTTACTTGTCTCCGGCAGTCGTTACGGCAGCCAGGGCGATGACCGGCTTTTCTATCGGGAGTATAACTCGCCGGCGACCAACTTCGGCGTAGCCAGGAATGCCGATGACGAGGGCGCCGGTAACGTCTTTGCGAGCCTATCGTTCCGGGACTTTTCCCTGGAGGGGGGCTTCATCAAACGCAGCAAAGAAATCCCGACGGGTGCTTACAGCACTGTGTTCAATGACGACGATACCAAAACGGCGGACAGCCGAGCGTTCTTGGATTTCAAGTATGAGCGCGAATTTGCCGATCAGCTTCGCTTCAAGGCTCGCCTGTTCTACGACTATTTTAAGGAGATTGGCGATTATATCGTCGATTATGCCGATCCCGGTGACCCGCCTTTTATCGTCAAAAACATCGATGACCTTCGCAGTCAGGCCCTCGGCGGCGAGTGGCAGTTGTCCAAGACCTTGTTCGGCGGCCATAAGTTGATTCTTGGCGCCGAGTACAAAAACGCCTTTCAGCAAGACCTGCGCAACTATGACATCGCCGTGTATCTGAACAAGAAAACGCAGAGCCACAACTGGGGGATCTATGCGCAGGATGAATTCGAGCTGCTCAAGGGCTTCAGGGTCAATGCCGGGGTTCGTTATGACCGCTACAGCAGCTTCGGGGGCACCGTCAATCCTCGAATCGGTCTACTCTACCAGCCGTTTGAAAAAACGACATTCAAGCTACTTTACGGCCAAGCGTTTCGCGCCCCGTCGGTCTTCGATCTGTATTACAACGACGGCGGGGACACTCAGAAAGCGCCGACGAAGCTCGATCCCGAAACCATCCGCAGCGTAGAATTCAGCGCCCAACAATACCTGGGTTTTGACCTGTGGGGGAGCGCCCGCCTTTACTATAACCGCATCGAGAATTTGATCGCATTGCTAACGGACCCTGCCGATGGCCTGTTGGTCTTTCAGAATACCAAAGGGGCGAATCAAACAGGTTTGGAATTAGAGTTGGAAGGCAGATGGCAAAACGGTGTGCGTGGCCGTTTGAGCTACGCGTTGCAGCAAACCAAGGATCTGGACACCCATAAGATCCTGCTCAATTCTCCTACTCACCTCGTCAAATTAAACGGCGTGGCGCCTCTCTGGAGGGACAAGCTCTATCTTGGGCTGGAAGAGCAGTTCACCAGCTTGAGAAAGACGATTTTGGGAAATCCGGCTCGGCCGTACTTTATAACGAATGTGACGCTATTCAGCGAGAAAATTATCAATGGCCTCGAGGCGTCCGCCAGCGTCTACAATTTGTTCAATAAAAAATACAGCGACCCTGCGGGACCCGAGCACATCCAGGACAAACTCCAGCAAGACGGAAGAGGGTTTCGGTTTAAGTTGACGTACAGGTTTTAGCGAAGCCCAGGTGCGTCTTTTGAGGTCACGACGGGTTTAAAGCAAGAGGTGAAGTCCACAAGGAAAATAGCAGCGGCGGTAGGCCGATGTGGATCCGACGCGATCATCGGGCTCGTGATGGGTTTCCTTGCCCTATTGTGGGTCGGGGAAGGGTCTAGCCTCAATGGGGCGGCGCCCACGGAGTATCAGCTCAAGGCCGTCTTTTTGATGAATTTCGCCAAGTTTGTCGAGTGGCCGACGACGGCGTTCCGTTCCGCGCAGAACGCGCTTACGATTTGTGTGCTGGGCGAGAATCCTTTTGGCCACGACCTGGACGATGTCGTTCGGGGCCAAGTGGCGGCCGACAGGGCACTGGCGGTGAAGCGCCTGGCGCAGGTTCAACGGGAGGACAACTGCCATGTGCTGTTTGTGAGTGCCGCCGAGAAGGCGCGCACGGAGCGGGTTCTGGGTGTCCTCAGGAACGCGCCGACGCTGACGGTGGGTGAGGGGGATGATTTTGCCGCCGCCGGAGGCATGATCGGTCTGTTCATTGACGACAACAAGATTCGATTCGAGGTCAATCTGGATGCGGCCGACCGCGCCGGACTGAAAATCAGCTCGAAGCTGCTTAAGCTCGCGAAAAACGTCCGCGAGAGAAGGAAGCCCTAGTTTGCATTGGTTCAAAGACATATCGATCAAGCGCAAGCTGACCGTGATCGTTATGGCGACCTCGGCGGCAGCGTTGCTGATGGCGGGTGCCGCGACGATCATCTACGAACGGGTGACGTTCCCGCGCAATCTGGCGCAGCATCTGGCCTCGCTGGCGGACGTTGTGGGAAACAATAGCGCCGCCGCGATCCTATTCAACGACGAAACTGCGGCGGCGGAACACTTGCAGGCGCTTCAAGCCACGCCCAACATTACGATGGCGCAGGTCTACCGCAAGGACGGGAGTGTCTTGGCAATTTACGTCCGCGTCGGCGAACCGATGACGACTCTGTTTCCCGCCGAAACAGGTGTTTCACAGGAAACAATTGCGGCGGAACATGTGGATATATTTCGCCCGATCTTTGTCGGGGCGGAACGGGTTGGTGGGATCGGGCTTAGATCGGACCTGACCGAAGTCAAGGTCCGGCTAGGGGCCTATGCCCAGACCTGGCTTGCCGTTCTCTTTGTGTCGCTGTTGGGCGCGCTGGGTGTGGCCGCAGTACTTCAGCGCGTCGTATCATTGCCGATTTTAAACCTAGCGGGCATCGCTCGGAGTATTTCCAATGAGCATGACTATTCGCAGCGCGCCGTCAAGGAAACCGGCGATGAGATCGGCGCGCTGGTTGACGATTTTAACGAGATGTTGTCTCAAATCGAAGCCCGAGACGGCGCGCTGACGCAGGCCCAGGGCGAGCTGGAAAAACGCATCCGTGACTTACAGAGGGAAATCGCCGACCGGCAGCGCGCCGAGCAAGGCCTGGCCGAAAAGACGGTGGAACTGCAGCGATCCAACGCTGAGCTAGAGCAGTTCGCCTACGTCGCGTCTCATGATCTTCAGGAGCCGTTGCGTATGATTACGGGCTACACGCAGCTGCTGGCAAAACGGTACCATGACAAGCTCGATGAAACCGCCGCTGAGTTTATCGGCTATGCCGTGGATGGCGCCAAGCGTATGCAAGGGCTGATCAATGACCTGTTGGCCTATTCTAGAGTAGGAACCAGAGGCAACCCCTTTGCTTGGGCGCAGTGCGACAAGATTCTGAGCGACACGATAGTCAGTATGAAGGTGGCCATTGAAGAAAGCGGCGCGACGGTTACCTGCGACCCATTGCCAACGGTCCTGTGCGATGAAGGGCAACTAGGCCAGTTGTTTCAGAACCTGCTTGGAAATGGCATCAAGTATCATGATAGCGGAGCGCCCCGGATCCACATCAATAGCAGGCGACAGGGGGCGCATTGGTTATTTTCGGTTAAAGACAACGGGATCGGCATCGAGCGGCAATACCACGAGCGTATCTTCACCATTTTTCAGCGATTGCACAACAAGGAGCAGTATGCGGGCAGCGGCATCGGTCTGGCGATTTGTAAAAAAATCGTCGAGCGCCATGGAGGCAAAATTTGGGTGGAGTCGGAACTCGGCAAGGGATCGACCTTTTATTTCACGCTGCCGGCGACTGCCGGAAGTTGAAGGGGATTACGATATGAATACAGAGCAATATCGCCGTCTGCGCATTCTTCACGTCGAAGACAATATCGGTGATGTCCGGCTGATCGCCGAGGCGCTTAGAGAGACCGGCCGGGATCACGAAATCGCCGTCGCTTTCGACGGCGTGGAGGCGCTCGATTACCTCCATCGCCGGGGACATTATGCCGACGCCTGGCGCCCCGAACTCATCTTGTTGGACCTCAACCTGCCGAAGAAGGGCGGGATCGAGGTATTGGCGGAGATCAACGCAGACAAGGAGCTTCGGCAAATTCCGGTGGTGGTGCTCACCAGTTCGTCGGCGCCACAGGACATCAACCGGGCCTATGCACTGAACGCGAACCGTTACATAACCAAGCCGGCGGATCTTAGCGAACTTTTTAGCGTGGTGGGCGAACTTGAGAAATATTGGGCAAATGGTGCTAAACTAACCCCCCGGCTGGGCGTTTAGGATAGGAGAGTTAGACAAGAATGATTAAGGTCTGGGCCGATGCATTAAAAAGCCCCGCGATTTTGACGATCGACATTGAGAATACCATAGGACACAATGCGGCCGCTTGACGGAAACAAAGTAGCGCTTTTTCACCTATGAGCCGTGTCACAAAATTACTGCTGGTGGAAGACAATCAGGGAGATGCGGGGCTGGTGCGGGCGGCTCTCGGCGAAATTTCGACGCCGGACGACGAGTTTCAATCTGTCCACGCCGTGAGATTGGGCCAGGCCTTTGAGTACGCGGCGGAAACGTCCTTTGATTTAATTTTACTCGATCTCTCTCTTCCAGATGCCAAAGGCCTGGACACGGTAACGCGCATGACGGCGGCGGCGCCTTCGGTGCCGATCGTGGTAATGACCGGCATGAACGACCAAAGCGTCGCCATCGAAGCGATGCGCATGGGGGCGCAGGATTATCTGGTCAAAGGGCAAGTCGATGAAGCCATGCTCGGTCGCACCATTCGCTACGCCATCGAGCGAAAAAAGGCCGAAGCCGAGATCAACCGACAGTTGGAGCGACAAAAGGTTCTCAATGATATCAATCGGGCCATCGCCTCGACTTTGGATCTCGAGTCGGTGATAAATATTCTGTTGGAAAAAGTCGGCCGGGTGTTTCCGCAGTTTGGCAGCATGGTGCACTTGCTGAGTCCGCAAAAGGACGTTCTCGAAGCTCTAGCCTTCCGTAACTTGGACGCCGGCTCCTGGCAGCAAACCGTCCCCGGCGAAAACAAAGGGTTCAATTACATAGCCGCCCATTTGAAAACGCCGCTGATTATCAATGACGCTCAAAACGACCCGCGCTCGCGCCGCCCTGAGTTTTTGCGTCGGAACGATTTCGTCTGTTACTTGGGACTGCCTCTGATCGTTAATGACGAAGCCGTCGGCGTGCTGGCCTTGTTCGCGAAGGAAAACGATGCCTTCGCCGACGTCGATATCCAATTTCTGAGCACGCTGGCGGGCCAGGCCGCGCTGGCGATTCACAATTCGCGGCTTTTTCAGGGCATCAAGGTCGCGACCGAACGGCAAGGCGCGCTGTATGAAATTAACCTGGCGCTCACCTCTTCGCTCGAACTGCGGTCGATCCTAAATACCTTGCTCGCTAAGATTGACCATCTGTTTCCCAATTTCGCGGTTTCCATCCGGTTGTACAACGGTAGTTCGAGAACCTGGGAAGGGGTTGCTTGCAGTAATATGGACGAGGCTGACTGGCGAACTGCCGCGTCCAAGAGCGGCTCAGGTATTACCCAGGCGGTGGTGGACGCGGGGGGGCCGTTGGTGATCCCGGACACCCAGCTCGATCCGCGCACGCATGATCGGGACTTCCAAAGGCGCAACGGTTTAGTCTCCTACTTGGGTGTGCCGCTGATCGTCAAATATGAGATTTTCGGGGTGATCGGTTTCTTCTCGAAAGTACGCCATGAATTTAGTCCGCAAGAGGTGGAACTTCTGAGTACCTTGGCGAGCCAGGCGGCCATTGCGATCCACAACGCGCAGCTCTACGACAGGCTCAAGCGCGCGAACGAAACCTTGGAACAAACTCTGGAAGTCAAATCCATCCTCACGGGCGTCATGGCTCATGAGCTAAAAACGCCGATCCAGGTCATCATGGGGACGGCGAGCTTACTGGCGGAAGGCATGTGCGGGGAACTCAACCAGGAGCAGCGGGAACGGATAGGGAAGATCGAAGCCGGCTCTGAGGAGATGCTTCAGCTCATCGAAAGCAGCTTGGATATGGCGCGGCTGGAGCAGGGCAAGATGCCGCTCTTAGTGACGGAGATCCGGGTGCGCGAGCTGTTGGCGGAGTTGGAGTCTGAGTTCTCGGAAACATTCGCCAAGAAGGGCCTGGCGCTGGAAGTGAACCATCCGCCACTCGGCTCCACGATCAAATCGGACCGTGTCAAACTTAAGGAGATTCTGAGAAATATCATCGACAATGCGCGCAAGTATACGGTGCAGGGCAAAGTGTCTTTGGAGTTCGCGGTCAAGGACGCCGAGCGGGTCGAGTTCGTCGTCAAGGATACGGGCATCGGCATCAAGGCCGAGCTGCTGCCGAAAATTTTCGAGCTATTCTATCAGGTCGACCCGTCCCAAAAGGAACATGCCAGCGCCGGGCTCGGTCTGAACATCGTCAAACGACTGGTGGACGCGATGTCGGGTGAAATCGACGTTACCAGCGAGGTCGGCCGGGGCTCGGTCTTTCGCGTGACGTTTCCGAGAGAAATCTCCACGCATCTCCCTCAGTAATCGCTCTTGACCCCAACGCGGCGACTCTCTTATAGTGCCGGCGTCATGATTCGCGCCGGCACCGGACAGTCCTCTCATCATTCCACAGCGCAGGCGGCGGCGGAGGCTGCCCATCAAGCGATGGCGCAAGCGGGAATCCGGCGAGCCGACGCTGCGCTCGTATTCTTCACCGCTGACCACGCAAAATCCCCACGAGAATTGCTCGAACCGCTTCGCCGCGTCACCGGAACGGATCGAATCGCAGGCGCCAGCGCCGCCGGTATTCTTACGGCTGACGGCGAAGTCGAGGGTAGTCATGGCGTGGCTGTGTTGGTCCTGGCGTCAGAGCAAATGCAGGCCCGTCCGTTCCTGTTCCAACCGCTGCGCGAACGGGATCGAGAAGTCGGCGCCGAGATCGCGCGTTGCGCCGCCAATCGCTCGGATCAAAATTTCCTGCTCACGCTTTTTCCCGATACTTACAATGGCCAACCGCAACGATTGCTCCATGGGATCGAACAGGAGGGCGGTTTCGTTCCGGTCGTGGGAGCGGGCGCCACCGAGAGCGGCACGGCACAAGCGACCTACCAGCTTTGCGGTGATGCGCTGACGACGAACGCGGTGGCGGGAATGGTTTTGTCGGGTTCTTTTCATGCCAGCATCGATATCACGCAAGGTTGCCAGCCGCTTACCGGGCCGATGGTGATCACCAAGGCCGAAAAGAATTTGATTTTTGAAATCGACAACCGCCCGGCGCTGGAGGTGTTCGCGCGACTGCTCAAAGGTCCGCTGGCGGAGGATATCCATCGGGCGCTGACGGTTCTGTTCGTGGGGCTTCCCGCCGACCGCGATGAAAACAGCGTGGGGCCGGGCAAGTATCTGGTGCGCAACATCATCGGGTTGGATCCCGAGAAAGGCATCCTCGGCGTGGCGGAGGAGGTGCATGAAGGACAGGCGATGATTTTCGCCTTCCGCGACGGGCAAAGAGCGCGGGAAGACTTGAATCAAATGCTCGATCGGCAGGCGGTGAATTTGCGCGGCAAAAAGCCGGCCTTCGGTTTGTACTTCAACTGCTGCGCTCGTGGCAGTTTCCTCTACGGCATCCCCGGAATCGATTCCGCTTATATCCGGCAGACGTTGGGAGATTTTCCGCTGATCGGCATGTTCGGCGGCTACGAGATTGCGCCGCTGGGCGGAGCGAACCGGCTGTTCGCGTATACGGGAGTCCTGGCGCTGATCAGCGAGTAGTTCAAACCGTTCAAGGGTTCAAAGGTTCAATGACATACAATGCAATTGCAGAATTCAAATTTGAAATTTGAGATGTGAGATTCGTAATCGGCCAGAGGCTGATTACGACCCGCGCGGCCGAATTGATGACCAGCCCGTCATCTGCTATAAGAAATTAGCTTCGTGGAGATGGCGTTCTCCTTCAACCGCCCACCAGGGCTGATGACGCCTGCGTAGATGAGGAGGTTATGATGGAACAGCTCTGGTGGGACGCGTCTCTCTGGATTGCGCTCGCCCTAATTTCA
>Ga0326597_10004584_pt1 | contig 19394 bp, 14 predicted proteins | sample RVTome_12_FD_203789 | JGI IMG/M metagenome (GOLD analysis project Ga0326597, IMG submission 203789) | Soil microbial communities from uranium-contaminated site in the Upper Colorado River Basin, Wyoming, United States - RVT100D185 | ecosystem: Environmental > Terrestrial > Soil > Contaminated >... | reverse complement strand
CTTTGGCTCTAATGTGGGAGCGCGGAATATTACAAGATTCGGTGATGGCGGTAAACAATCTGCAAGCATGTTATATCCTTGCTCATGCCCTTGAGAGAAACAGGGATTATTTATTGAGCCTCACGTCCTCCCGAAAGGAATTCTTTCGCTGGGAGGAAATCCTTTTTATGTTCGAGCATGCTTTTGGGCGATCGGATTTCCCGGGGAACGTGGGGAGTGCGACGGCGGCGCGTGATCTGGATGAGTTGTCTCGGGTGGTCGCGCGCGAGCAGGTTCGATTGACGCTTCTCGCTCAGCTCCTAAGGACGTTTGTCGATTGGACACCATGAGTGCTCAGCGTGAAGAGACAGCGCGCAAGTTGAGTCGGCCGTTGGTGAGCATTGTTACGCCGGTTCTGAACGGAGCGAAGTATCTGGAAGAGTGTGTCAACAGCGTCGTGAGTCAGGATTATCCGCGGATCGAGCACATTTTCGTGGACGGCGGTTCTACCGATGCGACGATGGAAATGCTATCGGCGTATGCGCAAAAGTATCCGGGGAGGGTGCGCGTCATTTCCGAGCCTGGCACCGGTCCAGGCGAAGCCTGGAATAGGGGCTTGAAAATCGCTAAAGGGGAGATTTTTGGGTGCCTAGGCTCAGACGATATCTGTGAGCCAGGGGCCATTGAGGCAGTAGTTGAGTTCTTGCGATCGAGTCCAGATGCCCACTTTGTACATGGTCACTGTGATTTTATCAACGAGCAAGGGGAGGTCATTGGGAAGCATAGAGTCAACGGCTTCAAGCTTCGGAATTACATTAACTCGCCGAAACACATAGCCACTCCATCGGCATTCTATAAAAGGGATGTTATGGAGAAGATAGGTTGGCTCGACACGTCTGGCAATGATTTTGATGTGATAATCAGAATGGCACGAGAGTTTCGAATCTATCAGATAGAGAAAGTGCTTTCCAGAGTAAGGCTTCGTCCGAACAGTGCCTTTAACCAGATGGACTTCCAAAAACGTCAAGAGAAATTCCGGAACACTTATCTGATTAGTAGACAGTATGGGGGCTCGGCCTTTTCAGGTATTGCTATGAGCTATTACATCAGTCTGGTTTTCAGTTGGCTACACCTCCAGTCACACTTTATGCCCATACGCAACTTGGTGCACAAGTTGCGCCGGATACCTGGCCCATAGATGCCGCTAACACCAATCCATAGGTAAGTACTTAAGCGGCCTCCGCAAACTCGATCATGTCATCGTTCTCAAAGAAGGGAGAGTGATTAGCAATGAAGAACTCCACACTAACGAGTCGAAAACACTGACTTTTCCGCTCCTCATCCCAAGCAGCCATCAATGCGGGCGAGCAGTTGAGGGTCCATGAAAGTATGTGAAACTAAAAAAGTTTTTGGCAACGATTTCGTCTGTCAATCCCCCAAGACATGGCTGGGAGGAAGGTAAAGTGGGGTCCAAGAGGTTCCAGAACACTCAAACCCGACTTGAAGCGTTGGTCCTCGTGGCCAGAGGCCTTTGAGTCACAGGTACTTTCATGGGGGTTTTCTCCTGGAGGGCGAATGAAACCTGACCGTGATCACAGAGCGGAAAAGTCAGAACAATTCGCTCATGAAGAGAACGAAAGCCCGGCAATCGACAGATCGTTCCTCCTCGGCGCCCTAGAACGGACCCGCAGCCGGCTCGTCCGCAGCGACTGGGTCCGGAAAATCCCCGGGCGCGCCTGGGTCTACGACTTCCTTTTCCAGCGCCTGTGGAACCAGCCCGAGGTCATCGAGATCCAGGGCAGCAAGATGTACCTCAATGTCCGGGAGCCCCACCCTGGCATGCGCAAGACATTCCAGAGCTACGCCATGAACCGGGAGCACGAGGCGGCGGCGTCGCGCCTCTTCCGGACGATCCTCCGGGAAGGGAACGTCGTCGTCGACCTCGGCGCCAACATCGGCTACTACAGCCTCATGGCCTCGCGTGGTGTCGGCGAAAAGGGCCGCGTCTACTCCTTCGAGCCCGAGCCGACCAATTTCCGGCTCTTCCGGAAAAACATCGATCTCAACGGGTACACCAACATCACCGCCTTGAACAAGGCGGTCTCCGACCGGAACGGGACGACGCAGCTCTTCATCTGCGAATACGACACGGGTCACCACACGATCAACCGGTTCGACGGGATCGCGGCCTATCAAAAGCACCGCGTCCAGGAAAACAAAACCGCCGTTGACATCGAGACGGTGACGCTCGACGATTTCTTGCGGGACCGGGAGCGGGCGCTCGACGTGATGAAGGTGGACGTCGAGGGCGCGGAGGTCCTCGCCTTCCGGGGGATGGACCGCGTGCTGAGGGAAAGCCCGAATCTCAAGATGATCGTAGAATTCTTTCCGCTCCTGATCCGGTCGATGGGCTGCTCCCCGGAGGAGTGGATCGGGGACATGACGCAGAAGTACGGATTCGAGATCTCCATCATCGACGAGGACTACAGCGCGAGGGACCAAGGGATGGTGAAGGTCCGCGACGCGGAGGAGCTGATGCGGGCGTGCGCCGGCGAGACGGACCACCTGAACCTATACCTCGCCCGGCCGTGAGTGCGCCAAGAGGCATAAAGGAACCACCGAAGAACGCGACGTGAGCCGTCTCGCCACTAGCCCCCTGGTCCTGGAAGGCGCACCAGCGGCGGCGATTGACGGGACCGAGCGCCGCCGGCAACGTCCCGCAGATGCCTAGCGGCAAAAGGAGCATTACGGCGGCCAGAAGAAGACGCATACCGACTGCGCGTCTCTTGCCGTCACCTGCTCTCTGCTTTCAATGTGTTGAGCTTGGTGAGTTCCGGCTAAACCCGATAATGTCTATTTTGTATGCCATAGGGCGTTGCCAGTGAATCCACAGACCCAGGCAAATCGAACCCGCGTTGAGGTGGCAGAGCAACGCCTTATCGTACGCGGGGTCTATGTTGGCTATATTTACCTGTTCAGTTTGGGCCTTTCGGGCTTCCTGATGACTCCAGTGATGTTGAGTTACCTCGGCCAGTCTGCCTACGGCCTGTGGGCTGCTTTCAATTCGATAATTGGATATTTGATGTTATTTAATTTCGGTATGAACGCAGCCTCAATCAAATACACCGCGGAATACCGCGCCCTGACTGACCAGGAAACCCTGAATAAGATTCTCTCCTCTGTGTTTGTAGGCCTTGCAATTCTCGGCCTACTTATTGTGCTGGTCTCTGCGGGATTATCCCCCTTGTTACCGCGCGTTTTCGCTGTTCCAAAAGACCTGGTCAAAGCGGGGAGCATAGCCTTCATGATTCTGGGGTCCACCGTTGGATTGAGACTGGTCGGAAGCGTATTTGGAAATGTAATCTATGGCTACCAAAGGGTAGACGTGCTGAAGGCGTTTGGCATCGTTCAGCTAGTCGCCAATGCCTTATTCACGGTGGCTTTCTTGCACCTGGGCTTTGGGTTAATCGGCGTAGCTCTGGCGGTGTTGTTAAGTTTTCTCATGCTGACGGCCTTGCATTTGTCCTATGTACGTCACAGCAGCCCAGAAATTAAAATACAGCCCCGGCTTGCCAGCGTCAGGATATTCAAACAAATCGCCCCATACAGCATCCGCAGCTTTTTTCTGGGCCTGACTTCCCAAATCCTTTACCAGACCGACAGTATCATCATTGGGGTTTTCCTGGGGACCGCCCTGGTGACACCTTATGCGGTGGCGTTCACCTTATTGTTTACCGTGAAGTATCTCTTCACCATAATTCCAGAGACGGTCTTCCCCAGATTTTCCCAGCTATATACCCAGGGAAACATGGACGAGTTGAGGAGATTGTATCTCAGGGCGACGAAGATCCCCATCGCTATCATGGTGCCTGTGGGGCTTTTCCTAGGCTTTCGGGGACAGCAGTTTATTGGTCTCTGGGTAGGAGAGGAAAATTTCGTGGGTATGGATGTCCTTACCGTGCTCATTGCCATGCAATTTGTGCACGCATACACTGGCGCTGGCGCGGTGCTTTTGCAAGGAATCGGGAACAATAAAGGATTGACCTACTCGGAGATGATTAATGCCGCATTGAACCTGCTGCTCTCGATAATACTGGTTCGTACCATGGGCGTGCTGGGAGTGGCCCTGGGGACCATCGCGGCTCATCTGATGACCAGTTCCTGGGTAGTCCCACTCTTGGCGTGTAAACAGGCAAAACTTCCAATACACCGGTACATTCTGTCTGGGATTCTGCCCCCGGTGCTGGCAGGAATACCGGCGGGTGCTGTAATGTGGGTGCTGGCACGAGAGTTACCTTTCGGGAACAGTTTTGTCGATTTAGGCTTGAAAGGTCTGATGGTAGTGGCGCTTTACTCCGTCATTTACCTGGCCTTCGCTGCCACCAGGGAAGAGCGACAAATGTACTTTTGTTTGTTCAAAGGAATAGCTGGAGCGTAGCTTGAGTCAACAGTGGGACAAAGTGTATCCTGCACTGAGCAAGTATCGTGTATAGTCCAAGCGAAGGAGGCTACTGGACTGTCCCCTTTAATGGCGCTAGCTCATTCCGCGTTGAAGTACTTCTGGGGCTCGTGTTGAAAGAAAGCCCTACGACGGGAATTGTGCTATGATAGAAACACTCAACGAGTTGCTTAAGCTTCGATGGTTGGATGTGACGTCACCTCCCATAACGGGCTTATTGGTTGCATTCCTTGTTCTTTCAGTCTGCAGGAGGGCGGCCTGGGGTCTTTATGTCCTCCTTTTCGTTTTAACTGTTATACCTGCGGGAGTTGACGTTGAGGGGGTTGTCATTCCGATACTGAGCGCGTACTCTTTTAACTTGCTTCCAGTGGATCTCGTACTGGTAGCATATAGCTTCCTGTGGGTGTTCTATCACCTTACGGCTAGAAAAGGCATCAACATTAAAGCAGCTTCTCCCTTACTGCCGATTCTCATAGTGGTTTTTGTGAGATACTTGTCTACCCTTGCAACACTTGACCTCGTTGGTCGCAGCTCCATTGCTTTTCTCAGGTATATCGAATGGCTACTCGTGTTTCTAATCGTGGTGGATCTTGCCAGGGGTAAGGACGCGTTGAATTTGTTGCGCTTGTTCCTTTGGATCATAGCCATACAAAGTGTTATCACTATTGTGCAGACCACCTTGAGTCTGAGCGCCGGCGATCTTTATGTAAGCCGGGGTGGTACACTGAGCTCCCAAGGAAGTATCCTTTCATGGCTGCAAATCTACGCTATTTTGATGGGGCTGTCTTTTGCATATGACGCTCGGAGTTTACTGGTTCGCACCGGCTGGGGAGCCTACACTGGACTGGTCGGCATAGGGTTAGCATCTACTTTAGGTCGTAGCGCTTGGATAACTACGGGGTTAGGGATTGTCATATACTATTTGCTCGACATCAGAACATCGCTGCTGCAAAAAGTTTCTCGCACTGTGCAGAGCATGATTATCGTTGGCCTGATGGCAGGAATTTATTTATCTCTGAATGTGCTGAATCTTGGCGTGATTGTCGAGCGTGCAGCGACGTTCGACAACTTAGACGCAGAGGGTTCGTGGTTACAGCGGGTTGTACTTTGGCGTGTGGGGCTTGAAGTATTTCTACAGCACCCATTGCTAGGAGTTGGGACGGGCAACTACAGTCAACTGGTATTAGGCTACTTTACGAGTTCCGATTTTCTAACGCTGGAGTCTCATGGTATTGAAGGAGGTGTGACCGCTCATAATGCGGTCGTAAATGTCTTGAGCGAAACTGGGCTTCTAGGATTTATGGCATATTTGTTTTTCGCGGGTAGAGTAACTGTGATGATTATCACTGATCTAAGGAGATTCAAACAATCGAACTGGTACCCATTCTTGCTTCCTTTAGGGTCTGCGATCATCGCTCAACTCCTCGCCGACTGGTATAGTTGGACCAGCTTCGTCGTGTGGTCGATGTTATTTCTAGCACTATATGTGGTCTTGAGGAGGGAGGCGTTGAACGGAGCTGCCAAAGCCCCGGTAAAGGGGCGGGTTACCTTGCGCCGGGGCGCAGTGCCGAACCTGTGCTGAAATATGAAGCTTTGCTACATAGGCTCACTGGAGGCACTCCACACCAGGCGCTGGGTAAAATACTTTGCCGACCGGGGTCATCAGGTGGATGTGGTCAGTCCGCTACCCTACGTCTTTGCGCATCCCACCTCCTATGAAATGGCGAACGTAAAGGTCCACACCTACAAGAACATCCGTACCCACATACGTCTTTTGGACCTCTGGCTCAACCTGGTAAGCCTGTTCCCCCGCGTAGTACAGTTCCGGCTGGCGATGGGACGAATTGGCCCTGACCTGGTGCATGTCCACTATATTAACGAGGCGGCGCTGTTCACCTCCCTGGCGGGCTTTCGCCCCCTGGTGGTAACGGCCTATGGCTCGGACGTGTTGATTACACCCCAGCGGTCCCGCCTCCTTCAGGGCGTGGTGAGGTACGTCCTCCGGAAGGCTGATCTGGTCACCTGCACTGGGGAAACCGTCAAGGATGAGCTGCTCAAGCTGGGTGTTGCGCCTCCGAAGGTGGAGATCATCTACGTCGGGACAGATATCGACCGGTTCCATCCGGGGGCAGGAGACTCAGGACTGAGAGAAAGGCTGGGGCTCCATGATTCACCTGCCGTTATTAGTCTCAGGTGCCTGGACCCGGTTTACGACGTGGGCACTCTGGTTAGTGCTGTCCCGTTGGTACTGGAAAAGTGCCCCACAGTAAAGTTCGTCATCGCTGGGTCGGGTTCGGAAGAAGAAAAACTCCGGCAGATGGCAAATATCTTAGGAGTACATGAGAGTGTCCGGTTCGTTGGATACCTCAGCGAAGAGGAAGTGCCTTGCTGTTTAACCTCGGCTGACATCTATGTATCAACCTCCCTTTCCGATGGTGGTCTCTCTGCCAGCACCGCCGAAGCGATGGCCTGCGGTCTGCCGGTCATTGTCACTGATGTAGCCGATAACCGGAGGTGGGTCAAAGATGGGGTCAGCGGATTCGTAATTCCTCCGCAAGACCCGTCAGCACTAGCGGCGCGGATTATCCATCTAGTAGGTCACCAGGAGGAAAGGAAGCGCATGGGCCAGAATGGACGGCAGGTGGTGGTGGAGGAAGACAATTGGAGTAAAGAGATGGCCAGGATGGAAGGGATCTATCAACAACTGGTTCAGAAGCTGAGTGGCTAGATTTGGAATACATCAAGCTAGGCCTTACAGGTCTGGAGGTTTCGAGGGTGGCCTTTGGTTGCTGGGCTATTGGCGGCCACGGTTGGGGGTCGGTGGACGACCGTGAGTCCACGGCGGCTATCCGGCGGGCACTGGAATTAGGGGTTACTAATCAGAGCATTTAATAGGTTACATTAGGCGTGTCCCATGCTACACTCCGCGCATGAAAACCACCGACGCGCGTTCGCTGCCCGCCGCAGCCCAGGAGGATCTCCGGCGGAGGACCCTCAAAGCGGTCTTGAACGGCATGACCCACGCCGAGGCGGCCCAAGTGTTCGGTATCGCGCGGCCCACGGTGACCGGCTGGGCGTCGGAATACTACCGGGGCGGCGCGAAGGCCCTGAAGGCCAAGCGCCGGGGCCGGCCGCCGGCGTCGCGCCTCGCGCCCCACGAGGCGGCCCTGGTGGTGCGCCTGATCCTGGGCCGCTGCCCCGACCAGCTCCGGCTGCCCTTCGCCCTGTGGACCCGGGAGGCGGTCCAGCAGCTCCTCGCGGACCGGTGCGGGCTCCAGGTGTCGGTCTGGACCGTGGGCCGGTACCTGAAACGCTGGGGCCTCACGCCCCAGAAGCCGTTGCGCCGGGCCTTCGAACAGGATCGGGCCGCCGTGCGCCGGTGGCTGACGGAGGAGTATCCCGCCATCCGCGAGGTCGCCAAGGCCGCAGGGGCCGAGATCCATTGGGGCGATGAGATGGGGCTCCGGTCCGATCACCAGACGGGCACCTCCTACGGCCGGAAGGGGCAGACCCCCGTGATCCCCGGGACCGGGCAGCGGTTCCGCTGCAACCTGCTGTCCACGATCACCAATCGCGGGCGACTCGCCCTCATGGTGTTCCGCGAGGCGTTCACGAACCGGGTGTTCCTCCGGTTCCTCCGCCGCCTGCTCCGCCACGTTCGGCGGCCGGTGTTCCTGATTGTGGATCGGCACCCCGTGCACCTCGCCAAGGAGGTCCAGCGCTGGGTCGCGCAGCGGCCGGCCCGGCTCCGGCTATTCTTCCTGCCGGGCTACAGCCAGGACCTCAACCCGGATGAGTTCCTGAACAATGACGTCAAGAGCAACGCCCTCGGGCGCCGCCGGCCCCGCGAGACCGCCGAATTGCTCAGCACGGTCCGGTCGTACCTCTGGAGCACGCAGCGGCAGCCCGCGATCGTGCGGAGCTACTTCCAGGCTGAGACTGTGCAGTACGCGGCCTAACACGAAATGTCATCTATAAACTGCTCCTGGTAATATCTATATCTATTTGACTTCGTGGACAATCTTCCGGCAGGAGGAGTGGTGCTAGAGCCACGTGACCAGGAAGTGAGAAGCTTTGCTCAAAGGGGAGATATCAGCCATGCCGGGACCCAACGTTGGCATCCTCGGTTGCGGGCACTGGGGGAAGAACCTGGTCCGGAACTTTGCCGCCCTGGGTGCCCTCAAAGTCATCTGCGATACTGACTCGATGAAGCTGGCCAGTGTGAAGGAGCAATATCCCGACGCGAGGACCACAACCTCGTACAGCGAGGTCTTGCGGGACCCGAATGTTCAGGCCGTGGTCATCGCGACGCCGGCCGCCACCCACTACAGCCACGCCCGAGAGGCCCTCGGGGCCGGGAAGGATGTGTTTGTCGAAAAGCCGTTATCCCTGACCGCTACCGACGGGCGCTCCCTCATCGCCTTGGCCGAGAGGGCAAACCGGATCCTCATGGTTGGTCATCTGCTCCGCTATCATCCCGGCATCCTGAAGCTCAAGGGACTCGTGGACGGCGGCCAGCTCGGGAAGATCCAGTACGTGTACTCCAACCGCCTAAACCTCGGGATGTTCCGCACGGAGGAAAACATCCTCTGGAGCTTCGCCCCTCACGACATCTCCGTGATCCTGCACCTTCTCGGCGAGCAGCCGAGCCAGGTCCAGGCTCAGGGGGGGAACTATCTGCACCCTGAGCGAGCCGACGTCACCGTCACGACCCTGCAGTTTCCCAGCGGAGTGACCGGGCACATCTTCGTGAGTTGGCTGCACCCATACAAAGAACAGAAGTTGGTGGTGGTGGGCGACCGAGGAATGGCGGTCTTCGACGACGTGGCCAAGGAGCGGAAGCTCACCATCTATCGTCATGCCGTCGAGTGGAAGGGACGGGTCCCCGTGCCCCGCCGCGAAGACGCCGAAGATGTCCCGTTCCCTGTTGAGGAACCTCTCCGAGCGGAGTGCTCGCACTTCCTGAACTGTCTGGCTACCCGGGAGCGCCCGTGGACCGACGGAGCGGAGGGCCTGGCGGTCCTTGAGGTTCTTGAGGCCTGCGAGCAGTCGTTGGATGGGAAAGGGAAGGTCGGGCCGCTGATCCCAGAGTCGCCGAAGCGCCTCTACTTCGCCCACGAGACGGCGGTGATTGACGAGCCCTGCGAGATTGGGGAGGGGACGAAGATCTGGCATTTCTCGCACATCATGAAAAACAGCCGGATAGGCAAGCGCTGCAACATAGGTCAGAACGTAGTAGTCTCTCCTGATGTGGTTCTGGGCAACAATGTCAAGGTGCAGAACAACGTCTCCATCTATACCGGGGTTATCCTTGAGGACGACGTGTTCTGTGGTCCCTCCATGGTGTTTACGAACGTCATCAACCCCCGGAGCCACATCCTGCGCCGGGATGAGTACATGCGCACCCTGGTCAAGAAAGGAGCCAGCCTGGGTGCGAACTGCACCATCGTGTGTGGGGTGACGATCGGACGGTATGCGTTCGTCGGGGCAGGGGCCGTGATCGTCAAGGACGTCCCGGACTTTGCCCTGGTGGTGGGGAATCCGGGGAAGATCATCGGCTGGATGTGCATGTGCGGGAACCGCATTGACTTCGGACAAGATGGCGGCGTCGGGAAGTGCCGGGTGTGCAGCCAGGAGTACGTCAAGGGCGATCAGGTCGTGCGTCCGAAGGCCGAGACGAAGGGGGCGGGCGAATGAGGGTCCCGCTATTGGATTTGAAGGCGCAGTACGCGACCATCCGCGACGAGATCCGCGAGGCGATAGACCGGGTGTGCGACGCCCAGCACTTCATCCTCGGGCCGGAGGTCAGCTCGTTCGAGCAGGAGATCGCCTCGTATGTCGGGACCCGGTTTGCCGTGGGGATGTCCTCCGGGACGGACGCCCTGTTGGCGGCGCTGATGGCGGTCGGCGTGAAGGCGGGCGACGAGGTGATCACGACGGCGTACTCGTTCTTCTCGACGGCGGGCGTGATCGCGCGTCTCGGTGCGACGCCGGTCTTCGTGGACATCGATCCGGAGAGCTTCAACATGGAGCCCCGAGCGGTTGCGGCGAAGATCAGCCCACGGACCAAGGCGATCATGCCGGTGCATCTGTTCGGCCGTTGCGCCGAGATGGACCCGATCCTCGATGCGGCGGCGGATCGGGGGACCCCCGTGATCGAGGATGCCGCCCAGGCCATCGGAGCATTCGATGAAAAGGGACGGAAGGCTGGCACCATGGGCCTCATGGGATGTTTTTCGTTCTTCCCGAGTAAGAACCTGGGGGCCTTCGGCGACGGCGGCATGGTGGTGACCGACGACGAGAAGGTTGCGGAGACTTTGCGCGTACTGCGGGTCCATGGCAGCAAGCCGAAGTACTACCACCGGATCGTCGGAGGGAACTTGCGACTCGACGCGCTTCAGGCGGCGATCTTGCGGGTGAAGCTCCGATACCTGGACGGGTGGTCTGAAGCGCGCCGGAGAAACGCGGAACGGTACGAGGCGCTATTCGCCAGGGCCGGCCTGACGAACCGCATCATCCTGCCCAAGGACGTTCCGGGGCATATCTACAACCAGTTCGTCATCCGGACTGCAAAACGGGATCACCTGCAGTCCTTCATGAAGGAGCAAGGGATAGGAACCGAGGTGTATTACCCTCTTCCCCTGCATCTCCAGGAGTGCTTCAGCGGGCTTGGGCACGGGAAGGGCGATTTTCCCCAGGCGGAACGGGCAAGCCGGGAATTGCTGGCGATTCCCGTGTATCCCGAACTGACCGCGACTCAGCAGGAAAACGTCGTGGAGCAAGTGCACAAGTTCTCCTTGGAAAAACTCGATTGATAGCTTTGACGGCAGCAAGAAGGTCAAACTGGAACGCGGAATCGGATGCGTCGTACGCCATACAGGCCTTGAGCCTCAAGCCTCCGAGCGAGACTTCACTACCCACCCGAATCATCGAAAATGTTTATCCGGTTGACTCAGACTACCACCTACGCGGACGTGTTCAAGCCGAATGAACGAAATCGGCAGCACGGAGATGGTCCTGCCTTGGTTGTGAGCACCCGACCTTCTGGATGATGGTCTGGACGTTCCTTTCGTTGCGGGTCGATACCCCGCGGCTTGCCGCGTCCGGTTGTGATAAGCTGGGGGTGTGAGTGAGCATATCCACCGCAGCCACAACGTCTCCGTCCTGCTCTACCACATCGTCTGTCCGGCGAAGTACCGGCGCGCGGTGGTCTCGGCGGACGTGGACAAGGTGCTCCGAGACGTCTGCTTCGAGAACGCGGCCCGGTACGAGATCGCGTTCCTGGAGATCGGGACGGACCGGGACCACGTGCACTTCCTCGTGCAGACGATCCCCCCGTACAGCCCGACGAAGGTCGTGCGCGTGATCAAGAGTCTGACCGCGCGCGAGGTGTTCCGCCGGGTCCCCGCGGTGAAGCAGGCCCTCTGGGGGGGCGAGTTCTGGTCGGACGGGTACTACATCAGCACGGTCGGCCGGCACGGGACCGAAGGCGAGATCCAGCGCTACATCGCCGCCCAGGGGTGGCAGCAGGAGTACACCCAGCTGCATACGCAATAACTCCGACTCTTCTGAAGGTATCCGGCCGGTGCCGGATACCCCGCAGCTTGCTGCGGTGTAGTTCATTGTGGCTATTGGCAATCTTGCTGTTCGAAAGGTATTGGCGAATATTTACGAGGCTCGGGGGCGGGCTCCGATTATTTTGACTCATCACGGCTGCGTATCGGGCGAAAGATGCCCGTATTTGCTTAGGAGTGGTTATCTGCGTCCACGAAGTTGTAGCAACAGGATCAATGATGGGTCCGGGCACACAATTGTTGATGTGGGGGCGATAGTTGACCTCGATTGCATTGTCGAGAAGTATTGACAATCGATGTCTGGGTGTGTGTTGCCGTCCTACACGCATGTAAATGATGAGATGGTCGTTAGATGCGTGTCAAGGTAGTTGTTGCGTGAATCAATCAGCCAACCGGTGTTTATCGTTGCCGCCCGGAGCCGCACTGATGATCGAGTCCCGCTCCGGGTTGAGTGTCACCGCCGCGCATTGGCGCGTATGTCGTGTCCATCAGCATGGACGGCCGCGGGGCCTAGTGCGACAAAGTGTTCGTCGAGCGCCTGTGGAAACGGTAAAATACGAGGAGGTGTGTCTCAAGGCCTACGCGACCATCTCGGAAGCGAAAGAATCGATCGGCGATATCTTGCGTTCTACAACCAGCGCCGGCCGCACCCGGCGCTTAACGGCAAAACGCCGGATGAGGCCTACTTCAATTCACTGCCGCTCGCCCAAGCGGCATAAACCCGGCAGAATCCCACTTACTTATGAAACCGGGCGAGACTGTTCAAACCGGTGGGACCATTTCTCGTGAACTCGACTCAATAGGGTCTTGATTGAGGGGTACCCTTTAAGGATAAATGACGCAGCGATAGGTGCTCAAGTGGTCAAGGTTTCAGTTCATAAAAAGCAGGATATTGTCCGATATGTCCCATTCCTGCGCAATGTAAGAATACGCACCACCATTGGATTTATTCTACTTGTTTTATCTGCAGCATTAGCCGGACTGATTCTTGGTAAGGGGCGTGTTGAGGTTATAGTCTCGATCACCATATTCGCTTGGCTGCCAGCTGTATTTCTCACAGATAAATATGTTCATAAGTATCCGCAGCGATACTTTACTTATCTAATCGCATTACACTTAAAAGCCGCGATAATCATGGCGTTCGTTTTATGGATACTGGGCGGGATCGGCGGTGTTCTCGCGGCTCCACATGATGTGTTATGGACGGGCTTTATCTTTTTCGTTTTTGCGGATGGTTGTGTATCTGCTTTCCGCCGTGGCGATATTCTGGACAGACAACCCTCTGTGGTTGGCGCAGCACTCGCCACGTATGTTACTCCTGACGATCGATCGAGCGATTTGGAATACGCTAACGCAAGTGTATCTTCCATCGATACACATGCCATTGTTAGTCAAATTCGCTCCGATGTGGACAAGCCCATGGTCGAATTCATTGAAACCAATCTACGTGATCTTCAGGGAGGGGCCGTCGATGTGCTGGTTCTCGATGATTTAACCACCACAGATGATCAGGCTAAGTCTGCTCCAGTTGGTCTTCTCGTGGGTCGCACCCGCATTAATGATGTTCGTCGTCTTAATCAGTTTTTGCTGTTCTGCAGTGAGCGCATTACCATGGGAGGCTATTTCGTTGTCCGGTACATGCCGATTGAAAACGCCACAAAGGATTTGAAGCGTCGTTACACAGGATTACTCTATTGGACGATATACACACTTCATCTCACATGGCACGGCGTATTCCCGAAACTTCCATGGCTCGCTACCCTTTATTTCTCGTCGCCAATGGCATGGCTGGACACCCTCTATTTCTCGTCAAACAAAAGGAGAAACCGGGTTCTATCGAAGGCCGAAGTCTGGGGCCGCCTCTCCTATTGTGGGATGCAGGTGATTGCAGAATCGAAAGGGGATGGTGATATATTTCTTATAGCTCAACGCGTTGGATGTGCCGTGCAAAACAAAAGACCATCCTACTATCCAATTGTTGCGTTGGAAAAAGTGGGGCTGGATGGTGAAATCATCCGTATGCACAAAATTCGAACGATGTATCCTTTTAGCGAATTTCTCCAAAGGCGACTCTTTCAAGACCATGGCTTGACATCGACTGGTAAATTTGCCAATGATTTTCGGCTTACTGCGTACGGGAGGTTTCTTCGAAAATACTGGCTAGACGAATTACCACAGATCTTCGACTGGTTACGCGGTGACATTAAATTGGTGGGAATCAGGGCGACGAGCCGACATTTTTTAAGCTTATATCCAAGAGAGTTTATAGATCTATATGTTCAAATAAAGCCTGGGCTTATTCCACCTATCTTTGACGACTCTACGAACGGTTTTGAGCAAATTATTGACGTCGAACGAGCATATCTTGACCGTTATTGGGACCAACCCTTTCGAACAGATGTTCAGTATCTGATTCAGACCTTCACAGATATCGTATTTAGAGGTATACGGAGCAAATGAAAAGGGATAAATGAGAGGATAATCATGTGCGGTATATTTGGCATAATCGTTCGTACAGAAGCGGGCTTCGGGCCGGTATTTATTAAGAAGTCTTTGACGAAACTGGCGCGACTCTCTGAGTCCCGGGGCAAGGATTCCTCTGGGCTTGTATTCAGGAATGAATCGGCAAAAGAGCTGCAAGTTCTCAAAGGGGCTGTGCCCCTCAAATATCTGCTGAAGAGGAGGGAAGTCGCGCATCAAATAGATCGGATGTTCAAGTCATCTTGTAATAGTAGCACGGCAGGTGAACAAAGTATATTTGCAGTGATGGGGCATTCGAGACTCGTAACTAACGGATCACAGATCAATGATGTAAATAATCAACCCGTTGTCAAAGACGGTGTGGTTGGAATTCACAATGGTATTATCGTTAACGAAACCGATCTTTGGTCACGTCACCCTGAAATTCAGAGGACATATGAAATTGACACAGAGGTAATGCTTGCGTTGATCAGGAAGTACATTCGAGATGGCTGGGATATCACGACTGCAGTTTCCAAAACGGTAAGTGAGATTGTTGGAACCGTTTCAGCTGCATTTGTTATGGACGACCTCAACATGCTTGCTATAGCCACGAACAACGGTTCTCTTTATGTTTTGACCAATGAGGTCGGACTATTCGCGTTTGCGTCAGAAGAATATTTCCTGAGGAAACTGGCTAAAATGATGCATTTAGATATAAGTGGGAACTATTGGATACGGCAGGTTGTTCCGGGTAAAGGTTTTGTCCTAGATTTAGAACACTTTTGGCTGCAGGATTTCTGTTTTTCTACCGATGCCAGGAGATGTTCAGTAGATTCTAAGCGAAATGCGCCGTACCGGATTCTGGTAGAGTCTTTATCAGATGGAAGGCCTCAAAGAGAATTGATCTTGGATCCATCCCAGATCGCAGTTCATCCAAAAGCCCTAAGAGAATCCGCTCTTTTAGAGTTCGATGTTGAACGAATTCAAGCCCTTCGTAGATGCAACAGGTGTCTTCTTCCGGAGACATTCCCCTTTATTGAATATGATGAGCATGGCATTTGTAATTACTGCAAACACTACACTAGCAAGAATGACCCAAAGCCCATTGAGGAACTCCTTGACCTTGTCAAGCCCTATCGGCGATCCGATGGTAGTCCCGATTGTATAGTTCCGTACAGCGGTGGGCGAGACAGTACATATACCCTCCATGTCGCTAAAAATGTACTAAAGCTGACTCCTGTCGCTTTCACATATGACTGGGGTATGGTGAACGACCTTGCCAGGCGCAATATTGCACGTGTGTGTGGAAAGCTTGGTGTGGAAAACATCCTCGTTTCTGCCGATATTTCGTGGAAACGGGAAAACATTCGTAAAAACGTGGTCGCGTGGCTAAACAGACCTCACCTCGGAATGGTACCTTTGTTCATGGCAGGGGATAAATTCTTTTTCTATTACACGGATCAAGTGAAAAAACAGACTGGTATACGCCTCAATATCTGGGGAATCAATCCCTTAGAGAATACAGAATTTAAAGTCGGTTTTCTTGGCGTCCCCCCGGATCACCGGAAAAAGCGAATTTATTCGCTTTCAGGCAAAAGGCAAGCGCAGCTATTTCTGAGTATCGGAAGGAATTTGCTGAACAACCCCCGATACTTGAATAGATCGGTATGGGACAGTTTAGGCGCGTTTGTGTCTCGATCTATTGTGCCGCATCGCGATTACTACCATTTGTACGATTATTGGCGATGGGACGAGCAAGAGATCGAACAACTGATTCGGGAGGAATACCACTGGGAGACTGCCGTAGATACCCAAACAACTTGGCGGATCGGCGATGGGACGGCCGCCTTCTATAACTATATCTATTGCACCGTGGCTGGGTTTTCGGAGTACGATACTTTCCGGAGCAATCAAATCCGGGAAGGAATGCTAAGTCGTGAAGATGGCTTGCAGCTTGTTATGGTAGAAAATCGGCCGCGCTACGCTTCCATCAGATGGTATACAGATATCCTAGGCCTCGATTTTGGCTCGACAATTGAACGAATCAACAACATTCCTAAGCTTTATTGTTGATACGTTGGATCGACAAGCATGCGGTACGACTCCCGTATGGTCCCTGATTTTCTCCTGATATTCAATAACACATCCCGTGGGAGGCTTCTGAGCTTATGCAGAAAATGAACATCTGGTATCTTTCCGCCCACGACCAGCCTAGAGGTCAATCATCGAGAACTTACGACTTTTCCCGAGAACTGGTAAAGCGCGGCCATCAGGTCACAATGTTTACCAACAGTTACTGTCATTGGACCCATGTGGAGCGCTTGCCCCCTCACGAGAAATGGCGCATCGAAGACATCGACGGAATTCGAGTTGTCTGGCTGCGAACCATCCACTACACCGGAAACCGCTGGAGACGCGGGGCTAACATGCTCTCAAATGCCTGGCGCTCCATCCAGGTTGCCCGGACACTCCCGGAGAGGCCGAATGTGGTGATAGGCCCTTCTGTGCCGCTTGGTACCGGTTGGGCTGCTTCAAAAATCGCAGGAATGAAAGGAGCGGCTTTTGTTTTCGAGGTGAGAGATGTTTGGCCCATCGCGCTGGTCGACGATGGTGGGCTTTCTAAGAGAAGTCCGGTTTACTACGCATTCCGCTTCATCGAGAAATACCTTTATCGCAAGGCTCAGCGCATTTCTGCCGCAATGCCATTCATTCACCAGCATGTGGCTGAAAGTGGCAGCAATCCGGCGAAAGTTACCTGGATCCCAAACGGAGTATACTTTCAGCGGTTCTCCGGCTTCGAGGTGTATGACGGTGGGAAAAAGCTCCCCCTTGTTGTCATGTATGTCGGCGGATTTGGTGTTGCACATGATGTGATAACCATAGTGAGGTCAGCAAAGATCCTTCAGCAACAAGGAAATAACAAATATCGCTTTGTGATCGTAGGCAATGGCGTTAAACGGCCTGAGTGCCAGCGGGAAGCATCATCAAATGGACTGGCGAACATAGAGTTTCGTGATCCCGTAGCAAAATCGGATGTGCCTCGAATTCAGATGGAATCCGATATTCTTATCGCATGTGTTACCGATTCAGCTTCATACCGCTTTGGGCTTAATCTTAACAAGTTATTCGATTATTTTGCATCAGGAAGACCAGTTATCTTTTCTGGCAATGCACCGAATGATCCTGTTGTTAATTCTGGAGCCGGTTTCAGCATTCCTCCTGAAGACCCTGATGCAATGGTTGGGGCGCTGCAGAAATTGCTGGAGATGAGTCCGGCAGAGCGAGTTGAATTGGGAAAGCGAGGCCGTCGTTACGTTGAAAATGAATTTGACATGCGAAAGCTTGCTGAACGTATGGAGTCGTTACTATTGCAGGCAATCAAAGAGGGGGGGTCATAAATGCATCTTGATGAGCGGAAAAGTAAAGAGATTGAGCATTCCGACCGCCGAAGGAGCATTGTGCGAGCTTATGAATACCATACTGATGCATCCCCTGACCAGCTGGATGAGAAATATGTTGAGGGGGGAAGTAACTATGAGCGGCATTTCAGCAACATGAAATTCTATAGCATCACACGATCAAGTGTCTCCTGCCGTGATGCACTTCTGTTTGATAGAGTTAAGGGTGCTGTTGCCCTTGACTACTGCTGTGGAAACGGTGAGGTGGCCGTTGAAATGGCAAAGCGAGGTGCCAGAAAGGTTATGGGAATTGACATCAGTCAGGTTGCGATAGAAAACGCAAAGGAGTTGGCCGAATCTCAAGGGGTTGGGAAAATATGTGAGTTTCGCGTCATGGATGCGGAGCATACCGAATTCGCTGATAATACCTTTGACATTATTCACGAGTACGGGGCGTTACATCACTTGGAATTGAAATCCGCCTTTTCCGAACTCCCGCGTATCCTGAAACGTAGTGGAAAGCTTGTTTGCACTGAGGCGCTGCGCCACAATCCCCTTATTCACTGGTATCGGCGGCGAACACCACACCTGCGAACAGCATGGGAGATCGAGCATATCCTGGGCGTCGAGCACCTAGATGTCCTTCGGGCGCACTTTGACCGCGTGGAAGTGAAGTTCTTTCACCTCCTAGCGCTGGCAGCTGTGCCCTTCCGGAAGACATTCCTGTTCAGACCGCTGCGAGGGTTCCTCGATTTCGTCGATGATATCGTATTGCGGCACCCATGGATCGGCAAATACGCGTGGATGATGGTGATTACCTCGAACGAGCCTAGGAAGCGCGTGGGGCCGAGCTGATGCTGGAGCGCGTAGGTGTTGAAACATGGGTCGCGTGACGTGAAGAGATAGTGAACATGGAGTACACAAAACTCGGACGGTGCGATTTAGTAGTGTCTCGAATTGGGTTTGGATGCGAGCAACTTGGGGGTTTCGATTGGGGCCATGTAGACGCTGGCGATGTAGTGGCGGCGGTGCATACGGCTTTGGATGCGGGGGTTAATTTCTTCGATACAGCCGATGTCTACGGGCTGGGGCGGTCGGAGGAAATGCTTGCTAAGGCACTCGGACCACGACGGAGAGACGTGGTCATTGCGACGAAGTTTGGGGTAAATTGGCGTACGAATCGGAGCAGCGGTAGAGCTTTGACGTTTGTCGATTGTAGTCCGCGACGTGTTAGTGAGGCGTTAGAGGGGAGCTTGCAGCGACTGAAAATCGACTGCATACCCCTCTACCAGATTCATTGGCCGGACCCGAAGACACCCATCGGATCAACATTGGAGGCGTTGACGAGGTGTCAGAAGGAAGGGAAGATTCGGTATATTGGGTGTTCGAATTTTCGTTTAGGCGTCTTAGTGGCGGCTGTGGGGCATTGCACTGTTAGCTCGGCGCAGACGTTGTATAGTCTGATAGACCGCACGGCAGAAAATGATGTACTTCGGTTCTGTAAGGAGCGGAATGTGGGTG
>Ga0326597_10004583_pt1 | contig 19394 bp, 17 predicted proteins | sample RVTome_12_FD_203789 | JGI IMG/M metagenome (GOLD analysis project Ga0326597, IMG submission 203789) | Soil microbial communities from uranium-contaminated site in the Upper Colorado River Basin, Wyoming, United States - RVT100D185 | ecosystem: Environmental > Terrestrial > Soil > Contaminated >... | reverse complement strand
ACCGGAAGGCGGCAGCGCTGGCGTCCCCCTGCTCGGGTACGGTGATCATAACACTCTTGCCCTCGTCGCTCAGGCTGACCACCAGCTCGAGCCGACCCTGAAATTCGCGATTGCGCTTCGAACCGGAGGCGAGCAGCAGGATCCGGTAGCGGTACTCGCCGGGCAGCGCGTCGGGCTCGACCTTGAAGCGCTTGATCGCGAGGCCCTGCGCGTCGCGCGCGTCCGAGGACAGCATGCTCTCGAAAATCGCCAGCTCCTCGCGCAGCCGCGCGTTGTCCTGCTCGAGCCCGCGGATCTGCTGGGCCAGGCGCTGCTGGGCCGTGCGCTCGATCGACACGCGGCTATCGGCAGCATTCGCGACCGCCCGCAGCTTGGCGAGCTCGGCCTGCGCCGCGTCGAGCTCTCGCCGGGTATTGGCGAGCGTCTGTCCGACTTCGCTGCGATCGAATCCGGCGAAGCGACTTCCCGCGTCGTACATCCAAGCTGCCACGGCACCGGCGACGCCGAGCATCAGCGCGAATCCAAGCCAGCGCCAGTACCAGGCCACCTCGGTGCGCACCGCCACGCGCGGCGCGGCGATACCGAAACGCTGGCGCAGCTTCCAGAGCTTGCCCGGCATCAGGGCACGACCGGGACCTGCTCGAGGCCCATCGATTCCGGCAAGCCGAACATCAGGTTCATGTTCTGCACCGCCTGCCCGGAAGCGCCCTTGACCAGGTTGTCGATCACCGAGAGCACCACGACGGTGTCGGCGCGCGCGCGCCCTTCCCGCGGCCGGTGCACGGCGATGCGGCACATATTCGCCGCGCGCACCGAGCGCGTGTCGGGATGGCTGCCTGCGGGCATCACGTCCACGAATGACTCGCCCTCGAAGCGCTTCTCGTAGAGCGCCTGGAAATCGATCTCCTTGACGATCCGGCCGTAGAGCGTCGCATGGATGCCGCGAATGAGCGGCGTCAGGTGCGGGGTGAACACGAGCCCGATCTCGCGCCCGGCGACTTGGGCGAGCCCCTGCCTGATCTCGGGCCAATGGCGATGACCCGGCACGCCATAGGCGGCGAAGTTGTCGGAGGCCTCGGAGAACGAGAGGTTGAGCTCGGCCCTGCGCCCGGCGCCGCTCACGCCGGACTTGGCGTCGGCAATCAGATGGTCGAGATCGACCGCTCCAGCTTCGACCAGCGGCAGAAAGCCAAGCTGCGTCGCGGTCGGATAGCAGCCGGGATTCGCCACCAGCCGCGCATTGCGGATGCGTTCGCGGTTGACCTCGCACAACCCATACACCGCCTCGCGCACGAGCTCGGGCGCAGCGTGCTTCATCTTGTACCAGCGCTCCCATTCCGCCAGGTCCTGAATGCGGAAATCCGCCGACAGATCCACCACGCGCACGCCGGCGTCGAGCAGCACGCGCGTCTCACCCATGGCGACACCGTTCGGGGTGGCGTAGAACACCACGTCGCAGCCGCCGAGCGTCTTCGGGTCGGGCTCGCTGAAGGCGAGCGCCACCCGATGGCGCAAGCTCGGAAACATCGTCGCAACCAGGCTGCCAGCCTCCTTGCGGGACGTGATGACCTTGAGCTCGACGCGCGGATGCTGGGCGAGCAGGCGCAGCAGTTCCACGCCGGTATAGCCCGTTCCGCCTACGATGCCTGCCTTGATCATCTCGCGTGTCCCGATTTCGCCGCGCCGCGTCCCGCAGCGCGCCGGCCCAGAAACGAAAAAGCCGCCCGCGGGCGGCTTTCGTCAAACGCTGGGGCCGGGTCCCGCCCCGGCTCGCTCAGCGCTTGGAATACTGCTTGCGCCGCCTGGCCTTGTGCAAACCAACCTTCTTTCGCTCGACCTCGCGCGCGTCCCGCGTCACGAGTCCGGCGGCGCTGAGTGTCGGTTTGAGCCCGCCATCATACTCGATGAGCGCGCGCGAGATGCCATGGCGCACCGCTCCGGCCTGGCCATTTTCTCCGCCTCCGTAAACATTGACCTTGATGTCGAAGGTAGTGATGTTCTTGGTCAGTTCGAGCGGCTGACGCACGATCATGCGGCCCGTCTCGCGCGCGAAGAACTCGTCGACGGGCTTGCCGTTCACCACGAACTGCCCCTTGCCGGGCTTCAGGAACACGCGCGCCACCGCGCTCTTGCGACGCCCCGTGCCGTAGTAGTAATCACCGACCATATCGTTCCTCAGAGTTCCAGAGTCTTGGGCTGCTGCGCGGCATGCGGATGCGTGCCCTCGGGGTAGACCTTGAGCTTGCGCAGCATCGCCGAGCCGAGCGGACCCTTGGGCAGCATGCCCTTCACCGCCTTCTGCAGCACGCGCTCGGGAAACGTCGCGATCAGCTTGCTGAAATCGATCTCGCGGATGCCGCCCGGATGGCCCGTGTGGCGATAATATTTCTTGTCGTGCGCCTTCTTGCCGGTGACGCGCACCTTGGACGCATTGACCACGACGATAAAATCGCCGGTATCGACGTGCGGGGTATATTCCGGCTTGTGCTTGCCGCGCAGTCGCTTCGCGATCTGCGTCGCGAGCCGTCCGAGCACCCTGCCCCGGGCGTCGACCACGTACCAGCCGTGCTCGATCTCACCCGCCTTCGCTGAATAGGTCTTCATGACGCCGCTGCTCGAGAAAAGGGGCGGATTTTATTGGACATCCGATGCTCAGTCAAAGAATTGCGCAGGCCCAAAAAAAAGCGCAACCCTGTTGGGTTGCGCTGAATCCACCAAAGGAGGAGGGTGGAGGAGACAAACCGTCGGCGCTTCGTTCGAAGCGCCTAAGTCGCAAAACATTATGCGACGCTCAATGTTGCGTCGCAAAATAAATATTCTTATAGGCTGATTAGTTTTCGGAATGCTTCGCCGCAGCAACACAACGGCATGATTGTAATTTGATTTTTTTCACACTATGTGCCCTCGTCGGACCAGGCCATGAATTATGTCGATACCCTGAAAGGGGAATTTTGCTGCATGGCACAAACCACTGATTTCTAAGGATTCGCGATGGATTGCACCGTGCGCTGGACGGGCGGAATGACTTTTCTCGCCGAAACCGGCAGCAACCACGTGGTGGCGATGGACGGCGCGCCCGAGAGCGGCGGGCGAAACCTCGCGCCGCGGCCGATGGAGCTGGTGCTCGCCGGTACCGGCGGTTGCACCGCCTACGATGTCGTGCTGATTCTGAAAAGGGGAAGACACGACGTCACCGGCTGCGAAGTCAAGGTCTCGGCCGAGCGCGCGCCGGACGACCCGAAAGTGTTCACGCGCATCCATATGCATTTCACGGTGCGGGGCAAGGCGCTCAGGCGCGAGGTCGTCGAGCGCGCGATTCACCTGTCGCACGAAAAGTACTGCTCCGCTTCGATCATGCTCGCCAAGACCGCCGAGATCACCCAGGACTTCGAGATCGTGGAGGACTGATCCCCGGCGCCGCCGCCCGTTCGAATCGGCACGCATGGACCACGAGCCGGCCGGCCGCGGGCGAGCCGCAGTCGCGTCTTGCGCCACCCGGGAAATCGCGAGCGCGGCGTCGCCCCCGCAGCGCGCGAGCAAGGCTGCGTACGCGGCGCTACTTGTTGTTGCCGCTGATCGTGCGGCTCAGCTGCGCGGTGGTGTTCGCCAGCCTGGCGGCAAGGATCCGGACCAGCTCCAGTGCCGCGTCCGGGCTCTGGCGAATCACGTTCGTGAACACCTCCTTGGAAATGCGCAGCGTCTCGAGGCGCGTCAGGGCGGTGGCCGTAGCGGTGCGCGGCACCTCGCCGAAGATCGCGATCTCGCCGACGATGTCATTCGGTTTCATGGTGTTCACGACGAACGGGCCCGATGGCGTGGGCACCGAGATCTCCACGGTGCCCTCGATCACGACGTAGGCCGCGTCCGCCTCGTCGCCGGCATGGAACATGACCTGGCCCGCGTCGAAGGTCAGCCGCTCGCTGCTGAAGCACAACAGCTTCTGCATCGCCGGGTCGATCTTGCTGAATATCCGGAACTGCCGGATCAGCTCGACTTCCTGTTCAAGGCTCATGATGTGCTTTCCCCCTGCTGCCATCAGCCGGTCTTCAGGAGCTTGTGCAGCGCCCCGCCGCCTGCCCGGAGCTCTTCGAACGTCCCGCACTCGACCAGTTTGCCACGCTCGAGCACCAGCACCCGGCCGAACTGCTCGGCGACCTCGATGCGGTGCAGCACCCAGATCACGCTGCGCGACTCGCAGTAGGCGAGAACGCCCGCCACGACGCGCCGCTGCGAGGCGGGATCGAGCACTGCGGCGGCCTGGTCGAGAATCAGCACCGCCGGGCGCTTCATGATTGCGCGTGCGATCGCGATCTTCTGCCGGTCCGCGGTGGCAAGCCGCGCGCCGCCGACCCCGACCTGGAAATCGATGCCGATGCGCACCACCAGCGGCCTGAGCCCCAGCTCGTCGAGCACCTGGCGCAGCAGCTCGCCGATGCGCGTCGGGGCGCCCGCCTGGGCCGTCACGATCTTCCCGAACAGGATGTTGTCCTGCAGCGAGGCGGCGTCGTTGTAGCGCTGCGGGTCGAAGAACTCGACCGCGCCCCGCATGGCCTCGGGCAGCTTGTCGGCAAAATAATGGCGCGCTTCGAGAATGCGCGCCTCGAACACCTCGTCGATCAGACCCAAGCGGTGCCGGGCCGGGACCAGCTTGAAGGGCAGCGACAGAAGCGCCTGCCGATCGGCATCACTGACGCCCTTGAGCCCGAGATCCACGGTACGCGCCAGGATGTCCTTGACCTGAGGCAGGTCTTCGTGGCGAATGAAGCTGAAGCGCTCGAAGAACTCGTGCCCCGGCGGCAGCCCGCTGAACAGCTCGACCATCGTCTCGGCGAGCTTGCGCCCCATGCGCAGCAGATCGTCGTGCAGTCCGGTCTTCTCGATCACCTCGAGCACGTACGCGTTCTTCGCCAGGTTCTCGATGTCGAAGGTCCTGTCGACGGGGGTACCGAACAGCAGGTTCTCCGCGAGCGTCGCGTTGCTGTTGTAGCGTGCCGGGTCGAAGCGATCGACCCAGTCCTGGATGTTGAGCGACTCGAGCCGCTCGCGCATCGCCTGGCGCGCGCGCAGCAGCTGCTCTCCGAGATCGCCGTTGCGCTTCGATGCGACCGCGCTGCGCAGTCCCAGCTCGAACAGCGTCTCCTCGAGGTCCACGACCCTGAGCACTTCGACGATCTTCGCCTCCATCTCCTGCGGCCCGGAGATGCCGACAGAGGCGTAGTCGGTCCAGTCCGCGTTGACGTCCAGTGTCGACGTTCCGGTGCGCTTCGACTCGTCGAGCTGGAAGGCGCGTTCGCGCCCCTCCTCCTGGTCGTAGGTGGCGTCCCTGATCGGGTAGTGCTGGAGGCTGTAGAGCAGATTGTCGCGCACGCTGCGCGGGAAGAGAAAAGCGGACGGCCCAACGTACGCGAGCGCCCGGCCCGTCACGGCCTCGGGAGCGCGCTTGATGTCGATGCCGCCCATCTCGATCGTGCCGCTCGTCGGCACGACCAGCCGCGCAAGGACCTGCGCCAGCTCGCTGCCACCGGATGCCCGCGAGCCGACGATCGCGACGTGCTCGTCCATGCCGATCTCGAAGGACACGCCGTCCAGCAGCTTGGAGCCCGAATCGTCGGCCAGCGACAGGCCCGAAGCGACGATGCGCCCCTCGCGCGGCAGCTGCGGCTGCTCGATGAGCGCATGGATCTCGGGCGCCGAGAGGTCATCGATGGTGAACTGCTCGATCACCTGCGTGTACTTGATCTGCACGTCCAGGCGCTGCTGGTCCCAGTCGATGAGCTCCTTCACCGGACTCGGCAGATCCTTGTAGGCCGCGATGACCGCGACCAGCGCGCCGAGGTCGAGCCTGCCGGCGATCACCAGGTAACCGCCGATCGAGTAAAACAGGAACGGCGTCACCTGGGAGAGGAAGTTGTTGAGGAACTTGATCAGGAACTTGCGCTGATAGAACTCGAAGCGGATGCGGAACAGCTTGCCCAGGCGGTGCGAGAACTCGGCCCGCTCGTAGTTCGAGGTGTCGTGGGCGTGAATCTCGACCACGCCGTCGACGCATTCGGCAACCCTGCCCGCCAGCGCGCGGGCGCCGAGCTGGCGCTCCTTGGCCAGGACCAGCAGGCGTCGCCGCAGCTTCGGGATCAGGAAGGCCTGGAAGATCACCACGCCGAGCGCCACCATGCCGAGGATGAGATGCTGATAGACGATGAAGAACAACGCCGTGAACGCCTGCCCACCGAGAAACAGCGGCGTGATGAATGCCTCGCCGATGAAACCGCCCAGCGGCTCGACTTCGTCCTTGATCATGCTCGCCACCTCCGCCGGCTTGATACGGCGAAACCGCGGCAGCGGAAAGCGCAGGATGCGGTCGAACAGAAGGTAGCGCAGGCGGCGCAGCATGCGCTCGCCCATCCAGCCCTTCATGGTGTTGATCTGGAACTTGAGCAGCCCGTTGATGACGATGAGTATCAGCAACGCGATCGACAGCGCCATCAGGTAGGGCAGGCGTTCCAGATCGAAGCCCTCGAACAGCTGCAGCGTGCCACCGCCGAGAAGTGCGGGCAGCGCGAACTCGATGCCGAGGAACGTTGCGGTCGAATCCGGGTTGGGAAAGCTCTTGCCCTGGATCGCCTGGTTGATGATCGTCTTGGGCAGATCCAGGGACATGAAGTAGAACAGCATCGACACCACGACCAGCGGCGCGATCAGCAGCTGATCGCGCTTGCTGTAGCGGATGATGAACCCGAACAAGCTGCGTTCCATCCCGGCTCCCGTGGGCGTTTCGAGTACGAGTTTAACGCCAGCCTTGCGCGAGGCGCCGCCGCCGCGCGCATGACGTGGCATGCAAGCGATCCGCTATAGTGCATGGATGCAGACCGGGCAGGACAACTTTCTCGTCCGGTTCTGGGGTGTGCGCGGAAGCATCGCCTGCTCCGGCCCGGAGACCGTGCGTTATGGCGGCAATACCTCGTCGATCGAGGTGCGCTGCGGCGAGCGGCTGCTGCTGTTCGACGGTGGCTCGGGCATCCGCTACCTGGGAAACAAGCTGACCGCGGAAGCGCCGCTCGACACCGACTTGTTCCTGACGCACACCCACTTCGACCATGTCTGCGGGCTGCCTTTTTTCCGGCCGTTCTTCCAGCCGCAGAATACGTTTCGGCTGTGGGCCGGGCATCTCGAAGAGGGCCTGACGCTGCGCCGGGTGCTCCAGGAGTTCATGATGTCGCCGCTGTTCCCGGTGCCGCCCGAAGCGTTTCGCGCGAGCGTCTGTTACAACGACTTCAGCGCCGGCGAGACGCTCGCGCCCGCGCCGGGCATCGTCGTGTACACGGCCGCGCTCAACCACCCGGACGGCGCCACCGCCTACCGCGTGCAGTACGAGGGCCGCTCGGTGTGCTATCTCACCGACACCGAGCACGTGCCGGGCTCGCCCGATCGCACCATCCTCGCGCTCATCGAGGGCGCCGATCTGGTCATCTACGATTCCATGTACACCGACGAGGAGTATCGCGACGGGCATGAGGGCTGGGGCCACTCGACCTGGCAGGAAGGCGTGCGGCTGTGCCGGGCGGCGGGCGCCAAGCGCCTGGTGGTGTTTCACCACGACCCCGATCACGACGACGACACCCTCGACGCGATCGCCAAGGACGTCGAGCTCGCCATGCCCGGATCGGTGCTCGCGCGCGAGGGTCTGACGCTCTCTCCCTGAGCCGCAGCGCGTCTCGCACGCGGTCCGCGGTCTCGGGCCGCGCCGCCTCGAGGCGGGGTGGTCGAACGCGGCCGCGTCATTTGTAGGGGTCAGCCGCATCGCGCAGTCCGTCGCCCATGAAATTGAACGCGAGGACCACTACGAACACCGGAACCACCGACAGCATGAGCCACGGGTAAAGCGCGACGACGTTGATGTTCTGCGCCTCGTTCAGCAGCACGCCCCAACTGGTGACCGGAGGCCGCAGGCCGAGGCCGAGAAACGAAAGCGCCGTCTCGCCGAGAATCATGCTCGGCACCGACAGCGTCGCCGAGGCGATCAGGTGGCTGGTGAAGCTTGGCAGCAGGTGGCGCCCGATGACGCGCGAGGGCCTCGCGCCCATCAGCACCGCGGCGGCGGCGAAATCCTCTTCTCGCAGCGCCAGAAGCTTGGAGCGCACCGCGCGCGCGAGCCCCGGCCAGTCGAGCAGGCCGAGGATGATGGTGATGCCGAAGAACACGAGGATCGGACTCCAGGTCACCGGCAGCGCTGCCGAGAGCGCCATCCATAGCGGCAGCTCGGGGAACGAGCGCACCATTTCGATGAAGCGCTGGATCACGGTGTCGACCCAGCCGCCGTAGTAGCCCGAGATACCGCCGAGCACGATGCCGATGATGAAGCTCACGACGATGCCGAGCAGCCCGACGGTGAGCGAGATGCGCGTGCCGTAGACGATGCGCGAGAGCAGGTCGCGCCCGAGCCGGTCGGTGCCGAGCAGATACAGCGCGCCACCCTGCGCGGGGCAGAACAGATGGAAGCGCCCCTCGAGCAGTCCCCAGAAGCGGTATTCGTCGCCCAGGCAGAGAAAGCGCAGCGGCTGGACCTGCTGCGGGTCCGGCGTGTACTCGCGCTTGAGCGTCTGCATGTCCAGGCGCATGCGGTAACCGTAGACGAACGGCCCGACGAACCGTCCTTCGTGGATCAGGTGGAGCTCCTGCGGCGGCGCATAGATGTGCCGCGTGTTGCGGGTGTGCAGGTCGTAGGGCGCGATGACCTCGCTCACCAGCGTCGAGGCGTAGAACAGGATCAGGATCAGCGCCGAGATGACCGCGACGCGGTGGCGCCTGAACTTCCACCACATGATCTTCCACTGCGAGGCGCGGTAGAAGCGCTCCTGCTCGGGGGTCAGCTTCTCCGCCTCGTAGGGCTCGAACGGCTCTTTCGAGACGTAGTGTTCCAGGCGCCCGCCGGGCCCGGCCGAGGCGCTCACTTGGCCACCCCTCCGGTGAGCCGGATACGCGGGTCGAGTGCCGCGAGCAGCAGGTCCGAGATGAACATGCCGATCACCGTGAGCAGCGACAGGAACATCAGGAACGAGCCGGCGAGGTACTGGTCCTGGCTGCGCAGCGCCTCGAGCAGCATCGGGCCCGAGGTCTGCAGCGAGAGCACCACCGAGACGATCGCCGAGCCGGAGATTACGCTCGGCAGCAGGTTGCCGATGTCGGCGATGAACGGATTGAGCGACATGCGCAGCGGGTATTTCACCAGCAGCCGCGTCGGCGGCATGCCTTTGGCGCGCGCCGTGACCACGTACTGCTTCTGCAGCTCGTCGAGCAGGTTGGCGCGCAGGCGCCGGATCATGGCCGCGGTCCCCGAGGTGCCGATCACGATGACCGGAATCCACAGGTGATCGAGCACCGATCGCGCCTTGGCGAAGCTCCAGGGCTGGCCGAGGAACTCGGGCTCCATGATGCCGCCGATCGTCAGGCCGAACTGCACGTTGGCGAAGTACATCAGCACCAGCGCGAGCAGGAAGTTGGGCGTGGCGAGACCCACGTAGCCAAGCAGGGTCAGGCCATGATCGCCCCAGCTGTACTGGTGGGTCGCGGCGTAGACGCCGATCGGGAAGGCCACCGCCCAGGTGAACAGGATGGTCGTGAAGTTGAGCACGAACGAGAGCAGCAGCCGGTCGCCCACTACGTCCTTCACCGGCAGGTCGTACTCGAAGGACCACCCCAGGTTTCCCTGCAGCAGGCCCGAAAATCCCTGCTCGCTCGGCCACAGCCCGACCCACACGCCGTATTGCTCGACGAAGGGCTTGTCGAGGCCGTACTGGCGGCGCAGGAACTCGGCCTTCTCCATGGCGGCCGAGTCGCCCTGGCTCTTCAGCTCGGCGATCTGGTTGCTGAGGAAGTCCCCGGGCGGCAGCTTGATGATGACGAAGGTCAGAAAGCTGATCACGAGCAGCGTCGGGATCATGATCAGCACGCGGTGGACGAGGAATTTCAGCATCGACGGGCGTCGCGCCTCACTTGAACCAGAAGGTGTCCGGCCGGTACATGCCGAAGAAGGCGCCCGGATCCCAGTTGTAGAGACCCGTCTCCGGCACGTTCATCAGGCTCGAGCGCGCGACGACCGGCTGCGGCACGCCGCAGATGACCCCGATCACGAACTGCTGCTCGGCATGGATCTCGAGCATCTCGCGCCAGATGCGCGCGCGCGCCTCGCGCGAGCCGCTGACCAGCCACTCATGCTGCAGCTCGGCGAGCCGCTTGACCTGCGGCATGTCGGGCGGCTCGCCCGACTTGCCGTTGGTCTCGTAGTACTGGCCGAACTTCGGCCATTGCAGCTGCTGCTGGCTGGTGGGCGCGAGCGCGCCGGGATTCGTCTCGGCGGAGGGCACGCCGTTCTCCAGCCCGCTCCACACCGACATCAGCGTCTCGCCAGCGAAGATGCGATTGCGGAACACCTCGCGCTGCGAGGGCTTGGTGAACAGCTTGATGCCCACCTCGCGCCAGGTCTCGCGGATCAGCTCGAGCGTGTCGGCCTGCTCCGAGCTTTCGCCCGCGGTCTCGACGATGATCTCGAGCGGCCGGCCGTCGGGCAGCCGGCGCACCCCGTCGACGGCGCGCCTGAGCCCCATCTCGTCGAGCAGCCGGCTGGCCGCCTTGCGGTCGTAGCGCGCCCACTTCTGCTGCAGCTCCTTGCTGAACAGCGGGCTCTCGGGAAGCACCGTGTTGTTCGCCTCGATGCCCAAACCGAAGTAAAGCACCTGGTTCACCAGCGAGCGGTCGATGGCGAGCGACAGCGCGCGGCGAAAGCGCACGTCGCGCAGCACCTGGCGCCACACCGCATCGTTCACGTTCAGATTGGGGTAGAGCGCGAAATTGGAGCCCTTGCCAGTGCGCCAGAGCAGCGTGCGAAAGTCGTTGCGCTGCTCGCTGCGCTTGAGGAAGGTGTAGTCGTTGAAATGAATGTCGCGCGCCTGCAGGTCGGCTTCGCCGGCGCCGGTCTTGGCCGGGATCAGCCTGCCGTCGGCCACCGCCATGACGACGCGGTCGACGTAGGGCAGCTGCTGACCCTTTTCGTCGACGCGGTGGAAGTACGGGTTGCGCACCGCGACGAAGCGGTCGGCCGGCAGTCTGGTGGTGTTCATCCACGGCTGCAGCGTCGGCAGCTTCGGATTGTCGAACTGGTACATGTTGTCTTGCTTGTTGTGCACCGCGGCCCAGGAGCGTTTGCCGCTCTCCTTGCCCGCCGCCGCGACCTTGGGGTTGTACTTCCTGTGGAACTTCTTCAGGTAATGCGCCGGCCGGTAGACGAACAGCGGCGAAGCCCCCGCCATGCGCGGCAGGAAATCCGGGTTCGGCCGCGACCAGCTATAGCGCACCGTGGCGGCGTCGAGCACCTCGAACTTCGGCGGCTCGCCCTCGACCAGCAGGTCGCTCGGCGGGCCGACCGGGCTCAGCTCGCGGTCATTGGCTACGTCCTCCCAGAAGTAGCGGAAGTCCTCGGCCGTGAAGGGCTGGCCGTCCGACCACCGGTGCCCCTTGCGCAGGCGCAGCGTGAAGACCCTCTCGTCCACCACCTCGACGCTCCTGAGGAGGTCGGGAACGATCTCCAGGCTGCGGTCGTAACCGACCAGCCGGGCGTAGCCGTAGACCACCAGCATGCGCACGTCGCGGCTGCGGCCGATCAGCATATTGAGCGTGCCGCCGTGCCTGCCGATTTGCAGGCCCGCGCCATCTAGTTTCACCACCAGCGGCGTGGCCGGCACGCGCAGTCGCACGGGCGGCAGTTTGCCTGCGGCCACCTCCTCGCGCAGCATGGGCGTCTCGACGAGCAGCGGCGGCTCGCCAGGCGCGCCGGAGGCGAGCCCTGCACCAAGCAACCCGGCGCCGATCAGCGCCACGCCGCCGCGCCAGAGACCCCGCACCGTGCGCCGTGCGCTCACGCGCCGAGCTCCGTGGCGCTGACGGCTTCATGAGCGCGCACGAAGTGCCCGTTGCCCAGATCGATCATGCGCGGCCGCGAGACGCCGCCGAGACGAAACGGCTCGGGCCAGGCGCCGGGGTCCGAAGCCTTGCCCTCCATGAGCGCGGCGAAATCGAGCCGGTGTTCGAGATCCGGGTCGGGCACGGCCGCGAGCAGCGCCCTGGTATAGGGATGCACCGGATTGCGGAACAGCTCGTCGAACGCGGCCATCTCGATGAGCCGCCCGGCGCACATGACCGCGATGCGATCCGCGACGTAATGCACCACCGCGAGGTTGTGCGAGATGAAGATGTAGGTGAGGTGCAGCGCCTCGCGCAGGTCGCGCAGCAGGTTGAGCACCTGCGCCTGCACCGACACGTCGAGCGCCGAAACCGGCTCGTCGCAGATCAGCAGATCGGGGCTGAGCGCGAGCGAGCGAGCGATGCCGATGCGCTGGCGCTGGCCGCCCGAGAAACTGTGCGGGTAGCGCCTGAGGAACCTCACGTCCAGGCCGACCAGGGCCATCAGCTCCTTGACGCGAGCGAAGCGCTCCTCCTCGTCGCCGATACCATGAATCAGCAGCGGCTCGCTGATGATGTCGTGCACCGTCATGCGCGGGTTGAGCGAGCTGAAGGGGTCCTGGAACACGAACTGCACCTTGCGCCGGTACGCGAAAAGCTCGGCGCCCTTGAGCGATTGCACGTCCCGGAGCGTGCCGCGATCGTTGTAGAGGATCTGCCCGCTGTCGGGCGTGATCGAGCGCATGATCATCTTGGCCGTGGTGGTCTTGCCGCAACCCGACTCGCCTACCAGCCCGAGGCATTCGCCCGCCTTGACCTCGAAGCTGACATCGTCGACCGCGAGGACCCCGCCGCCGAGTTTCGCCCCGAGCAGGGAGCCGCCGCGCGTCCCGAAGCGCTTGCTGAGGTGGCGCACCGTGAGCAGTGGCGCCTGCAGGTCGCGCGCTGCGGGCAGGCGCCGTATCGCCGTCAGCAGGTGATTGTTCGTCACCTGCACCTCGCGGATCGGCGTCAGGCGCTCGCCGGGCGCCATGTTGAAGCGCGGCACGGCGCGCATCAGCGCCCGGAGGTACGGATGGCGCGGATCGCGGAAGATGTCCTCCAGCGTGCCCGACTCCATGACGCGGCCCTGGTACATGACCACCACCTCTTCGGCCATATTGGCGACGATGCCGAGGTCGTGCGTGATGATCATCATCGCCATGTGCAGCTCGCCCTGCAGCTGCTTGATGAGCTGCAGGATCTGCGCCTGGATGGTGACGTCGAGGGCAGTGGTCGGCTCGTCCGCGATCAAGAGCGACGGGCGGCACACCAGCGCCATGGCGATCATGGCGCGCTGGCGCAGCCCGCCGGAGAGCTCGAACGGATAAGTGGCCTCGGCCTTCGCCGGGTCCGGAAATCCGACCAGCCGCAGCATCTCGATGACCGCGCCACGCCGCTCGGCCCTGCCGAGGTCGCGGTGCAGCGCGAGCGCCTCGCCGATCTGGTTGCCGATCGTGTGCAGCGGCGAGAGCGCGCTCATCGGCTCCTGGAAGATGATCGAGATGTCGCCGCCGCGGATCGCGCGCATCTGCTCGCTCGCCGGGTCGATCCTCGTGATGTCGACGACGGTGCCCGGGCGCTCGGGGTCGGCGAACAGGATTTCCCCGCCGTCGATGCGCGCGATGCGCGGCAGGATGCCCATGATCGCCTGCGCAACGACCGACTTGCCCGATCCGGACTCGCCCACCAGCGCCACGGTCCCGCCGGCGGGAATCCGCAACGACACCCCGTCGACTGCCTTGATGGTGCCGGCGTCGACTTCGAAGCTGACTTTCAGGTCGCGAACCGCGAGGACATCGGGCATCGTCGGTCCGTCCTCAGGCGCGCCCCGGCGCGCCATCCGTCGGCCGGGAGCCGAGCGCGCCGAGATTGGCGAGCGTCGCCTCGTCGAGCGTGCAGCCGCGTCGCGTCGCCTCGCGCGCACTCGCGTCCGCGAGCTCGGCGAAACCCGTCAGGCTCGAGTCGACGCTGATGCGGCGCGAACTCCCGCGCAAGTCGAGCTGCATCCATCCCCCTCCTCCAGAGCGGTCGCGGCGCGTCGAGTAATGACGCAGCCTTACCGAGCGCAAGCGCTCCCACGGGACCTCAACGCCGCGCATGCCGCCGGCGCGTATTCCCGTCTCGTCGAGCTCGATTCGGAGAAAATTCCTGGCGACCGTCCGCAAGAAGTATACGAGGAATAGGGCGGCCGTTGCACTCAGCGCCCAGACCAACGCGGGCAAGGGATGGGCGATCAGCAGCGGGCCGGCCGAGAGCGACAGCCCGGTGAGGCTGCGCGCATAATCCGCCGCGATGGCGCGGGCAGGGTATCGGTAGGCTCGCGTCATGGCGCCGTCCCGCCCTCGAAGAGCCGGGGCGCATGGCCCCAACGCACCCCTGGCTCGCGGCGCGTGGCCTCCAACAGCCGCTCGAGAAAGCGCCAGGCGCATTCGTCGTGCACCGCGTGATGCGTAAGCAGGCCGGTCGGCTCGCCCGGATCCGCCTCGCCGGCGCGCCGTGCCGCGAGATGGCGCAGCGCGAGGCCGAGGGCCGCGTCCTCGCCGACGAAGCCGCGCCCGCTCTTCCAGGCGATGAGGTCGACATGGGTATTGATCTGCAGCACGCCTGGTGCCGGATGCGCATTGCGCCGAGCGCCGTAGCGGCTCAGCCCGCACAGCCCTGCCTCGGGCAGGCGAGGCACGAGCGCCGACGCAAGCCGATTCCAGGGCGGCGCGAGCACCTTGAGCGCCCGCGGCCCGGCGAGCGCCGCGAGTCGCGCGTGCCCCGCCGCGAGCCGTGCGAGCGCCGACGCGAGCGGCTCGGTCGCCGGGAACTCGGTCTTCTTCTCACCCTCGGCGGCGCGATTGCGGTGATCGAACCCGTGCTGCAGCAGCGAGACGCCCGGCCCGAGCTCGGCAAGCCATGCGCCCTGCGCCGGCTCGGGCACGACGGCGAGCGCAAGCGGCACCGCCGCTCTGCTCGCGAGCTCGAGCAGCCGCTCGAGCGCCGGCGCCGCACGCGCGGCATCGTCGTCACGCCACCAGAGCTCGGCGACACGACCGGCATCGCGCCAGCGCGCGAACTCGTCGGCCAAGGCCTGCCACGCGGCGCTCACCAGTCGAGCTCCGAGGTCCACTGTCCGATCAGTTCGGCGCTGCGACTCGCCCCGCCCAGGTCGATGAGGTCCGCCGCCGGAGGCCCGCGCCGCGCGGCGCGATCGGCGGCCGCGGCGAGCGATTCAGGCGAAAGCGCCGTTTCCTCGAGCAGCTCCAGCAGGCCGCGCTCGGCGAGCAGGCGCGCGCGCAGCGTCTGCTCGACTTCGGCTCCGCCGGCGAACGGCACCGCGACCGCACGCGCGCCGGCGTGCAGCGTTTCCATCGTCGTGTTGTAGCCGCACTGGCTGATCGACAGCGCGCAGTTCGCGAGCAACGTGGTGAAATCGCGCCTCGAGCGCTCGACGCGCACGCGCCCTTCGCCGATCGAGGCCCCGAGCCTGGCGAGCGCGTCGAATTCATCAGGCGTGACGTTGACGCCCGCCAGCACGCGCCAGGTCCGCTCGGCAAGCGCACTCAGCGCTCGCGCGCGGATCGCGGTCTCGAGCAGGCGCTGCCCGACCGCGCCGCCGCCCGCCGAAACGATCACTTCCCCCTCGCCGGCGCGCGCATCCCGACCCTGCGCACGGCCGCCGTCGACGATGTAGCCGGTGTAATGCAGCCGCTCGGCAATGCGCCCCGCGTGCCGGAAGGTCCGTTCGAACGGAATCAGCGCCGGATCGCCATGCACCAGGACATGGTCGAAGTACTGCTCGAGCAGAGCGAGCATCTCGTCCTGGCGTTGCGGCTTGCCCTGACCGCCACCAAGTACGTCGCGCACGGACGAAATGATGAGCGGGCGCCGCGCGGCCGCGTGCGCAGCCTCGAGCAGCGGCAGCAGCTCGAAGCGCATCGGCCGCCGTCCGAAAGGAAACAGCTCGACGACCAGGGCGTGGGGCGCGGCGGCGTGCCATGTCGCAAGCAGCGCCGCGCGGCGCTCGGCCTTCCAGCGCTCGTCGATCGGCCTGCCGGCGCCATCCACCAGGACCTTGAACGACAGATCCGCTGCGCCGACCGGCGGCAGCTGCACCATGCGTACGCCCTCGAGCGAAAGCCCAGCAACCTCGAAGCCGCCGCTCGCGAGCGTCACCTCGAGCCCGCTCAAGGCGAGCGCTTTGGCAAGGGTCGCGGCGCGCTTCAGGTGGCCGACGCCAAGCAGGTGCTGCACATATACCAGGACGCGCTTGCGACTCATTGCGCTTCACGGTCCTTCCCGAGTGCTTCGAGCGAAACGTTCATGCGCACCGGGCTCGGCGTGCCATGGAGGTCGAGGCGGAAGAGGTGCACGGCACCCCAATCGAGCTTCACCGGCGCCCGGCCGAGCATGTCCCAGCCATAGGCCTGCGCCATGATCACGCGGATGACGCCTCGGTGCGTGACCGCGATCGTCGGCTGCCCCTGCGCGGCCACCTCAACGAGCCAGCCGCGCACGCGTTCCAGAACGCGGCGCGGGCTTTCCCCTCCTGCGGGGGTGAACTCGAAGCCGCGCGCCTCGTTCGCGCTCATGGCCTCGCCCAGCTCGGCGCGCAGCTCGGCGAGCCGCCTTCCCTCCCAGGCGCCCCAATGCATTTCCACGATGCGCGGCTCGATCGCGACCTCCGCCAGCCCAAGCCGCGTCGCCGTCTCGCGGCAGCGCCGCAGCGGGCTCGACACCGCGCGCATGCCGCGGCACTGGGCGGGCAGCGCCCGCTCCGACAACACTCGGCATCCGGCTTCGCTCAACGCCACGTCGGTTCGCCCTTGGATGCGCCCTTCCCCGCTCCAGAGCGTCTCGGCGTGGCGGAGCAGCGCCAGCGCCGTCATGTCTTGGTCGCGCCGGCCGCCACCCGGGCGAGCCCCTGCGCGAGCCGAGCCGCGGCCGCCTCTACGCTGCGCGCCTCGGCGACGAACGCAGCAGCCGACTTGCCGAGGGTTGCCCGGCGCGCCGGATCGGTGAGCAGCTCGCGCAGGCACTGTGCAAGCGCCGCCTCGTCCCCGGGCTGCGCCAGCAATCCGGTCCGGCCATCTTCCACGACGTCCGGAACGCCGCGCAGCGCGCACGACACGACCGGCGTGCCGGCAGCCTGCGCTTCGAGCAGTGCCATGCCGTAGGCCTCGTTGACGGCCGGCCACGCGCACAGGTCGCACGCCGCATAGGTCGCGGCGAGATCCGCAAGCCCGAGCTCGCCCAGAAACTGCGCGCGGCCGGGTATCGCAGCCTCGAGCGCCGCCTCGACCTCGGCCCGCGCAGGTCCGTTTCCGGCCACCACCAGGCGCCAGGGCAGATCGCTCACGCGGGTGAGCGACGCGGCGAGCGTACGGTACGAGGCGAGCTTGTCGCCGTTTCGCATCATGGCCGCAACGACGATCCAGGGCACGGACGGATCGAGCCGGCACTGCGCGGCGAGCCTCGCTCGGTGCGCGGCGCGCGCTGCGGCCGCGGCGCGAAACGGCGCCGGACTGAGGAACGGCGGCAACAGCACGAGGCGGTCGCGCTCGACGATCAGCGGCTCGAGGCAGACGAGGTCGTGACGCGTCGGGCTGAACACCAGCGCGGCGCGACGCACCGCGTCCGCCGTGGCGTCATGGCCAAGCGACCACGGACCCCCGGCGCGCTTGGGTGCGTAGGACGCCTCGGCGATGACGTACGGTATGCCGAGCGCCTCGCTTGCGACCGGTCCGAGCCAGTCCGGCGCCTTGTGGTAGACGTGATACGTGAACCACAGGTCCGGACGCTGCGCCGCCGGTTCGCCCGACCATTGCTCCGCGAGACGCCGCCCGAGCGCCTGGCCCTGATCGCGCAGCGCGGCCTGGCGATCGACATCGCCGTCGCGGTCGTAGCTGCGGAAGGTCGAGGCCAGTTCGACGCGGTGGCCAGCGCGGTCGAGCGCCTCCATCAGCAGCCCGGCAACCCGCCAGTCGCCCGACGGCGTGCTGTGCGTCGGCGACTTGAGCGGCGCATAAAACGCGATGCGCATAGCCGATTCTAGTCCGCCGCGGCGCGCGCCTTCTCGCGCGGCGCGCCCGCGTGATCGGGCTCGAGGCCGAACTTCGTCGCCAGGCGCTCGAGGTTGGCCTCGAGCGCGAACTCGGCCGCGACGTGCGCCCGGCCCGCTTCGCCGAGCACGCGGCGCCGGCCCGGATCGGCGATCAGCATGCCGAGCGCCCGCGCCAATTCCCCGGGAGACTCCGATGCGACCAGCACACCGGTGACGCCGTCCCGGATCAGCTCCGGAATCGCCGAGACCGCAGTCGAGATGCACGCGAGGCCCTGGCTTTGCGCTTCAAGGAGAACGTTCGGCAGGCCGTCGCGGTCGCCGTTGCGCGTGATGCGGCTCGCGAGGGCGAACAGGTCCGCCGCACGGTACTCGTCAAGCAGTTCGTCCTGCGTCATCGGGCCGCGCCAGGCAATGCGCTGCGCGATCCCGAGCGCCTTGGCGCGCCGCTCGAGCTTGCCGCGCAACGGCCCGCCGCCGACCTGCACCAGACGCCAGTGCAGGTCCGCCGGCAACCGCGCGAGCGCCGCCAGCAGGAGGTCGACCCCCTTCTTTTCCACCAGGCGGCCCACCGAAAGCAACACGACCGGGTGGGCCGGGTCGCGGCCGTCGCGTGGCGCGCGCTCGCCCGGCGGGCTCGGGAAGCGCGCCCGCTCGAGGCCGTGATAGACCAGCTCGACGCGCCCCGGCGGCGCGAGCCGCGCAAGGTGATCGCGGTTGGTCGCCGTGCAGGTCACGAGCCACTCGCACGAGGCAAGCTTCTCGCGCTTCTCCCAGTCCGGAATGGTCCAGACGTCCTTGGCGTGCGCGGAGCCCGTCCACTTGAGCTCGCGCAAGAGCGCGGCGTAACGCGTCACCGAGGCGGGCGTGTGCAGGAAATGGGCGTGCAGCGCGCGCACGTCGCTCGGCAGCTCGGCCGCCAGCACCAGTGCCTGGCCGAAGCGCCGCACGCGGTTGGGCGTCGGATCGCGCGCCAGGTCGCGCAGCCACAGCGCGCGCGCGGCGCGATAGGTCGGCCAGCGCCGCACCTGGCGCCAGGCGCGCAGCACGCGCAGTGGGTCGAGCAGCAGATACTCGGGAAGATAAAGGCGCGCCGCGCGGATCTGCGCGTGCACCGGGTGCGTGCGCCGGTCGGTCGGCTGGCGCAGCGAGACGATCAGGATGTCGAGGCCGCGGCGCTCGAGCGCCGCGATTTCCTGCGCGATGAAGGCTTCCGAAAGCCGCGGATAGCCCTTCAACACGAACGCGACGCGGCCCGCCGAAGCTGCGGACATCGCGTCACGCGGTGCGCGAGCGGACCTGCGGCGCCTCTTCCTCTGCGGGCTCGACCCACGGCGCGACCAGACGCGAGACG
>Ga0326597_10004582_pt1 | contig 19396 bp, 15 predicted proteins | sample RVTome_12_FD_203789 | JGI IMG/M metagenome (GOLD analysis project Ga0326597, IMG submission 203789) | Soil microbial communities from uranium-contaminated site in the Upper Colorado River Basin, Wyoming, United States - RVT100D185 | ecosystem: Environmental > Terrestrial > Soil > Contaminated >... | reverse complement strand
ACCGCCCGGCCCGATCACCATGCACCACGGGCTCCTTCGCTTCGACGCCATACGGCACGGCTATCACCTCGCCCAAAATGTGTGCATACGGTAGCCCCTTGCGGGGGAGGGACAGGGTGGGGGGCCGCCGCAGGGCGTTCGCTCGCCCCCTCTCTGGCCAACAGCCCCGTTTCCCGCTATCAGGGGCGCGCCCGCGTTGTCACGGCGCGGAAGAGACTTACCTTATTGCTCTGTAACGGCTCCGGCCTCCTTTCGGCGGAACAGCATGGCGGCAGCACCCAGCAGCATCAGACGGCGCAGGTCCATCCCGGTCCGGGTCGGCAACGTCACCATCGGCGGCGACGCGCCCATCGTCGTCCAGTCCATGACCAACACGGACACGGCCGACGTGGAGGCGACGGCGCAGCAGGTGGCCCAGCTCGCCCGCGCCGGGTCGGAGATCGTGCGCATCACCGTCGACCGCGAGGAGGCCGCCGCCGCGGTGGCCCCGATCCGCGACCGGCTGGCGCAGATGGGGCTCGAGGTGCCGCTGGTGGGCGACTTCCACTATATCGGCCACCGGCTGCTGACGAAATATCCCGAGTGCGCCGGGGCGCTGGCCAAGTACCGCATCAACCCCGGCAATGTCGGCTTCCGCGAGAAGAAGGACGTGCAGTTCTCCACCATGATCGAGGTGGCGCTGAAACACGACCGGCCGGTGCGCATCGGCGTCAACTGGGGCAGCCTCGACCAGGAGCTGCTCACCGCGCTGATGGACGAAAATGCGCGGTCCGACGCGCCGCAGGAGGCCGCGGCGATCACCCGCGAGGCGATGATCCGCTCGGCGCTGCTGTCGGCGGAGCGGGCGCACGCGCTCGGCATGGGCGCGGAGAAGATCGTCATCTCCTGCAAGGTCAGCGACGTGCAGGACCTCATCGCGGTCTACACCGACCTCGCGCACCGCTGCGACTACGCCCTCCATCTCGGCCTCACCGAGGCGGGGATGGGTTCGAAGGGCATCGTTGCCTCCACCGCCGGCATGGCGGTGCTGCTGCAGCAGGGCATCGGCGACACCATCCGCGTGTCGCTGACGCCCCAGCCCGGCGGCGACCGCACGCGCGAGGTGATCGTGGCGCAGGAGATGCTGCAGACCATGGGGCTGCGCTCGTTCGTGCCGCTGGTCACCGCCTGTCCGGGCTGCGGGCGCACCACCTCCACCGTGTTCCAGGACCTGGCGCAGAAGATCCAGGCCCATATCCGCGACAGCATGCCCGCGTGGCGCGACCGCTACGAGGGGGTGGAGGAGATGACCGTCGCCGTCATGGGCTGCATCGTCAACGGCCCCGGCGAGAGCAAGCACGCCGATATCGGCATCTCCCTGCCCGGCACCGGCGAGGAGCCGACAGCGCCCGTCTTCATCGACGGCAAAAAGGCGATGACCCTGCGCGGCGCCGGCATCGCCGAGGCGTTCCGGAAGATCGTCGACGACTACGTCGACAGCCACTACGCCAGGCGGGGGTAGGGCGGAACGGCATTTGCCGTCATGCCCCGCCCCGCGGGTGCGGCCGGCGGTCTCTTTTCCGCCCCCTACATCTTGTGTCCGTCGCCGCGCGGGAATTGTCGCATAATGTTGCGAATCGTCCGGAAAATATTCCTTGACAAATGAGAAACTGGACCCGTCACCCCACTTGCGCATGATAGGACAGTAATCCTGACCATTGTTTCACGTGAAACATTCCGCGGGCGCGGACCACAAGATGCTGTTACGCCGGCACCGGCCTCAGCCCCGCCCGGTCGACGCCCATCTCCGCCAGCGCCGCTTCGATGCCGGCGAGCGCGCGGCGCATGTCGCTTGCGCCCAGCCGCCCGATGCAGCCGACCCGGAAGGTGGCCGCCTCGGTCACCGCGCCGGGGTAGATGACGATGCCGCGCGCATTGAGCAGGTCGTAGAGGCGTTTGAAATCGAAGACGGGATCGGCGGGCATGCGCACGGTGACGATGACGGGCGCCTGCAGCGCGTCGGGCAGGAAGGTCTCGAAGCCGAGCCCGCGCAGGCCCTCGACCAGCACCCGGCAGTTGGCGGCGTAGCGCGCGCCGCGCCCCGCTGTGCCGCCTTCTGCCGCGTGCTCCTCAAGGGCGCGATCGAGCGCCGCCAGCACGTGGGTCGGCGGGGTGAAGCGCCACTGGCCGGTCTTTTCCAGGGCGGCCCACTGGTCGTTGAGGTCGAGGCTGAGCGAATGGGCGTTGCCGGCGGCGGCCGCCAGCGCGGTCCTGTCGATGATGGCGAAGCCGATGCCGGGCGCCCCTTCCAGGCACTTGTTGGCCGAGGCGATCACCGCCTCGCAACGAACGGCGGCGAGGTCGAGGGGCAGGGCGCCGAAGCCGCTCATGGCGTCGACGATCAGCCGCCGCCCGGCGGCCCGTACCACTGCCGCAATCTCCGCCACCGGGTTGAGAATGCCCGAGGTGGTCTCGCACTGCACCACCGCAACGTGGCTGATGGCGGCGTCGGCGGCGAGCAGGGCGGCGAGGTGCGCCGGGTCGGGCGGGGCGTTCTCGGCGGTCTCGTACACGGCGCAGGGCCGGCGGAGATATTCGCACATGCGCACCATGCGCCGGCCATAGGCGCCGTTGACCAGCACCAGCAGCTTGCCGTAGCCCGGCGGCAGCAATGTGCCGAGCGTCGCCTCCACCGCGAAGGTGCCGCTGCCCTGTACCGGCACGCAGACGTGGGTGCCGGTGCCGCCGGCAATGGCGGCGAGGGCCTCGCGCACCCGCGCGGTCATAGCAATGAAGGCGCCGTCGCGCGATCCCCAGTCGCGCAGCATGGCCTCGCGCACCGTGTCGGAGGTGGTGAGCGGGCCGGGGGTGAGCAGTATCTGGCGGTTGCTGTCGGTCATCGGCGCTGGCATGACGGTTGAGGCGGTCTGTGGCGGAAGGGCGGTCGGCCGATGCAACCCTTGCGCCGGCGCGGAACCATCTGCATCCTAGCCCATGTTCCGGTCGAACGGCACCGGCCAGTACCGGTACGGCTTTAAGCGAAGCCATGGCCGCGCGGCGGGGACAGGAGGCCACCATCAGCCACAACACTTGGATACACCGCGTCGTACGCGTCGGCGTCCGCCCGCTGGCGACGACGCGGGTGACGCCGAACCATCTCACCACGGCGCGGCTCGTCGCCGGGCTGGCGGCGGCGGCGGCGTTCGCCGTCGGCACGCCGCCGTGGACGCTCGCCGCCTGCGGTATCTTCGTCGTTTCGGTACTGCTCGACCGCGCCGACGGCGAGCTGGCGCGGCTCAGCGGCAGGACCAGCAGATTCGGCCATATCTATGACTTCATCTCCGACGGGTTCAGCAATACCGCGGTGTTCGTCGGTATCGGCTTCGGTCTCGGCGATACGGCTCTGGGCGGCTGGGCGCCTGCATTGGGGCTGGTCGCCGGTGCGTCGGCGGCGCTGATCGAGGTGCTGGTGGTGCTGCTCGACGCCATGGGCCGCTCCAGCGCCCGGCTCGGCGGGTTCCACGGCTTCGATCCGGACGATGCCATCCTGATCGTGCCGCTGGCGCTGGCGCTGGGCTACGGCGTGCCGCTGATCGTCGCGGCCGCCATCGGCGCGCCGGTTGCGCTGATGGTGTTCGCGGTGCTCTACGGGCGGACGTTGCGCGCGCGCAGCCGGACCGCCGAAGCCGCAGACCACAGGCGGTAGACCACCGCGCCGGTCCCGGCGGCGCGTCCCTGTCAAGCGGCGCGGCGGAAACCCGCGCTTGTAACCCGACCCCGACCGCCAATATAAGCGGCCTCGGCCGAGGAGCATCGCGTGGAACGGACGGCGGCAATCTTCCGCAAGGGGTTGACGGGCTGGGTGGACGGCGTGCGCCGGTGGGCGGCGCCGGTTCTGGCCGTCGCGGTGGCGCTCACCGTCGCTGCCGGGTGGTACACCGCCACCTCGCTGCGCATCGACACCGACACCACCGACATGCTGTCGCCGTCGCTGCCCTTCCGCCAGGATTCCATCCGCATCGACCGCGCCTTCCCCCAGCTCAACGACCTGATCGCAGTCGTGGTGGACGGCGCAACCGCCGACCAGGCCGAGGACGGCGCGGCGGCGCTGGCGGCGGCGCTGCGCGACAGGCCCGGGCTGGTGCGCTCCGTCTTCTATCCCGAAGGCGATCCCTATTTCCGCCGCAACGGGCTGCTTTACCTGTCGCAGGACGAACTCGCCGCACTGATCGACCGGCTGGCCGGGGCGCAGGTCTTTCTCGGCAAGCTGTGGCGCGATCCCAGCTTGCGCGGGCTGTTCGACGTTCTAAGCCTCGCCCTCGACAATGCGGACAAGGTGGCGCCGCCGGCCGAGCTGGGGCGGGTAATCGACGCGCTGGCCCGCGTGGTGGCGGCACACAACGCCGGCCGGCCCGAAATGCTGTCGTGGCGCGCCATCCTGGCCGGCGACGAGCCGGACATCGCCGACCGCCGCCGGGTGCTCGTCGTCCAGCCGGTGACCGATTTCTCCTCGCTGGCGCCGGCGGGCAAGGCCATCGACGCCATCCGTGCCGCCGCGCTGTCGCTGGGGCTCGCACCGGCCAACGGCGTGCGGGTGCGGCTGACCGGCTCGGCGCCGCTGGCCGAGGAGGAACTCGGCAGCGTCGCCGCGGGGATGGGGCTCGCCGGCGCGCTGTCGCTGGCGCTGGTCATCGGCCTGCTGTTCTGGGGGCTGAAGTCGGTTCGACTGACGCTCGCCACCATCGCGGCGCTGGTCATGGGGTTGGTGTGGACGGCGGGCTTCGCCACCCTCGCCATCGGACGGCTCAACCTGATCTCGGTAGCGTTCGCCGTTCTGTTCATCGGCCTCAGCGTCGATTTCGGCATTCATTTTTCCCTGCGCGTGCGCGAGGGGCTCGTGGCCGGCGAGTCCCCGGCCGATGCCTTGCGCCGCGCCGCGGCCGGGGTGGGCGGCGCGCTGACGCTGTGCGCCGTCGCCGCGGCCATCGCCTTCTATTCGTTCCTGCCCACCGCCTATACCGGACTGGCCGAGCTGGGCCTGATCGCCGGCACCGGAATGTTCATCGCCCTGGCCGCCAACCTGACGGTACTGCCGGCGTTCATCGCCTTGATGCCGCCGCGCCCGCGCGTCTTGTCCGCGGTCCCCGCCGCACCGGCGCGGGCACCGCTCGCGGTGCGTCACGCCCGCGCGGTGGTGGCGGGCGCGCTGGTCCTCGCCGTCGTCGCGGTGGCGTTGGCCCCGATGGCCCGGTTCGACTTCGACCCCATGAACCTGCGCGATCCGGGGACCGAATCCGTCAGCACCCTGTTCGACCTGATGAAGGCGGGCGGCTCGGGCCCCTACAGCATCGATATCCTGGCGCCGTCCCTCGATGCGGCCGGGCCGCTCGCCGCGAAGCTGGCGGCGCTGCCCGAGGTGAAGGAGGCGCGCACCCTGGCCGATTATGTGCCGAAGGACCAGGAGGACAAGCTGCTGGCCATCGAGCAGGCGGCGCTGTTCCTGCTGCCGGCGTTCCAGGGCCAGCCGGCGCCGCCCCCTTCGGCGGTGGAGCGCCGCGCCGCGCTGGACCGCTTCCGCGCCACCCTCGCCCGTCATCGCGCCGACGGCGCCGCGCAGACGGCGGTGCGCCGGCTGGCGGCGGCGCTCGCCAGGCTCGACCCGACACCGGCGGCGCTGGCGGCCCTGGAACGGCGGCTGGTTTCCACCCTGTCCGCGCGGCTCGCCGGGTTGCGCAGCGCGCTGGAGGCCGGGCCGGTGACGCTGGCCGACCTGCCGGCGGCGCTGCGCGCGCGGGAGGTGGCGGCGGACGGCCAGGCGCGTATCGAGGCTTTCCCCCGTGCCGACGTGCGCAACCGTGCGGCGCTGGAAGAATTCGTCGCCGCTGTGCGCAGGGTGGCGCCGCACGCGACCGGCGCGCCGGTAGTGATCATCGAGGCGGGCAATGCGGTGATCCGTGCCTTCATGCAGGCCGCCGCCATCTCCATCGTCGCCATCGCGCTGCTGATCGCCGTGCTGCTGCGCCGAGCCGGCGACGTGGCGCTGGTCTTCGCGCCGCTGCTGCTGGCGGCGCTGCTTACCGTGGCGGCCGCGGTCATGTTCCGCCTCTCGTTCAACTACGCCAACGTGATCGTCCTGCCGCTGCTGTTCGGGCTCGGCGTCGCCGCTGCCATCCATCTGGTGATGCGGGCGCGGCGCACCGACGATCTTGGCCGGCTATTCGTCACCTCTACCGTGCGCGCGGTGGTGTTCAGCGCGCTCACCACCATCGGTTCGTTCGGCAGCATCGCGCTTTCCGCCCACCCCGGCACTGCCAGCATGGGCGTGCTGCTTACGGTCGCCATCGCGCTGACGCTGCTGACCAACCTCGTCGTGCTGCCGGCGCTGATGGCGCTGTCCGGCGCGCGCCGCCCGCGGCAACGTCCATGACCGGCGACGCCGATCCGTTCCGGCTGCCGGCGCGCGGCGGTCCTTGCTCCGTCGTTCGCAATCGGCGAGGCTTGAGCGGCCTGACGGAGGGATCGCCCGCGCCGTGCCCTATCTGAGGATTGCGTTCCTGCTTGCCGGCGTTGCGCTGCTGGCGCTGATCGTGCGTTCCGTCGACCTTGCCGAGGTGGCTCGGCTCGTGACGCAGCTGGGCTGGGGGCTGGCGGCGGTGTTGGCGCTGTACCTGCTCGCCTTCGTGGTGGACACGGCGTCGTGGCAGCTTGCCCTGCCGGCGGCGCCGCTGACGGCGCGCTGGCTGGCGCGGCTGTGGGCGGTGCGCATGATCGGCGAGGCGTTCAACGCCACCCTTCCCGCCGGCAGCGTCGGCGGCGAGCCGGTGAAGGCGATGCTGCTCAAGCGCCATTACGACGTGGGCTATCGCGACGCTACCGCATCGCTGATCCTGACCCGCACGGTGAACCTGATCGCGCTGGTGCTGTTCCTCGCCGTCGGCTTCGGGCTGATCCTGGCCGACGGGCGCCTGGCGTTCGGATTCAAGGCGGCAGCGGGCGCGGGGCTCGCCGTCTTCGCCGCCGCCATTCTCGGGTTCTTCCTGGTGCAACGCTACCGGCTGTCGTCCGTCATTGCCGGCCGGGCGTCGCGCTGGCGCGGCGCGCGGCGCATCGCCGGCGCGCTGGAGCACGTCCACGACATCGACGGCCGGTTCGTGCGCTTCTATGCCGGGAGCCCAGCGCGCTTTTCCGGCGCCGCGGCGCTGGCGCTGTTCAACTGGGTCCTGGGGGCGGTAGAGGTCTATATGGTGATGGAATTCCTCGGACATCCCGTCGGCTTCACCGACGCCTGGGTGATCGAGGCGGCAGCCCAGCTGGTGCGTACCGGCACGTTCTTCATCCCGGCCAGCATCGGCGCGCAGGAAGGGGCGTTCGTGGTGCTCTACGCCGTCATCACCGGTTCTCCCACGCAGGGCGTTGCCATGGCGCTGGTACGGCGCATCCGCGAGATCCTGTGGATCGGCTGGGGCTTCGCCCTCGGCCCCGTGGTGTCGCGCACCCGTCCGGTGGCGCAAGGGTAGGCAGCGTTCGCTACCGGGCGAGCAGCCTGTCGGTCATCCGGTCGAGCTCGGTAACCAGCCCCTCGATTCCCCGATTGCCGAGTACGCTGCGGTATTCCGAGCGGCGCATGGCGAGCTGGCTGATGCCGTCGTCGACCAGCACGTCGACGATCTGCCACCTGCCGCCGGACGGCTGGGTCACGTAAACCAGTCGAACGGGCGTATCGCCAGGCCGGTCGATGCGGGTCGTCACCAGCCTGGTGCCGCTCGGTCCCGGCGCGACCGAATCCGTGCCGAACGACTGGCCGGAGAACGATTCGAAGCTGGCGGCATAGTTGGCGGCGCTGAACCGTCCGAAGGCGTCGGTCAGCCTGTCGCGTTCGTCCGCGGATGCCTTGGGCCACGACGGGCCGGTGGCGATTGCGATCATCTTCCGAAGGTTGAAGCGGCGCGCAACCTCCGGGGCAAGAAGGGCAAAGCGGCCCTTTACCCCTAGCGTCTTTGCGGTCTTCATCGCCTGGAGCAGCGTCGTGTGGAAGCCTTCCACCACGGCGCGGGCCTCGCCGTCGCCGGTGGCCGCCGCGCGCGTGGAGGTCCCGGTCGCGGCGATCATGAGCGCCAGCGCCAGGGCGCCGCCGATGGCGGGTCGGTACCAGGCGGACAGAGGCATCATCGCGGCTTGCCGGAAAGTTGCACAGACACCATGTAAGCGACGATGAGGCACCGCGCAACCGGCCCGACCGGGCGGGGCAAGGGGGCGGAATGGTCGGTTTTCGTTAACCCTTTGTGTTAATCGATTCTATTGCGTTCTCGGATATGGTTGAATAATATACCGTTTTTAAAGGCGTCTCCGCCTGAACACGGCGGCGCGTGCGGGGCAGCACGGGAAAGTTCAAAGCCTTTTAGGTAACTGGGGTCGGGCTATGGTGATGTGTCGCCGTTTGAGTGGTTTCGCGCGCGTATCCGTCGCTGCCGTTGCAGCTTTGGTCCTGTTGACCGCGCCGATGCGTCCGGTTCTTGCCGATGACGTTGTTGCAACGGATCAGCCGGTCGTCGTGGTGCAGCTCGCGCAGGCGACGCCGGATGCGAACGATCCCATCGAGCCGGTGAACCGGGCGATCTTCGCCTTCAACGAATTCATCTATGCCCTGCTGATCCGTCCCATGGCCGAGTTCTACGTGCTGGTGCTGCCGCAGGAGGCGCGCGACGGGGTGAAAAATTTTCTCACCAACGTGCGTACCCCGGTCGTGCTGGCCAACGACCTGCTCCAGGGCGAAGGACAGCGTGCCTGGATCACCACGGAACGGTTCGTCATCAACAGTACGGTCGGTATCGGCGGGCTGATCGACGTGGCCAAGATGTGGGGCATCGAGGGGCATGACGAGGACGTGGGCCAGACCTTCGCGGTCTGGGGCGCGCCCGAAGGTTTCTACCTGGTGCTGCCCGTTCTTGGGCCGTCCAATCCGCGCGACGCCATCGGCCAGTTCCTCGACGGCTATCTCGACCCGGTCAGCTACTGGGCGAGCAACACCGATCGCGAAGAGATCACCTGGGGGCGCACTCTCCTGCGGGGCGTCGACTCCTACTCGCGCGTGATGGACGACCTGAAGAAGCTCAAGGACACCTCCATCGACTACTACGCGGCGGTGCGCAGCATCAGCCGGCAGAAGCGCGAGGCCGAGATTCGCAACGGGGCGCCCCAGGACACGCCGCTGCCTGACATCAAATACGACTTCAACGCCGAACTTACCACGCGTTGAACGGTTCCGGTCGGGACCGACGGCCGTGCCGGGGGCTCCCGTCGCGGCCGTCGCTTTTTGCGGATTTGACCTGAGCCGGTTTTCGCCCAACATATAAGGCGAGCAGGCGAGAGAGACGGATCCGCACGATGTTCATACAGACCGAAGCCACCCAGGACCCCAATCGCATGCGGTTCATTCCCGGGCGCGAGGTACATCCGGCCGGTCGGCTGGCGTTCGCCTCGGCCGGCGAGGCCGGCCGTTCGCCTCTGGCGAGCCGGCTGTTCGCCGTCGAGGATGTCCGCGCCGTCGAATTCGGTCCGGACAGCATTACCGTTGCGAAGGCGGACGGGGCGGACTGGCTGCAGCTCAAGCCGGCGATCCTCGGCGCCATCATGGACCATTTCGTTTCCGGCGTGCCCCTGGTCCTCGCCACGGCGGCGTTGCCCGAAGGGGCCGACGAGTTGCCCCTCGACGCCAGCGACCCGGCAGTGGCCGAGATCCGCGAGCTGATCGAGACCCGCATCCGGCCGGCGGCGGTCCAGGGCGGCGGCGACGTGGCGCTGCGCGGCTGGAAGGACGGGGTGGTCTATCTCGAACTGCAGGGGCCGGCGTTCCGGCTCAAGGCGGGCATCGAGAACATGCTGCGCCACTACGTGCCCGAGGTGGAACGGGTGGCCGACTGGCGCGACGCTCTGCCCAAGCCGGGGCTGGGCACGCCCGAGGCGCAGGCGATCCGCGAACTGCTGGAACGGGTGATCAACCCGCAGGTGGCCTCGCACGGCGGCCACATCGCGCTTGTGGACGTGAACGGGCCGCGCGTCTTCATCCGCATGGAGGGCGGCTGTCAGGGCTGCGGCATGGCCAATGTTACCCTGAAACAGGGTGTCGAAGTGCAAATCAAGCAGGCGGTGCCCTCGATCCAGCAGGTGCTCGACGTCACCGAACACGCCGACGGCACCAACCCCTATTACCAGCCCGGCTGACCCGCCGCCGTCTGCGTTTCAGTATCCTGTTAACGGCTCCCCTTTATGAAGGGAACGACGGTCGCCCCGACGGCCGTCCGCGGCGGTGCGATTCCGCGTTTGCGAATCGGACCTTAGGTAACGGGAGTGGCGCATTGGCTCATTACCTGGTCACGGGTGGCTGCGGTTTCATCGGATCGCATCTGGCGGACGCCCTGGTGGCGGCCGGTCACCGGGTGCGCATCCTCGACGACCTGTCCACGGGCAAGCGTGAAAACGCGCCCGCCGCCGCCGAGATCCGGATCGGCGACGTCGGCGATGCCGCCACGGTGGCCGCCGCCATGGCCGGGGTCGACGGGTGTTTCCACCTTGCCGCCATCGCCTCGGTGGTGCGGTCCAACGAGGACTGGGCTGGGACGCACCGGGTCAACCTGACCGGCACCATCAACATGTTCAACTCGGCGCGCACCGTACGGGACGGCGGGGCGGTGCCGGTGGTCTATGTATCCTCCGCCGCGGTCTACGGCGACAACGACGCGGTACCGCTGGCCGAGGATGCGCCGGCCCGGCCGCTCACCGCCTACGGGGCCGACAAGCTCGGCTGCGAACTGCACGCGCGGGTGGCGCATGCGGTGCACGGGGTGCCGGTGGCGGGCTTCCGCTTCTTCAACGTCTACGGGCCTCGCCAGGACCCCTCCTCGCCCTACAGCGGCGTCATTTCCATCTTTACCGACCGCATTATCGCCGGACGCGCGATCGACATTCACGGCGACGGCGGCCAGACCCGCGATTTCGTCTTCGTCGCCGACGCGGTGCGCTTCCTGATGCGCGGCATGGAAGGTCCGTTCGAGGGATCGAGGGTGTTCAACGTCTGCACCGGACGCGGCACGACGGTGAAGGCGCTCGCCGCCATCATCGCCGATGCCGCCGGCAAGCCGGTGGAGATCCGCCACACTGCGCCGCGGCCGGGGGATATCTGCGTCTCGCTGGGCGACCCGCGTCTCGCCGCGGCGGCGCTCGGCATCACCGCCGATACGCCGGTGGAGCAGGGGCTGGCGGTGCTGGTGGATTCCGTAGCCGGGGCGCCGGCGAGGGGGTAGGCGTATTCAGTCTGGCGCTCCGTGCTTTTCCGGTAAGGCCGCCAGCGCTCCTGTCGTTCCGGGCAAGGCGCGGAGCGCCACAGACGCCGGACCCGATGCCGAACGGCGCGGCGTCAGGTCCCGGCTCAGGGCCGGGATGATGGGAATGCCAGGAAACTCGCTCTTCGCCTACGCCTTCGCCCGCTGCTCGGCGGCGATCCGTGCCACCGGGCGGTCGTCGATGGGCCAGTGCAGCAGCGACGCCAGCGCGCCGCCGATGATGACGATCCACCAGGCGATGTCGTAGGAGCCGGTCATGTCGAACACCCGTCCGCCCAGCCACACGCTGGTGAAGCTGCCCACCTGGTGGCTGAAGAAGACGATGCCGTAGAGCGTCGCCATGTAGCGGGCGCCGAACATCTGGAACACGATGCCCGACGTCAGCGGCACCGTCGCCAGCCACAGAAGCCCGATGGCGGCGGCGAAAATGTAGACCGACGCCACCGACACGGGCACCATGATGAAGACCAGGAAGATCAGCGAGCGGCCGAAATAGAGCATGGCCAGCAGGTACTTCTTTCGGTAGCGCCCGCCGAGCCAGCCCGACAGCCAGGTGCCGATCATGTTGAACAGGCCGATCACGGAAATGGCGGTGGCGCCCACCAGCGGGTCCATGTTCTGGTCCTGCAGATAGGCCGGCAGGTGGGCGTTGATGTACTGCACCTGGAAGCCGCAGGTGAAGAATCCGAGCACCAGCAGCCAGAATCCCTTGTGTCCGCGCGCCTCGGCGAGCGCCTGACTAAGGCTCTGTCCGCCCTTCTTGTCCACCAGCGCCTCGCCGCCGGCGGTCTTGATCAGGAAGGCCAGCGGCACCACCAGCAGCACGAAGATGCCGAGCGCCATCAGCGCCACGTACCAGCCGTGGCTGTTCATGATGAGCTGGCCCGCCGGCACCAGGATGAACTGGCCGCCGGTGCCACCCGAGGTGACGATGCCGAGCCACAGGCTGCGCTTGTCCTCCGGCGCGACGCGGCCGACCACCGACAGCACCAGCGACAGGGCGCAGCCCGCGGAGCCGACCCCGCCGAGCAGCCCGGCGCTGAACAGCATGCCCTCGGGCGTCACCGACTGGGCCATCAGAAGCACGCCGGACGAATAGAGCAGCCCCGCGACCACCAGCACCTTGATGGGTCCCCAGCGGTCCGCGATCATGCCGATGAACGGCGCCGACAGCCCGTAGATCAGCGCCTGGGTGCCGAGCACCAGCGACAGGCTCTCGCGGCCCCAGCCGAACTCGCTGGTGATCGGCCGCAGGTAGATGCCGAAGCTCTGCCGGCTGCCGTAGGACAGGAAGACGATGGCGGTGGCGCAGACGAGAACGAAGAACGGAGTCTTCCAGAACGGCGCGCTCGCGCGCGCATCTGTGACCGGCATCGTCATGGGGTTCCGATGTCCCTGGTTAGCGGTTGGCTGGCCGCGGCGCGGCAAGGCGCGCGACGGGCTGTTCGTTGATGGGCCAGTGGATCAGCGCCGCCACGAAGCCGAGCGCGATGGCGATCCACCAGATGGGGTCGTAGGACTGGTAGGCCACGTAGAGACGCCCGCCGAGCCAGATGCCGAGGAAGCTGCCGATCTGGTGGCTGAAGAAGGTGAAGCCGTACAGCATCGCCATGTATTGCGGGCCGAAGATCTGCGCCACCAGCCCGCTGGTCAGCGGCACCGTGCCGAGGAACATCAGCCCGGTGGCGCTGGCGAACAGCACCACGCTGGTGTCGGTGAGCGGCAGCAGGATGAACGCCGCCATGGTGGCCGAGCGGGTCATGTAGAGGATGGCGAGCAGGTGCTTCTTGCTGAACCGCCCGCCGAGTCCGCCCCACAGGAAACAGCCGATCACGTTGAACAGACCGATCAGGGCCAGCGCCGTGGCCCCCATCGCCGGCGACAGCCCGGCAAAGGAGAGATAGGCGGGCAGGTGCGCGCCGATGAACATGGTCTGGAAGCCGCAGACGAAGAAGCCGGTCACCAGCAGGATATAGCCCGTGTGGCGCGACGCCTCGCGCACCGCCTCGGGCAGCGACAGCTCGCTGCCCGGCGCCGTCCCGGGTGCGCTCTGCCGGCCGGCTACCGCCGCGGCCAGCGGCGCGGTCAGCGCGACGATCACCGCCAGGATCATCAGCGCCGCCACGTAGCCCTGGGTGGAGATGAAATACTGCGCCATGGGCACCAGCAGCAGCTGGCCCGACGAGCCGCCGGCGCTGGCTATGCCGAGGAACAGGCTGCGCCGGGCGGCGGGCACGCTGCGCCCGACCACCGCCAGCAGGATGGGAAAACCGGTGCCGCTCACGCCCAGCCCGGTGAGCAGCCCGGTGGAAGCAAGGATTCCGGCCGTCGTCTCGGCGCCCGACATCAGCCACAGACCGGCGGCGTACAGCACCGCCCCGGTTCCCACCACCCGGCCGGCGCCGTAGCGGTCGGCCACCGCGCCCCAGAACGGCTGCGACACGCCCCAGATCAGGGTCTGCAGCGCCATGGCGAACGAGAACACCTCCAGCGTCCAGCCGTGCGCCGTGGTCATGGGGGCGAGGAACAGCCCGTAGGTCTGGCGCACCCCGAACGACACCAGAAGCGCCGCGGTGGCACAGACGAGAATGACAGTCGGGCTACGCCAGCGCGGGGATGGCATGGGGTACTCCTGGGGCGGGCGGCGCCATGATAGCGCCGGGATACACCAAACGTACAGAACCCGCCCCGCCCCGGAACGGGGACACAGGCGGGCTTTCCGCGCCGGGGTCCGGCGCGGGGCTATTTATGGCGGAAGATGATTCTGGCCTTGGTCAGATCGTACGGGGTCATCTCGACGTCCACCCGGTCGCCTTCCAGCACGCGGATGCGGAACTTGCGCATCTTGCCGGCGGTGTGGGCGAGCACTTCGTGCCCGTTATCGAGCTTCACCCGGAACATCGCATTCGGCAGCCGTTCGACCACCGTGCCAGAGAACTCGATCAGTTCCTCCTTTGCCATATTACCGTCGCTTATTGGTCCAAAAATCGCCGTTTCGGGCGCCATTAGTGCCTTCGGCCCGCCAAAGGTCAAGGCAATTCCGGGCCGGTGCGCGCTGCGCCGCCGGGCCGCGGTCCGGTATCCCGCTTGCGGCGAATCGCACGTCCGTGTCCGATCGCGAAGATTTCCCATTGAACCGGGGGCGCAAAGTCCCAAATAGCAGCGCGAATTCACCGGCGGGCGCCACCCGCCGGCAGCAGGGGCCGAAGCCGCGGCGTACGCACGCCGGGGCACGGCCGGTGCCGCAGCCTGGTATGCGGCGCCGAAGGCAGGGACCAGGCTCCCGGCTGTCCGACGGACATCGGACCTAAGGAGGGGTGTGCGACCGAGCGTCGCCCCTGTTGGAAAGGCACCGAATGAAGACTCCCCAACCCCATCGCCGGGCGCGCCCGGCGAAGGCGCGCTCGTCCCTCGGCCCGATCGGCGATCTCGAGGCCCACCTGCCGGAAGACTGGTGGAGCAAGCTGTTCAACGCGCTTTACGTGAAGACCGACGGCGACGTGGTCGAGAACGCCGAAAACACCGCGCGCGACATCGACATGGTGGTCAAGCTCACCGGCATCCAGGCGCACAACCAGATCCTCGACCTGTGCTGCGGCCAGGGCCGGCACAGTCTCGAACTGGCGCGGCGCGGCTTTCGCAATGTCACCGGCGTCGACCGCTCGCGCTACCTGGTGCGCCTCGCCCGCAAGCGGGCGGAGGACCAGCGCCTGCCGGTCGCCTTCAAGGAGGGCGACGCGCGCAACCTGCGCCTGCCCGACGACAGCCTCGACTGCGTCATCGTCATGGGCAACTCGTTCGGCTATTTCGCCAACGAGGAGGACGACCACAAGGTTCTCAAGGCGATCGGCCGCTGCCTGCGCGCATCGGGCACGCTGATGCTCGACATCACCGAGGGCGAGTGGATCCGCAAGAGCTTCGATCCGCGCTCGTGGGAATGGATCGACGCCAACCACTTCGTCTGCCGCGAGCGCTCGCTGTCGTCGGACGGCGACCGGCTGGTATCGCGCGAGGTGATCGTGCACGACGAGCGCGGGGTGATCGCCGACCAGCTCTACGCCGAGCGGCTCTATTCGCGGGAACGCATCACCGCGGCGCTGGAGCGCGCCGGCTTCCGCAATGTGCGCTTCCACGGCACGGTGGAGGCGCTGTCCGACCGCGGCCAGGACCTCGGCATGATGGCGAAGCGCATGGTGCTGACGGCGGATGCGCCGCGCAAGGTGCAGGTGGCGCCGCGCCGCCAGCCGGTGCTCGACGTCGCCGTCATGCTGGGCGATCCGCGCCTGCCCGACACGGTGAAGCGCGGCGGCCAGTTCAACCCCGAGGATATCCAGACGGTGGAGCGGCTGAAGGATGCGCTCAGCGAGGTGCCGGGCTTCCGCTTCCGCTATCTCGACAACCACGCCACCATGGAGCGGGATCTCGACGCGGCGCGCACTGACCTGGTGTTCAACCTGTGCGACGAGGGCTGGAACAACGACGCCTTCAAGGAGCTGCACGTTCCCGCCTGGCTGGAGATGAAGGGCTATCCCTATACCGGTGCCGGGCCGGCCTGCCTCGCCGCCTGCTACGACAAGGCGCTGGTGCGCGCCGTCGCCACCTCGGTGGACGTGCCGGTGCCGCTCGAGACCTACGTGCGCGCCGGCGACCAGGGGGCGACCCTGCCGTCGGTGTTCCCCGCCATCCTCAAGCCCAACTTCGGCGATTCCTCCATCGGCATCACCGCCCGCTCGGTGGTGACCAACGAGCAGGAGTTCCTCGAGGCGCTGCAGCGGCTGCGCACCGAGTTCGCCGACCGGCCGCTCTTGGTGCAGGAATACCTCACCGGCGGCGAGTTCAGCGTCTGCCTGGTCGGCAACCCGTCGCAGGGACTGCGCTCCCTGCCGGTGCTGGAGGTGGATTACAGCCGGCTCGATCCGTCGCTCCCCAGAATCCTCGGCTACGAATCCAAGTGGGAGCCCGACAGCCCCTACTGGACCAGCGTGCAGTACGGGGAAACGCGGCTTTCCGAAGCCGACCAGGCGCGCATGATCGATTATTCCATGCGCCTGTTCGAGCGGCTGCGCTGCCGCGACTACGCCCGCTTCGACTTCCGCGCCGGAGCGAACGGCGAGATCAAGCTGCTGGAGGTCAACCCCAATCCCGGCTGGTGCTGGGACGGCAAGGTGAACCTGATGGCGGGCTTCGCCGGCATCCGCTATGCGGAGCTGCTGGGCATGATTCTTGCCGCGGCGCGCGACCGCGCCGGCCTTACGGTGCAGAACCCGGCCCGCGAGCCGGTGCGCGAGGCGGCGCGGGCCTGACGGGGCGACGGTCCGTTCGTCGCGACGGACGGCGCCGCGGGGCTCTCCTCCCGTGATCGGCCCGCGTCGGACCGTCGCCGTGTACCGGGCGGGTGGCGGCGCGGCCGGTTCGTGTTAACATCGAATCGGACCCGGCATCGATGCGAGGTCGCGGTGTCCGCGGCGCGCGCCGGAAACAAAAAGGGAGGTTTCGATGACACGGACGAGAATGCCGCTGGCGGCGGCTGCGACGCTTTCTTCTTTTGCCCTGCTGGTTGCGCCCGGTGCGGGCGCAGAGGATTTCTACGCGGGCAAGACCCTGAGCCTCTACGTCGGCTATGCCGCGGGCAGCACCTACGATATCGGCGCCCGGCTGCTGGCGCGCCATTACGGCCGGCATATCCCGGGCAACCCGACCATCGTCGTCAAGAACATGCCGGGCAGCTCGTCGCTCAAGCTGACCAACTATCTCTACAACGTGGCGCCGAAGGACGGGCTGACCATCGGCTCGATCCGCAACGGCATGCTGCTGGAGCCGCTCTACAACAATCCGGCGGTCCGCTACGACGCGCTCAAGTTCAACTGGCTGGGCAGCCTCGCCAGCATCGTCGGCAGCTGCGTCATCTGGCACACCGCGCCGGCGAAGACGCTCGACGACGTGAAAAAGGTGGAGATCGTCTCCGGCGCCATCGGCACCACGGCGAGCCTCGCCATGTACCCGCGCGCGCTCAACGCCATGATCGGCACCAAATTCAAGGTGGTGACGGGCTATACCAGCACCGGCACGCTGCACGCCATGGAGCGGGGCGAGACCCATGCCCGCTGCGGCGGCGACTGGGACTCGCTGGTGGCGAGCCGGCCGCACTGGATCCGCGACCGCAACCTGATCCTGCTGGCGCAGATGTCGAACGAGAAGCATCCCGAGCTGCAGGACAAGCCCTGGGTGTTCGACTACGTGAAGAAACCCGAGGACGTGCAGGCGCTGCGGCTGATCTTCGCCTCGCAGGAATGGGGCCGGCCGTTCGTGGCGCCGCCCTCGGTGCCGGCGGAGCGCGTGGCAATCCTGCGCAAGGCGTTCGATGCGGCGGCAAACGACCCCAAGCTCAAGGCCGACGGCGCCCGGCTGAAGATGACCCTGCGCGGGCCGCTGACCGGCGAGGAGATGCAGAAGCGCGTCGCCGAGTATCACAAGACGCCGCAGTCGGTCATCGACCGGGTGAAGAGTTTCCAGAAAGCGACTGCCAGCGAGGGGAAGGTCAAGCGCACGAAGAAGAAATAGGCGAGACCCTATCCGTCACGGCGCTCGGCACAGGGCGCACCCATCGATCACCGTCGTCATGCCCGGGCTTCGGCCCGGGCATCCTCTTTCGTCCGGTCGGTCCTGCGTCAGACTGTCGCCGCGCACGGCCGATGGCGGCAGTGCGGCGCGGCGTGCTATCATTGCGGTACGGTCGGCATGAACGCGGGGCGACCGCCTGCGCGGCACCCACCGAAGATTGCGGGAGGTTTCGATGACGCGGACGAGAGAGCCGCTGGCGGCGGCTGCAATGCTTTCATCCCTGGTCCTGCTGGTTGCGCCCGCCGCCGGTGCCGACGATTTCTACAAGGGCAGGACGCTGACGCTCTACGTCGGCTATGCGGCGGGCGACACCTACGATGTCGGCGCCCGATTGCTGGCTCGCCATTACGGCCGGTATATCCCGGGCAATCCGACCGTCGTGGTCAAGAACATGCCGGGCAGCTCGTCGCTCAAGCTGACCAACTATCTCTACAACGTGGTGCCGAAGGACGGGCTGACCATCGGCTCGATCCGCAACGGCATGCTGCTGGAGCCGCTCTACAACAATCCGGCGGTCCGCTATGACGCGCTCAAGTTCAACTGGCTCGGCAGCATGGCGAGCGCCGTCGGCAGCTGCGTCATCTGGCACACCGCGCCGGCGAAGACGCTCGACGACGTGAAGAAAATAGAGATCGTCTCCGGCGCCATCGGCACCACGGCGAGCCTCGCCATGTATCCGCGCGCGCTCAACGCCATGATCGGCACCAAATTCAAGGTGGTGACGGGCTATACCGGCACCGGCACGCTGCACGCCATGGAGCGGGGCGAGACCCACGCCCGCTGCGGCGGCGACTGGGACTCGCTGGTGGCCATCCGGCCGCACTGGATCCGCGATCGCCAGATCCGCCTGCTGGCGCAGATGTCCAACGAGAAGCATCCCGATCTGATGAACGAGCCCTGGGTGTTCGACTACGTGAAGAAGCCCGAGGACGTGCAGGTGCTGCGCCTCATCTTCGCCTCGCAGGAATGGGGCCGGCCGTTCGTGGCGCCGCCCTCGGTGCCGGCGGGACGCGTCGCCGCGCTGCGCAAGGCGTTCATGACGGCGGTGAACGGTCCGGAGCTGAAGGCCGACGGCGCCCGGCTGAAGATGACCCTGCGCGGCCCGCTCAGTGGCGAGGAGATGCAGAAGCGCGTCGCCGAATACCACAAGACGCCGCAATCGGTCATCGACCGCATCAAGAGCTTCCAGAAGGCCACCGCCAGCGAAGGCAAGGCCAAGGGGGGGAAGAAGAAGTAGGCGAGGCGCCGCCGCGCCGGGGATCGGGCCGGCCCCCGGCGCAAGCCCTGCGCCCGAACCGGCGCGGGGCGCTCGCCGGCTTCCGGGAAACCCTACCCGCGCACGCTCGCCCCCTCGCGCTCGAAGGCGACCGTGCCGTTGACGATGGTCATGTCCACCGGGATGTCCTTGATCGTCTCGGGGGCGACCGCGTAGGGGTCCTCGGCAAGGATGGCGAAGT